>Ga0207652_10000230_pt1 | contig 58620 bp, 58 predicted proteins | sample KBSC63BmetaG_FD_184334 | JGI IMG/M metagenome (GOLD analysis project Ga0207652, IMG submission 184334) | Corn rhizosphere microbial communities from Kellogg Biological Station, Michigan, USA - KBS C6-3B metaG (SPAdes) (version 2) | ecosystem: Host-associated > Plants > Roots > Rhizosphere ... | reverse complement strand
TGGCGTCCAAAGTGAGGGACGGCTCGATCACCCCGCCGGAGCTCTCCGGCGGCACCTTCACGGTCTCGAACCTGGGGATGTACGGGGTGTCGAACTTCTCCGCGGTGATCAACTCACCCCAGGCCGCGATCCTCGCGGTCGGCGCGATCACCGAGAGGCCCGTCGTCCGCAACGGCGATCTGACCACCGCCCACCTGCTCGGCGTCACCCTGGCCTGCGACCACCGCATCCTCTACGGCGCCCCCGCGGCCGAGTTCCTGGCGCGGATCCGGGCCCTGCTCGAGGAGCCGCTGGCGCTGGCGCTGTAGTGCGCGTTTTCCGGCTTTCAGATCCGCGAACCCCGCTGTAAGGATTTCGGTACGGTAAGAATTCCCCGGATGATCTGGGGAGCCCACATAGCCGGGATACCCGTCGAGGAGACGGCACTCAGCTTTGCGCCCTTCGTCGCAGCGACCGGCGGCATCGCAGGGATGAAACTGCGAGAGCGGATGAGTAAGAGACGAATCCGCGCACGTCGCCGCAAGGGCGGGGCCGGGGGACCGCGGTGAGCCCAGCCGCGAGCCCTCCGGCCTCGCCGCTTGCACCGAAAGCGCTGCGGCACCGGCGGAGCGTGCGCCGGCTCACGACGGGTCAGCTGGCCGACCTTCGAGCGGCGATCGCCGCCGCCCAAGCGGTCGAGGACGATCGCGGCTACCAAGCCTGGGCCGGAATCCACGGATTGCCGCTGCCGATCTCCTGCAAGCACCAGAGCGAGCTCTTCCTCCCTTGGCACCGCGCCTACCTCTACTTCTTCGAGAAGGCGCTGCAGGATCTGGTCCCCGGCGTGACGCTGCCGTGGTGGGACTGGACGGTCGAGCACCAAGAAGGGATCCCGAGGGCCTACGCCGTGCGCAAAGCGGAAGGCCGCAAAAATCCGCTGTTCGACTCGCCCATCCAGAGATCCGGCCGTGAAGCTACGGGCCAGTCCCGGACCATCCGGACGCCGGGCCGCCCAGGCGAACTGCCGTCACCGGAGGTGGTGGAACAGGTCCTCGCGAACCGCGACTTCCTCACCTTCCAGTCCCAGCTCGAAGGGATTCACGACGGGGTCCACGTCTGGACCGGCGGGACGATGGGACGGATCCCGGTGGCCGCCTACGACCCCGTCTTCTGGGCCCACCACTGCATGATCGACCGGCTCTGGTACCTGTGGCAGCTGCGCCACGGCCCGGGCGTGCCGGGCGCGCTGCTCGACCGCGCGCTGGCGCCGTTCCCGATGACCGTCCGGGAAACGCTCGAAGTCAGCCACCTCGGCTATGACTACGCCGCCTCGACCGCGGCCGTGGGAGGCCCCTGATGGTCGACCGCTTCACCAGCGCCCCACTCGAGCTCCCCGCTGCCGAGCACCACTTCGCACGCGCCGACCTGATCTTCTACGGGCTCGACCATTCCGGCTCCTCCTACGAAGCGCAGGTGTTCATGGCGGCGCGCGGGGTCGGCGGCGAACCCGATCATTCCCACCGCGCCTACGTCGGCTCGTTCTTCATCTTCGGCCACGGCGGCTGTTTCGGCGACGTCGGGCACTGCGACATCCCGCCGGCCCGCGACCCCTTCGACCTGCGTCCACCCCACCAGCTCGAGCCCGCGGTCCGCATCCTCACCGTCACCGAGCCGCTAAAGGCGATGCTGACGCAGGGACTCACGGCGGCGAAAGTCACGGTCGTCGCCCACACCGAAGGCAGCGCCTCGGACGAGGTTCTCTCCTTCCGGACGATCCGGCTCGCCACCTATGCCTGAAGCCGAAGCGCGCGCGAAGGGCTCGGGATCGTGACCCCCGACGAACGCCTCCAGCAGATCAAGCACGTCGTGGTCTTGATGATGGAGAACCGGTCCTTCGACCAGATGCTCGGCTACCTGCAGAAAGACGGGATGCCGGAGGTCGACGGGATCGCGAACGCGCGACCGAACCCTGGCCCTGACGGGATCCCGGTCCCTCCGTTCGAATGGGGACCGGGCGAAACCGCGCCGAAGCCACCATCCGGCCACAAGCCGAAGATCCTCGACCCCTGTCACTCACCCGGGTGCGTCCACGCGCAGCTCGAAGACGGCAACACCGGCTTCGTCAGGAACTTCGCGGCGACGCGGATCGACGAGGAAGGCAGACCGGTCGAGCTCGGCGCGGAGTTCGTGCGCGTGCCGATGGGCCACTTCGGCGCCGGCCACCTGCCGGTCTACGACCACCTCGCCCGCAACTTCTGCGTCTGCGACGCCTGGCACGCCTCGATCCCCGGCGACACCTGGCCGAACCGGCAGTACTCGATCGCGGGTGAAGCCGGCGATCCGGTCACGCAGCACGGTGGGCTCCTCCACGACATCCTCGCCCGGCTGAAGGATCTCGGCGTCGGCAACCTCGGCAGCCTGCCGATCTTCGACGTCAAAGCCTTCACCCGGCAGCTCGCGGACCCGCAGTGGCGCTGGTACTCGCACGACCCGGCCACGCTCCGCGCCGTCGACGCCGAATACCGCGAGTTCCGTCACGTGAATCGCGACAACTTCGCCTATTTCGATCGGAAGAAGGTCGGCTTCGCGACGGAAGTCGCGGAGGCGGCGATCGTCACCCACGACAGCTTCCTCGACGATGCCGCCAAGGGACAGCTTCGCGACGTCTCCTGGATCGACCCGAACTTCATCGACCTGGACGTCCTTGACCCCAACTCCAACGACGACCATCCGCCCTCCGACGTGAAGGCCGGGCAGGCGCTGGTGCTGGAGCTCTACGAGGCCCTGACCAAGAGCCCCGACTGGGAGGACACGCTGCTGGTGATCGTCTACGACGAGCACGGGGGCTTCTACGACCACGTCGAACCGCCGCCGATCGAAGATGGCTCGGGGTTCGCGACGCTCGGCGTGCGGGTGCCGGCGATCGTGGTCGGGCCGCGGGTTCGCAAGCACGTGTCGCACGAGGTCTTCGACCACACCAGCCTGATCGCGACGATCCTGAGGCGATTTGCCGCCGACCCCGACGCCGCACTGGCGGCGATGCCGAAACGGGTGCAGATGGCCCAGCACCTCGGCATCCTGCTCGAGGATTCCCCGCGCACGGACATCGACCCTCACGCGAAAGCCCACAAGTCCATGGCCGAATGGAGACGGCAGGCGCACGAAGAACGACGCGCGCGAAAGGCCGATCCCTCGGCGGCGATCGACGGCGCCGGGCACGCCATGGACCTCCACGACTTTCAGGAAGAATTCGCCAGGTTCGCCCTCGTCATGCGCGGAGCGTTACCACCCAGCCAGCCCTGACCGTCTGCATCTGACCTTCCCACAGAAGGTCAGATGCAGACTCATGGTGACGGCTTTATGTCAGCAGGTCTTCCTCGCGCCGGTCATCGCGTTCCAGGCGGCGTCGAGGGAGAAGTCGGCGGCGACGCTGAAGGTGCCGGGGCGGGCGACGCGGGCGATCGTCCACTTGCCGTTGCCGAGGAGGCAGCCGGCGCCGCGGCTGATCGACCAGTAGGGGGTGAAGCTGACGCGGACGAGGAATTCGCCGGGTTTGGTGACGTTGAGGGCGAAGCCCTGGTGACCGACCGAGACGGCGCTGGCGCGGCCGCTGCCGAGGGGAGCGACGAGGGGCTTCGGCTTCGCCACTTCGTAGATGCGCCAGTGGCGATCGCGGAAGCGTTCATGCAGGTAGGCGGGGCCCGCGAGGATGAGGCGGCGCTCGGCGGCCGAGGAGTAGTCGAGGGGCGCCTTCGGGAGGGCGACGTAACGGATGGCGTTGTTGCGGAGCCAGCGTTCGTAGCTGCGGTCCGTGAGGGCGCCTTCCTTGTAGAAGATGTCGTCGCGGGCGGTGTCGAGCTGGCGCAGCCAGCCGCGGGCGAGCTCGAACTTCGGCGCCAGGTAGGCCGACTCCCAGTGGTTCGCGGTCGGCGGGACCTCGATCCGGGTGCCGCGCCCGCCGTGGTCCATGAGCCAGCGGGAGGCGGGCGCGAAGAAGGATTCTTTGGTCGAGGGGTCGCCGACGGAGCGGGCGATCTGGGAGACGCTCGCGGTGAACTGCCAGTAGAGGCTGCCCACGAGGGTGACGACGAGGACCGCGGTGTAGAACCAGGCCGGGACGCGGGGATGGGGGCGCGGCAGGGGCCGGTGCGAGAGCAGGACCGCGGCCAGCACCGGGCCGCCGAAGAGGGCGCCGAGGCGCACCGCGTTGCCGCCGAGCGCGTTCGGGGTGAGGTAGATCGCGGTCGAGGCGACTGCATAGCCGACGATGACCCGGCGCAGCCGCGCCTCGCCGTCGGCCCGCCAGGTGAGGAAGAGGGCGCCGGCGCACCAGACCGGGATCGCGACGAAGGAGGAGGAGACGAAGGGGAAGGTGCCGGGTTCGGGGAAGGCGAGGTTGGGCGCGACGGTGAGGACGAGCCCCACCGCGGCGGCGCCGAGCGCGGCGCGGTTGAGGCGCTCCCCGCGTTCCCAGACCCCGGCGGCGAGGACCCCGGCCAGGAAGCCGCCCGCGACCGGGCTCGCCAGCGGGCAGGCGGCCGCCGCGACGAGCGCGAGCGTCGTCCTCTCCAGCTGCAGCGAACGCAGTGCCGCCAGCCCGAACGCGACGCCGAAGGCGAAGGTCAGCTGCCCGTCGGCGAGCAGGGTGACGACGCCCGCCGCGAACCAGAGCGTCGCCCAACGCGCCTCCGTCCCCCAGTGGTCCCGGACCAGGCGGTCGAAGAGATAGGAGGACGCGACCACCGACAGCATCCCCACCACCTGCGGGCCGAGCAGCGCCGCCGCGGGCGGGAACAGCAGGCTGTAGTTGAGCGTGTAGTGGCCCGCGTACCAGGAGGAGTTCCAGATCGCGAGGCCGGTGTGCTGGAAGAGCTCGGTGTGGAAGACCTGGGCCGCGAGGTCCCCGACCTGCGGGTCCCAGATCAGCATCAGCGACGCCAGCGCCGCGCTCAGCGCAACCGCGGGCAGCCATTCGGGGCGGTACGGCTTCGACTGGAGCATGCGGTGACCACAGCATATGGGGGCGACTTGAGAGAATCATGGGAGTGAGCGCCGAGCTGCTTCTCATCGACTGTGGGACGGTCCCCTACCGCGAGGCCTGGGACCTGCAGCTGGCGCTGGCGGAGCGGCGCGGCGCGGGGGCGATCCCGGACGCCGTGCTGCTGCTGGAGCACCCGCCGGTCTACTCGCGCGGGCGGCGCACCAAGCCCGAGGAACTGCCGATGGGGGACGCGTGGTACGAGCAGCAGGGGATCGAAGTCCTCGACACCGACCGCGGCGGGCTCGTCACCTACCATGGGCCGGGGCAGCTGGTCGCCTACCCGATCCTCGACCTGACGCCGATGGGCGGCGACGTGCACGAGTACGTGCGGGGGCTGGAGCGGGTGATGATCGGGGCGCTGGCCGAGCACGGGGTCGGCGCGCAGACGATCGCCGGGCTGACCGGGGTGTGGACCGAGGGGCCGCCGCCGGCGCCGGGGCTGATGGGCGCGGCGGAGAAGATCGGCTCGATCGGCGTCCACGTCAGCAAGGGCATCACCACGCACGGGCTGGCCGTGAACGTCGACAACGACCTGGAGCCGTTCTCGTGGGTGATCCCGTGCGGGATCCAGGGGGTGGCGATGACCTCGATCCTGAAGGAGGGCGGGCGCGAGGCGAGCGTCGCGGCGTACGCAGCGACGCTCGGGCGGCATTTCGGGGAGGTCTTCGAGCGGGAGCCGCGCGCGGCGAGCATCGGCGAGGCGCTGGGCGAGGACGGCGCGGCCGCGGACGGCCGGGCGGCCGGCTCCGGCGGCTCGGAACCCTCGCCCGCTACGCTCGGTGTCGAGCAATGAGCGACACCGTCGTCCCCAACGAGTCCAAGGCGCCCACCGAGCGCGTCCACGTCACCCGCTCCCGGGCCAAGCCGGGCGGCACCGCGCAGGCCGACGGGCAGGTCCCCTTCAAGCGCGCGCGCAAGCCGCCGTGGCTGAAAGTGCCGGCGCCGGGTGGGCCGAACTACCGGCGGCTGAAGGAGACGATCGCCGCCGAGAACCTCCACACCGTCTGCGAGGAGGCCAACTGCCCGAACGTCGGCGAGTGCTGGGAGCGCGGCACGGCGACCTTCATGATCCTCGGCGACGTCTGCACGCGGCGCTGCGGGTTCTGCAACGTGCAGACGGGGAAGCCGAGCTGGCACGACCCGCTGGAGCCGCTGCGCGTCGCCAACCAGGTGAAGGCGATGGGACTTCGTCACGCCGTGGTCACGTCCGTGGACCGCGACGACCTCCCCGACTACGGGGCGAGCGCCTTCGTCGGCGTCGTCCGCTCGATCCGCATGCTGGCGCCCGGGTGCAAGGTCGAGATCCTCACCCCGGACTTCCGCGGCCAGGAGATGCCGCTGGCGAAGGTCATCCACGAGAAGCCCGACGTCTTCAACCACAACGTGGAGACGGTGCCGCGGCTCTACCCGCTGGCCCGCCGCGGCTCGGTGTTCGCCCGCTCCGCCCGGGTGCTGAGGATGGCGAAGGAGATGGGCGGCGAGGACGTCGTCACCAAGTCGGGGCTGATGGTCGGGCTCGGCGAGAGCTTCGAGGAGATGGTCGAGACCTTCGGCCTGCTGCGCGAGCACCGCGTCCAGGTGCTGACCGTCGGCCAGTACCTGCGGCCGACCGAGAACCACCTGCCGGTGGTGCGCTACTGGCACCCGGAGGAGTTCGAGGCGCTGGAGAGGGCGGCCTACGACCTCGGCTTCGAGTCGGTGGCGGCGGGGCCGCTGGTGCGATCGAGCTACCACGCCGACCAGAACCTGCCGGTCGGGAAGCGGGCCGAGAGCCTGCTGGCGTGACCGGAGCGCGGATCGTCCGGCCGCTGGAGCCGGACGAGGTCGACGTCCGCATCGATTACTTCCACGACGCCTCCGACGAGTACCTCCTGCAGCTCGGCGTCGACCGGGCGCGGCTGCCGTCGCGGGACGCCTGGCGCGCATACTACGAGGCGGACTTCGCAAAGCCGCTCGCCAAGCGCGACACCTACAACCTCGCCTGGGAACTCGACGGGCGGATCGTCGGCTTCAGCTCGGTCGACAACATCGCCTTCGGCGAGGAGGCCTTCATGCACCTCCACATCGTCGAGGAGCCCCAGCGACGCAGCGGCCTCGGGACCGAATTCGTCCACCTCTCGGTCGCCGAGTACTTCCGCGCCCTGAAGCTGAAACGCCTCTTCTGCCAGCCGAACGCCTTCAACGTCGCCCCCAACCGCACCCTTCAGCGCGTCGGCTTCCGCTACGTGTTCACGAAAGAGATGCAACCGAGCCCGATCAACTTCCCCCAGCCCCTGACCCGCTGGGTGCTCGAGCGCTCGGGCTAGGGCGTTGCGGCGGAAAAGCTGTCGCCTCGGCTGCTGATGGGCGGCCCTGGCAGGCTGTGGCCGCCCATCAGCAGCCGGGTCGGAGGGGGTCCCGTGGGTCCGGGAGGTGGCGTTCGCACTTTCCCGTACATAGGACGGCAAACTGCGAACGCGTGGCTACGGGATCCTCGCTTCCGGGACGAAGGCGCGCGGGAGGCACACGGAAGCGTCACTCCTCCCCCCTTTCGTGACCCTTCCTCCGCGTTCGTGCGTCTTCCGTCGCGCCTCCTCACCGGTCAGATTCGCCTTGCCGACTTTGACCCTGCCATAGCAGGGTCAAAGTCGGCAGCGCGTGCGACGCCCTCGGATCACTCGCGGAGTGTGTCGTCCCTCCCCGCCGGCCTCCCGTCGTGAAGCCCCGTCCCATACCCGTCCCTGGACCAGCACCATGAGTCAGACCGCCTACCGCACCTGGAAGGCACCGTCGCGCAGGTAGGCGCGGTAGAGGCCGAGGGCGTGGGCCGACGGCTCCTGCATCGGCGACGGCGGTGCGGTCGGGTCGGCCCAGAGCATCTCGGTCGTCTCGACGCCGTCGGGCCGGGGGTCGCCGCTCCAGCGGCGGGCGAGGAAGAGCAGGGCGAAGCAGTGGCTGACGTCGCCGCCGGGGTAGGTGATCGTGTGGAGGTCGGCCTCCGAGAGGCAGGCGAAGGCCTCGAGGTCGGCGGGGTCGAGGTCGACGCCGGTCTCCTCGCGCAGCTCGGTGATCGCGGTGGCGGCGAAGCTCGAGCCTTCCTCGGCGCCGCCCGCGGGCAGGCACCAGAGGCCGTTGTCGGCGCGGCGGGTGAAGAGGACGGCGCCGTCGTCGCGGACGAGGAAGACCATCGCGCCGGGGATCAGGACGAGATCGGAGCCGACCTTCTGGCGCAGCCGCCACAGGTATGAGCCCTCGAACGGCATCCCGCTCAGGCGACCTGGAAGATTCCGGTCCGCAGGTAGGCGAGCAGCAGCTCGACCGCGCGTGCGGTCGAGTCCTCGAAGGGCTGCGGCAGGTCGGTGGGGTCGGCGAAGCGCAGGTCGGTCGTCTCGACGCCGTCCGGCGCGAGATCCCCCTCCCACCGCCGCACCAGGAAGCACATCGAGAAGTAGTGGGCGACGTCGCCGTTCGGGTAGTGGAGCGTGTGCCGGTCGGCTTCCGAGAAGCAGGCGACCGGGATCAGGTCGTCCTCTCGGGCGACGAGCCCCGTCTCCTCCCGCAGCTCGGTCGTAGCAGTGCGCGCGAAACTCCCGCCGACCTCCGCCGCGCCGCCGGGCAGGCACCAGGTCCCGTCGTCCCCGCGCAGCGCGAAGAGCACCTTGCCGTCCTCCCGCTGCGCCGCGACCGCCGCCCCCGGCGTGAGGACGAGGTCGTGCCCGACCTTCCGCCGGAGTCCCCAGAGGTATGAGCCTTGGAAGGCCACGAGGCACGGAAAGTTAGAGGGATGCGCCCTACAATCGGCCGGAGGGGGCCATAGCTCAGTTGGCAGAGCGCCTGCTTTGCAAGCAGGAGGTCGCCGGTTCGAACCCGGCTGGCTCCATCTCCGCGGCTGCCCCTCCGGCGGCGCCCGGCGGCATCGAATCCTCGGGGTGCCCGGCGAAAAAGATCAGCACCCTTGCCCGATGCGGAGCACCTGGCTCCGCGGCAGTGTTGGCCTCATGATCTGGATGAATCGCGTTCGCGGCAGGCTCACCTACGCCAACGTCGTCTCGACGCTGGCCCTGTTCCTCGCCATCGCCGGCGGCACCGCCCTCGCGGCCGATCACCTCGGAAAGAACTCGGTGGGCACCGCCCAGATCAAGAAGGGTGCGGTCACGACGACGAAGATCAAGAACGGGGCCGTCACCGGCGCGAAGATCAAGCTCGCGACGCTGGGCACCGTCCCAAGCGCGACGTCGGCCTCCTCGGCAAGCACCGCCACGACCGCGGGCCGCGCCGACAGCGCGAAAAGCGCCAACTTCGCCGACAGCGCGAAGACCGCGGCCTCCGCCGACTCCGCGAATACTGCCGGCCACGCGGCAACCGCGGACTCGGCGACGTCGGCCGGGCACGCCGACACTGCCAACACGGCGACCTCTGCCGGGCACGCCGACTCGGCTACTTCGGCCGCGCACGCCGACTCGGCAAGCAGCGCGGCCGACGCCGATGCGCTCGGCGGCTCGCCGCCACAGAGCTTCATGCGCTCGGACCGCTTCGCCTTCGGCACCGCCGACACCGAACCGAGCACGCCGCAGACGGTGCTCTCGATCGGCGGCGTCGAGGTGACGACGGCCGGTTCCAATCCGCTGGAATTCAGGGTGCGGATCGTCAATCACAATGCCGACCAGTGGGAGTTCACGACCACCGCCGAAACCGGCATCTCGACCCTCGGCGAAGGGCAGGCGACCATCCTCGGCCCGCCCACCGCCGGCCCCGGCGGCGCGGTGAGCGCCGGCTCGATGCTGATCAACGGGCGCGACAGGGTGGAACCGACCAAGGCGATCGTGATCCAGTGCGGGTCCGACGTCGCCCCCGATCTGCTCGACTGCTTCGCCCAGCGCTCCCCGGCCGCCTGACGGCCCCGGCGAGCACCCCCGCACCCTCCAGCTGTTCTTTATGCGCCTGTGAGGCGCATAAAGAACAGCTGGGCGGTGGGGGTCAGCGGACGACGGCGCGTTTGTAGCGCGTCACGGCGAGGACGCCGAAGACGGCGGCGATGCCGATCGACCAGCAGACGGCGCCCCAGACGGTGTTGCCGGCCGGGTCGCCGATGAAGAGGGCGCGGATCGCGTTGACGGTGATCGAGAAGGGGTTCCATTCGGCGAACCACTGGAGGGCGGCGGGCATCGTTTCCGGCGGGACAAAGGCGGAGGAGACGAAGGTGAGCGGGAAGATGACGATGAAGCCGAGGGACTGGGCCGCCTCGGGCGATGAGGAGGTGAGGCCGATGAAGGCGAACACCCAGGAGAAGGCGTAGCCGAAGAGGAGCAGCAGGAGGATCCCGGCGACGATGTGGAGGAGGGGGCTTTCGAAGCCGAAGCCGATGATCACGCCGACCACCAGCATCACCGTGATCGAGATGCCGTTGGTGACGATGTCGGAGAGGGTGCGCCCGGCGAGGACGGCACTGCGTGACATCGGCAGCGAGCGGAAGCGGTCGACCAGGCCTTTGCGCAGGTCTTCGGCGATCCCCATCGCGGTGACGAAGCCGCCGAAGGCCATCGTCTGGACGAGGATCCCCGGAATCAGGAAGTTGATGTAGCTGTGGCCGGAGGTCGAGATCGCGCCGCCGAACACGTAGGCGAAGAGCAGCACGAACATGATCGGCTGCACGGTGAAGGCGAGCAGGAGGTCGGGCGCGCGGGCGATGCGCAGGAAGTTGCGTTTCGCCAAGACGAGCGTGTCGGAGATCGCCGTGCCGCTCATCCCTCTCCCCCCTCCTCGTCCTCTTCCGCCGCGTGGCCGGTCAGCTTGAGGAAGACGTCGTCGAGCGTCGGGCGCCGCATCGAGATGTCGTCGATGCCGACGCCGGCGTCGTTCAGCCGCTGGACCGCCGCCGCGATCGTCCCCTGGCGCTCCGCCACCGGCACCCGCAGGACGACCCCGTCGAGCTCCGGCGGCGCCGAGCAGAACCCGGCCAGCGCCGCGATCGCCGGCTCCGCCGCGCCGGCCGACTCCAGCGTCACCTCGAGCGCTTCGCCGCCGACCTGGTCCTTCAGCTCGTCGGAGGAGCCCTCGGCGATCACCCGGCCGTGGTCGATCACCGAGATGTGGTCGGCGAGCCGGTCGGCCTCGTCGAGGTACTGGGTGGTGAGCAGGACCGTCGTCCCCTCGGCCACCCGCCCTTCGATCGTCTCCCAGAGGCCGAGGCGACTGCGCGGGTCGAGCCCCGTCGTCGGCTCGTCGAGGAAGAGGACCGGCGGCCGCGCCACCAGCGCCGCGGCGAGGTCGAGCCGCCGCCGCATCCCGCCGGAGTAGGTGCGGACGAGGCGCCCGCCCGCTTCCTCGAGGTCGAAGCGCTCCAGCAGCTCGGTCGCCCGCGCCTTCGGCTCGCCCTTCGGCAGGTGGTAGAGCTGCCCGACCATCTGCAGGTTCTCGAAGCCGGTGAGGTTTTCGTCGACCGCCGCGTACTGGCCCGCGAGGCCGATGCGCCGGCGCAGCTCCGGCGCCTCCGCGCCGACGTCGAGCCCGGCGACCCGGGCGCGGCCGCCGTCGGCGGGCAGCAGCGTGGTGAGGATGCGGACCGCGGTCGTCTTCCCCGCCCCGTTCGGGCCGAGCAGCCCGAGCACGGTGCCGGCCGGCGCGGCCAGGTCGACGCCGTCGAGCGCCCGCACGTCGCCGTAGGACTTGACCAGGCCCTCGGCTTCGATCGCGGGCTCAGTCGAGATCGAAGTCCTTCGGCGGCTTCTGCTCGAACCAGAGGTCGTCGTCCTCCGGCGCGTCCTCGAGGAACTGCGGGGTGTCTTCGAGCACGTCCTCGTGGCCCGTTTCCGGGTCGTAGTCGGTGTCGTCGTCCTCCGACGGCGGCTCCGCGGCGGAATCGCGCGGGGACTCCTCCGCCGGCGGGTCCTCGGCCGCTTCCGCCTCGTCGGCGCGGCGCAGCACTTCCTGCGAGGGGTCGTCCTCGTAGGGACGCTCCTCCCGGGACTGGGACTCGAAGTCGAAGATGCCCTCCCCCTCGCCGGGCTCGTCCTTGTACTGCGGCATGGCCAGGTGCTCGTCGGTCGGCGGCAGCGGCGCCTCCAGCGCCTGGTCGAGCTCGTCGGAGAGCCGCTGTTCGTTGAAGAAGTCGAATTCGGCGGAGCCCTCCTCCGGCTCGGCCTCCTCGGGCGGCCGGCCCGCGACCTCGGCATCGGGGCCGTGGCTCTCGAGCGACGGCTGCTCGTAGAGCTCGGTCGGCGGCCCGGCCTCCTCGGGGGCGGGCGGGGCGGCCTGCGGCTCCTCCCCGGCGGCGTCGACGAGCTCCTCGTCGGTCGGGCTCGCCTGCTCGGTCGGCGGCGCCTCGGCGGCGGCCTCGGCGTCCACGTGCGCCTGCACGTCGAACATCTGAGTCGGCTGGTCGGCGATCGCGTCGCGCTCCGCGGCGCTGGGACCGGCGTCGGCGACGACCTCGTGCTCGCCGGCGGGGTGCTCCTCCTCGGCGGGCGGCGCGGGGGCCTCCTCGGTCGGGGGCGCGGGCTCCTGGTCGAACACCGCCGGGACCTCCTCGTCGGTGGGCGGCGCGAGCGTTTCGCCGGTCGGCGGCGCCAGGTCGGCTGCCGGGGCCCCGCCGGGCGGCGGCGGAAGCGGCACGTCGGCGGCGTCGGCCGGGCTCGGCGGCGGCGCGTCGGAGGCGGGGCCCGGCGCGGCATCGGCGGGCGGCGGCTCCTGCAGGTCGGTGATGTTGGGACGACGGCCGCTGCGCTCGCCCTCGTCGCCGATCTCCGGCGCTTCGGCCGCGGTCTCCTCCGGCGAGGTCAGGAACTCGGTCGGCGCCTCGGCGAACGGGTCGATCTCGTCCGGCCGCTGCGGCGGCCCGAACGCCTCGTCCTCGAGCCGTCTCACCTCCTCGTCGTCCGCGCCATGGGCGCGCTTCAGTTCCAGGTGCTCGCGGATTGCGTCGTCAAGAATGCTCATCTGGCCTCCCTGCTGGGGAAGGTTCCAAAGACTAGGCCCTATTCCTTGCCCTTGCGGCCTGCTGGGCAGGACTTCCCGGGAGCCCCCGCCGCACGCCCGATCGGGGCGCCGCACCTTGCGCTAGGGTCGCGGTCATGAGGAGGATGGCCGTGCTCGCCCCGACGCTGGCCTGCGCTCTGTTTCTCGCCTGCGCGGCGAGCGCCGGCGCTGCGGGGGTCGTCCCGGCCGCGGGCCCGTGGCACGCGCTGAGCGCGGAAGGCAGGCCGATCGCCTTCGAAGTGAACGGCGGACAGGTGACGAACGTGCAGTTCCGGTTCCGCTGGGGCTTCTGCGGACCCTTCGATGTCGGGCCCGAGGGCAGCGCCACGATCGAAGCGGACGGCCACTGGAAATTGGAAGCCGGCAACAATGTCTCGATCGAAGCCACCTTCGTCGCCCCCGACCGGGCGGAAGGCGAAATCGTCGCGCTGAACCGGATCACGCCGGTCTGCCCGGTAGCTCGCACGACCTTCGTCGCCGAACCGGGTGCGGTCCCGTTCGAAGCACCGACGGCGATGGTCCGCGCCAACGTCCGCACCGAGAGCCTCGCCAACCAGCCCCGCACGATGGTCGTCAGACGCGACGGCTCCCTCCGTTTCTACGGCCTGCACTGGTACGAATTCAACGAACCATCGGCGTACGCCACCGGGCATGCCTACCTGCGCTGCCGACACTGCAGGGGTCACCAGGTAAGACGCCGGGCAGTTGTCGTGCGGCTGTACCGCCTGACCCAGCAGGGCGACCAACGCGTCTACCTGCTGGTCCACTGGGCCCTGCGCGGCAAGCTGCCGCCCGGCTTCCCTGCCGAAGGCGAACGCTCCCTCGGCTAGTCCGATCACGTTCATCGCGTCGACCGCGCAGGGGCCGTTGTGAGCTCCCGGTCGGCGGCTTGATCCGAAGGCAGCAGGGCCGTGCGGTACCCCGTCTCCTGACCCGCGAGGCGAGCGACGGCCGAGGCCGCCGCAGCGCCGGGAGCCCGATTCGATCAGGTCACCGTCGTCGTCGAGCTGCCTTTGCCTTCCCTGGGGATGAAGCGCGGTGCGCGCCCAGCGCCGGTCACATCGCGAACGGGATGAAGACGACGTCGAGCTCGGCGTTGTCGACCCGGGTCGATGGCCCGATGCCGGAGAAGGCGAACCTGACGTTGTGGGTTCCGGCGGCGACCGGGATCATCCCGTTCGTCTCGCACTCGTCGGAGGTCTGGCTGCCTTTGGCCAACTGCCGGAAGCGTTCGGTCGGCGGTACGGGCGTCCCTTCGAAGATGATGAAGCAGGAGTAATAGTCGGTGACTTCTTCGCCGGTGAGAAGGCCGGTCACGCTCGCCGACGCGATCGCCAGCAGGTAGCCGTCGCGCGGTGCGTCGAGCGTCACTTCCCGCGCCGTGCCGCTGACATGAAGGAGCGCGAGCCCGGCGGTCGCGGAGCTCGCCTGTCGCGCAAAGGCGTCCGGGCCGATGCCGCCGAGAGTGGCGGCGTCGGCGGCGCTCGTCGCGGTCCTCGCGCTGTCGGCGGTGGCGGCGCTGTCCGCGCGGCCGGCCGTGTCCGCATGGGCCGCGGTGTCGGCGCGTCCGGCGGTGTCGGCCCTGCCCGCCAAGCTCGCGCTCGGGACGGTGCCGAGGCTCTGGAGGTCGAGCTTCCGGCCGGTGATCGCGCCGTCCCGGATCTTTGCCGTGGTCACCGCCCCGTTTTTGAGCTTCGCCGTCGTGACCGCGCCGTTCCGCAGCTGCCTCGTCCCGACGCTCCCCTTGCCGAGGTTCGACGCCGCAAGGGCGACGCCGCCGGTCAAGACGAGGACGAGCGCCAGGGTCGCGACCACGTTGGCGTAGCTAAGAACGGGGCCCCTGCCGCTCACGCTCTGCCGCCGTGTCGCCGGGCCTCTCACCGGACCTCGAACCTACCGCGGGCCCAGGAGTCGATCAAGGGTCAGATGGTCTAGCTGCGGACCCGACGCACCCTGCACGGCGCCCGCGGTGCGCCCGATTACGGCGTCAGGTTGGCGCCCGAGAAATGTCCCCTATGTCTCCGGCAAAGACCGCATCGACTTCGCAGGCCCAGCCGTCCAAGGGGGTCGCTATCCAGCACTCGGGTCCTCAAGGCCCCGGATTCCAATCGCCACTCGGATTGCTCGCGTGGCGCATGTCCGACGTAGATCGAGGTATATCCACGTACATCCCCGCTACACTCCGCCTCTGGAACCACCCGATCCGAGTCAGGTTCTCCCTGCAAATCGGGCATTTCGGGGCTATAGCTCAGCTGGCAGAGCGCCTGGATCGCACCCAGGAGGTCGGCGGTTCGAATCCGCCTAGCTCCACTCTTTTTCCCTGCAAACCGGCGGTTTTCGTTTTCTTCTCCGTTGGTTACGGCGGCAACGTTCGGGCACACAGTGCCCAAAGTCGCCGAATTGAGAGCCACTCTCCGCCAAAAAACTCGGCTCCCTCAGAGGCGACCTTCTCATTTGCAGGACTTTTTGGAGCTCAGCTAGACGAGCGCCTGGACGCTGCCCAGGAGGTCGTCCGGTTCGAATTGCCGACTACGAATTCCGCTCCACAGGCGGCATCGCGGCGCTCCGTCTCGGATCCGATGGCCCCCTTCCCGACTCCACCGTGACCGCCGTCGGTCAGGGAGCGTAGCCGCTCTCGCTCTCCGGCGTTTCGACTCATCGAGTGGGCGTAGGCCCGGAGGGTGAAGACCGGATCGGTATGGCCGAGCTGCCTCATCACCGAGACGGGGTCCTCGCCGATCGCGAAGAGGAGGGAGGTGAAGGTGTGACGGAGCGAGTGCGGGGTGATCCCCGGCGGCAACGACGCCTGGCCCCGCGCCGCCAGCAGCTCCTCGGTGCGGGCGAGCACCGGCCGGAGGATTCGCAGGCGAACGTTGTCCTTGGTCCGCGGCCCTCCCCTGCTCGTCCTGAAGACCGGCTCGCGCGCACCGGTACGGTCACGGCGATCGCGGTGAAGGAGGAGGTGACCCCGCAGGACCGGGAGCATCCTGACCTCACGGATCCCCGCCGGCGTCTTCGAATATCGGACGTGGATCGTCGAGGTCGCGAAATCGAGGTCCCCCCAGCTGAGGGCGGCGAGCTCATAAACGCGCAGGCCAGAGAAGACGAGTGTGGCGACGACGGGCAGACGGTCGTCGATCAGCCAGCCCGGGTCGGCGTCGAGCTCGGCGGCCGCCTCGAGCACCGCGGCAATCTGCCCCGCCGACTCGAGATGCGGTGCCGGAGATCTCTCGATCTTGATCCGACGACGCTTCCCCGCCGCCGGGTTGTCGTCGATCCACCCATATTCGACGGCGAAGGAGAGGAGCCAGCGGAGCACCTCGATGGTCTTGTTGATCGAGCCGGCGGAGAGCGGTCGAAGCGGGCGACCGAGCGGGTCTGTGCGCAGCCTGCCTTCGGCCAGGCGACGGCGGCGGTCATCGGGCTCCTCGAGCTTGTGGAGCCGGTAGGCGTCGACGGCCCAGACGTCGATCTTTGTCAGTGGCCAGTCTGCGAAGAAGGGAAGCAGATGTCTGAGCGCCCAGTCCCAGTATCCGGAGGTCGCGGGCCTGACTTCACTTCGGCGCTCCTTGATCTGCGACCTGGCAAACGATCCGAACGGCGCGGCGTCCTCGCCGCGCCCGCGATCGTCGAAGGCCGCCCGATGCCGCGGTGGCGGCGGCACCCAGGTGCCGCGCTCGACTTCTGCACGGATCACGTCCATCTCTTCTTCGCCGCGCCTCCGGGTCCAGCCCTCGTCCGGCGTGCCCAACGTCAGATATCGCCGCCTACCGTAGGCCCGGAACCTCAGGGCGAACACCTTCGAGCCGCCAAACGGCCGCTCGATGACGTTGTTTTCGCACCTTTCTTCCAAAGATCGGCACCTTCCCGGTTGAACCACCTCGACAGCGAACTGAGTAAGGCCAATACGCTCTAATCCAAATGGTATACGGCCATTACGCTCTGGTCCAATCGGCCGGTAGCGGCGACGCTCCTCTGGTGGCCGTACCGATCTACGAGGACCCCGACCGCGCCAGCAAGGCCTTCGGTCAGCGGGTCCGTGAGTTGCGCGCCAGAGAAGGCCTCTCGCAGGACGGTCTGGCCCACACCTCAGGGATCCACCTGACCAGCATCGGCCGGATCGAGCGCGGCGGCCGCGAGCCGCGGCTGACGACGATCCAGAAACTCGCGAAGGGTCTAGGGGTCGAACCCGGCGAGCTCACCAACGGTCTGGACGACGGCGCGTGAGCAGCTTCGACTGATCGCCTCGACTCGCGCTGCGGTCCTGATCTTCCTTCAGCACGATCCAAATACCTACGGCGGCGCGGGCGACCCCGACCCACACGCCCACCAGGCTCAGACCCAGTGAACGCGACCGGCCCGGAGCCAGAAATGACATCGCCGCTCGGCCCCCCGGTAGTCGATCGAAGGATGAACGTCAGGTGTGTCGTCGCGACCATCAACTCGCCACTTAGCTGCGCTGCTCGATCCCAGATTGATCACAAGGCGATGCCCCTCACCGCATGGGCATTCGAGCACCAGCCACTTCGGCCAATCGGGATCGCCGATGATCGCCAGCTCGTGGCGAGGTATCGAAGGAGGCAGGTCTGCCTGGCGCGCGTAGTGGTGGACGCGATTCACCCGCGGCCTGGTTAGACGTCGACGTCGCCACCAGTCGACGGGCGCCCCCGCCTTCACCAGCCGAGTCCCAACGGTGGTTCCCGGTCCGCTTTGCCGACCAAACCTGCGACATCACAGAAGTGGCCCGGTAGCGGCGCACCTCCCAGCCTCCGTATCTCCCGTCTGGCCGGGCGCACCAAGATCTCCGACGAGGGCTCCTGCCCGAAGCCGAAGATCCGCTGCAACATCTCGTCGACGGCAAACGAGCCGATCATCGTCGTATAGGTGACGACCGCCGGGTCGGGATCAGCCAGCCCCTGCGCATATCCCTCCTCGGCAAGTTCATCGCGCTCCTCCGCGGGCAGCTGCTCTTCGCGCAGTCGATTGGGGTCGATCCGCCCGCGACATAAGAGGCAGGGCATGCCCGGCGCCATCACGGTGGCGCGTGCATCGACATCGGTCACCCGGCCGTCTCGGCCTCCGATCTTGACCCCTACGTCGATCACCATCAGGCAGTAGTGGTAGGCGAGACGGGCGAGGACGGCACGCCCGGCGTTGTCGTCGGTGCACCCGAAGACGACATCGCATCCGCGCAATGCCTCGAACGCCGAGCGGTCAGTGACCTTCGCGGGGTGCGCCTCGACCTCGGTCCCGAGCCCGATCGCCTTGGCACTCCGTACGAGGACATCGACCTTCGGCTCACCGACATCGGCCATGGTGGAACCGTGGATCCGGGTCAGGTTCGTCTCGCTCACCACGTCGTCGTCCATCAGGACGATCTCTCCTACACCGAGGCGCACAAGTTGCTCGAAGACTGCCGACCCGGTCCCTCCCGCTCCGACGACCCCGATTCTCAGCCGCCGCAGCAGCGCCTGGCCCTCGCAACCGAATGCGCGCATCTGGCGCTCGAATGTCTCGACGGGCGGTATCTCGCCGATATCTACGCCGACTGCCGCGAGGATCCGGAGGCGCTGGCCCAGTATCCGCAGGCGCGTCCAGGGCGTGCCGGAGAACGTTCCGGTGAAGACCGGGGCGCGCTGCTCCTCGCCGAGGATCATGCTCGCGAACGGCCTACCCACCCGCGCCTCGAAGACCGGCGCCAACTCCTCCTCGACCCGTCGGTCGTGCCAGGACGGCAGCGGCGCCATCCCGGGATGGGTGTGGAAGAAGATCGGCTGCCAGTCCCCCGCCGCAGCCTCCGCCAGAGCGGGCATCCAGCCCTCCGAGCGGATCCTCAGCTCGCGCGGGCTACGGAGGTCGTAGGCATTGTCGGGAACCCAGATGATCCGGTTCAGACAGAGCGTCAGCCGACCATCCTCCTCGGCCGTGCCAGCTAGGACGATGCCGGCGCTCTCCTCGCGGACCTCGAGCGCGGAGAGGCATTCCGCCCACAAGCCCTCGTCGACGGCAGCGCGCACTTCCATCAGGCCGCCGCCAGCGCCGTGGCGCGCTCGAGGTCGGTGCGGATCAGCCGCAGATAGGTCTGCAGGTTGTCGATCCCCGGGCGCCACGAGATCGCGAGATGCCGGGACCAACGCTGCCAGGTCCGGCCCGCGAACTCCTGTCGCACCTCGGTCGCCGGTGGCGTACCCCCACCGACATAACTGACCGCCGGAGCGGTCCACCACATGTCAGGCGCGGCGTCGGGAAACCCGCTCGGCAGTCGCAGGAGCAGATCGACGACGGCGGGCTCATAGCCGTCGGGCAATCGGAAACCACGGATGATCAGCGAGAACATCGAGCCCTCGCTGATCACCTCGTGGTCGAGGCCGAGCTGCTCGAGGAAGGCCTTGTCGCCCTCGTTCAGCACGGCGTGCCGGGGTTGATGACGCTCGGCGCGGTGAAGAAGTGCATGCCCTCCTTCAGCCTCACCTCCTCGTCGTCCGCGATCCGGAGGTCCTCGCCGCCGGGAACCTCGAGCCAGAGGTCGAACTCGGGACCGATGTCCGGATCGGGCAGGGCGCGCAGCTGTGCGCCGGTCAACTCGCCGTCACTGACCTTGTAGGGCGTGCGATCGATGTGGACGACGATCTTCTTGTCGTGATCCGGCGGCTTCTTCGCCTTCTCGGTATCGACGTCGGGATTCATGGCATCTCCCTTCCGGGTTGCTTACGGAGATGCGGAGGAAATCGAATGAGTCGGACGGCAAATGAATGCAGCCGACTTCATACGTCTGCGGGCTACTTCAGATCAGTTTGCTCAAGCGCTTCGGAAGCCCAGGCGACGCGGTAGACAACAGACGGCTGTGCATCGTCGATCGCCGCGTCCAGATCGGCGCCACCCTTGAGGACCGTCAAACGGCCGTTGACGAGGATCGTGTCCGCGGTGTCGAGCTCGGCTACGCCTTTTAGGCCCTCGGCCGTTCTCTCGATCATCTCGAGATCGATGCCGGCGCTCCGCAGATGGCCGAGGATGCGGGCCTTCAGCGTGTCCTGGAAGGAGAAGAGGTTGGGTCTGCCAGCTCCGGTCGAGACGTTGTAGCTCGGGGGCAAAAGCCCTCTTTTGACCCAAGTGTGGAGGGTCCGGTACTCGACATCCGCCGCTTCGGCCACCTGGGGCAGGGTCAGCGGCGTATCAACGGGGACTGCCATCGGTAGCTCCTTCTAGATGACGCTCTGAGGTGACTTCAGGCTACCGGGCAGGGTGACCGAACATTTCGATCGGACGACCGGAGATAGCGGCATGTTTGGACATCAATCCTCGTCATCTCGCTCCTTCGAGAAGACAAGTCCCAGGATTGGCGATGCGAGCGTCTTCTTCAGCGCCCGAGTCGCCATCTACCCCAGATCCAGCCGCACACGGCTCCGATGATCGGGCCCTTTGTCCCGACTGCGGCTGCGGCTCCGAGCGCCAGACCGAAGCCAGTCGTCTCCATTTCCCAGCGGGTCCGCTCGATTCCCGTCGGGCAGAATGGTTCTGGGTCAGGGTCCTCGCCGGGAGGACCGGTGTCGCGGGCCACGCGGCGCGAACCGCGACGCCGGGTGGGGCGCCCTCGGGATCGGCGGGCCCCTGCAGAACGGCGCAGAAGCCTCGCCCGGTACCCGACTGGCGGTCGACCTACCTTCTTGGACGGGCAGAGAAGATTGGCATGGGCGCTGGCCACCGCCAGTTCTTCGCCGTTGCCGCCTCCGTTGAAGGCGACGTAAGTAGCCTGGCTTGACAACTCGAAGATGTGCTCGATTTCTTCAAAGGTCAGCTCTTCCACCGCCGGATGGTCGACGATCGCCTCATACCCCTTGGCGATGACCCGCCTCCTGGCCACGGCCTCCAAGTGCTCGATCCGTCGGTAACCGTCCTCATAGATTTCAGGATCCTCGGCGTAGGCACCCGTCACCGCGCCGTAAATCCATTCGCCGAGCAGATCGGGGTCGACCCCCAAGGCTTCGACTTCACAAGTGAACCGTCGCTGCCTAAAGCCCGCGAGCTGGGCAGAGACGATCGAACTGAGACGAAGGACCTCCCCCTCCGTCGCCCCTCGGCCCTCGGTGGCGATCCGGTCGACGACCTGCTCCCACTCGGCGACGTCGATGTAGGCGCTCAGGGCCTCGCGGACGTCCGCCGGCGACTCGTTGCCACCATGATCGGGCCGGTGGCCAAGGGCGAACTCGGCCAGCAGTTCGACCCTGCTTCTCCCCGGTCGCGGGTCGAACCTCACTGCCTGCGAGAAACGAATAGCGCCTGTTCCGTCTGCCGTCTCCAGATGCGGTTCGCTCATCGACGCCGCCAATGTACGCCTCGGAGTCCTTCACCCATCAAGGTTCGGCCACCGCCAAGGCGACCGTTCACCGCATTTGCCGGGTTCGGATGTCGGAGCCCGCCATGGTCGGCTGACCGGCGTTCTGCCGGCTGAGGATCTCCGACGACGGGGCACTCTCCGGCCGAGCTGGGGTGGATGAGTCACGATGCGACCGAGGAGCAAACCGATGATCAGGATCACATACACCGAGCGAGCGCGGTGGATCCCGTCGCGACTACACTTGGGGAGCAGAGTTCTTCGCATCCGCGACGTTTCGGGTCAAACCGAAAGGACTCCATGATCGGGTGATCTGGGTTCGAGTCCCAGCCGCCTTCGGGCCAGTAGCTCAATTGGCAGAGCCCCCGACGTTCTTCAGCGCCTCCTCTATCTGATCTGGACTCAGACCGAGAGGCGCGTAGCTATGTTGAGCGAGTCCGTGGATTCGCTCTACCCGCCGAGCAGGATCTCGATACCGCTCGGGCCACCGTTCTCGGTAGTCGGCGACGACCAGTTCCGCCCAGACGTCGTCGGCGACGCTCTTCGCAAGGCCCGCGTTCACCCGATGGGCGAGTCGGTGCGTCACGGCAAGCGTCGCGAAAAGCTCGCCGATCCCGAGATCCATCGGCTTACTACCCTCTACTAGAAGGTCCGTGATCGGCTGGCCAGCGAGACGCAACCACTCCTCGCGAGCCGCTGCAGGCAATTTGCGCCATCTGGATCCCAGCTTCGAGCCTGGCGTTCCCGCTTGATGCGCGAGCCTGTTTCTTACCGTTCGGAGCAGTTCGAACAGCGCGAGCTCCCTCTCCGGCAGCATGCTCCCGGTAGCGCTTTCAAACCTTTTATGAAGGACGGCCAGCTGAGTGTCGTCGGGTTCATGTCCATCTTCATCGATCCCCATTCCCTGGAGAAGACCTACGGCATCAGCCAAATAGACACCATAGACAGAGAAGATGTAGGGAATGGCAATTCGCGCGACCGTCATATCCGCTCCGGACAGCAGGTTTCGTACCTCGCCGACCGACTGATTCATCCGCCGAACGTGAGGCAGCGATGGAAATGCACAAGCGAGCAGGGTCGCGTCCTGGTCCTCGGACAGCACCTCCCGCGCCAGGCCCGCGCCAACGACCAGGGCCATGAGGCTGTCGTTGATCGCGATCCTCGCCTCCGCATAGGACCGGTACGCGGGAAACCGGACCGGCTTCGTGTCTTCATCCTGAAGGCTGCCCTTGACGATGCCGAGAACGGTACCGCGACCATGTAGGCGTCGAGGGCGCACACTTCATGAGGTGCAGCGGCAGCCCTTAGGGCCGCCATGACGGCGCGGCTCGGTGAGAGGATCAGTCGTGGTGAACGAGTAACCGGCTTTTGCTCTTAGCCGCGAACTCGTATCAGGTCCGGTTATTCGTGGACAGCGCAGGTGGTCCAGTCGAAGCTCTCCGGAAGTCCCTTGAGGAGCTTTCCGCAGGTCTCGCCGCTGCCGTCGACAGGTACGTATTCGGGGCGGATATGGCGCCCGATGACAACCAGTGCAACCTCCGACGCGCCTGCTGCCCGCAGCGTCGCCGAGGCCGATCGTGCATGGCCTCCGGTCGTCCAGGTGTCGTCGAGCAGCAGAACCGACTCTCCGGCCAGATCGTCGACCGGGCGGAAGCGATCGGCATCGAACTCACGTCCTTCGACGGCACCGGTCGGCTCGAGAAGTTGGCGCATCCTCGCCTCGAGCGGTCTGATCCACCCAGTCAGCTCCCGGAACGGGGACTGCTCGTCGCGCGCCGGACTGCTGGAGGGAACGATCGTCACGAGGTCAAACCCCTCGACCCCTGCGGCCCGCGCGGCGCATGCTTCGTGGTCACCGAGGAAGCGCCACAGAATCGCCGCCAGTCGGATCGCGGCATTCCTGCGGACCGTTCGACTCTGACCGTCCTTGTAATTTCGAAGGGCGGTGTGCATCTGACCGAGCCTCTCGCTGTAGGTGATCGGCACCACGGCGGCGAGATTGTCCGGCTGGAAGGCGCATGGGTGACAGCGCGAGTACTTATTAGGGTCGATGAAAGTCCGACAGACCTCGCACACGCCAGGGCCAGCAGCGGCGACATTCCTCATCGCCCGCTCGTAGGTACGACTCGCCTCCTCGACCCCAACCGCCATCGAGTAGGAGAGATTAGGCGGTCAGGACAAGGTCGTCCGCGTACAGACGGTCGAGATGCTGGACAACTTCCTCGCTTGTCTCGACGACGTAGGTACCGGGGCGCTCGTGGGCGTAGGTCTGTGCCCACTGATGGCGCAGGAGCGAGCGAAGCAGGAAGACAGGGCGACCCTGCTCGATTGCCAGGCGTGCCTGCATCCGCGCACCACTCGTATTGCCCGCCTCGACGACGACGGTGGCACGAGCGAACCCGGACATCACGGCGTTTCGCTGGGGAAACGTCCAGCGTCGGGCTTCCTGGCCCGGCCAGAACTGAGAGATCACGGCGCTCTCGCGGCCGAGTTCGTCCTGGAGATCGGTGTTCTGCTTCGGGAAGTGATGCCGCAGGCCGGTGCCGATGATCGCGACGGTTCTTCCGCCGGCCTCACGGGCTCCGCGATGGGCCGCCGTGTCGATCCCCGCGGCGAGCCCACTGACGACTACATAGTCGCGTGCGACGAGGTCTTTCGCGATTTCCGCCGCCTTCTCGAGGCCGTCAGGCGAGGCTTTACGACTCCCGACAACCGCGACCGAGCGCTCGTCGGCGGGACTCAGCGCCCCTCGCAGGAAGAGAGCGGGTGGGCGGTCGTGCACCATCCGCAGATTCATCGGATACGCCGCATCCAGCACAGTGACGAGCTGGATGTCTTCCCGCTCGTAAGAGATCACCCGCTCCTCCAGCTGGTCAAGCGTGATCTCGGCGCTTTCCACCGCGAACAGGCGGGGGTCGTTGGCCTCCTCCAGATCCTCGAGAAGCCTGAGCGCGCTCCCGCACTCCTCGATCGAGCCGGCCAGCCGATTCCACGCCAGCTTGCGGCGCGCCATCAGGGCGAGCACGGCCGCCCTCTCTCGCGTGCTGACTAGCGTTTCTTTATCGAACATATGTTCGTATCTTAGCTCAGACACGGGATAGACGGTAGCGCCTGCATAGTCACTCGCCCATCGGATAGTTCTTGCAATTCGCGGCGATCTTCCAGAACAAGCAGTAGGACGACTAGTTTCCTCGACGAAAGTTTCGAACCGCACATGTCTCAACTTGGGGCACTACTGGCGATTCGTGCCCGAATCGCCGCATATCCGGGTGTATATCCGTGCATATCCGCCGAAATATCGCCCGGTTTGACATGCAACACGGTTCAACTTTTACCTGCAAATCAGCGGTTTGGGAAACTGGACCGTGCTGACCGCGAGCCTGCATCGCACCCAGGAGGTCGGCGGTTCGAATCCGCCTAGCTCCATCGCCTTCTCCCTGCAGGGGGCGGCCTTCCGCTCGACAGGGGAACGTGGTCACCCTGATCTGACGTAGTCAGCGTCAGGTCAACCTCGGCGGTCCGGGCGGCGCCGGCGAAGGAGGGCGCGATGGCCACCGCCACGGAGCCCCGCCGCGCCCGAGTAGAGCGCGGCATCTACCGATGGCTCGCCCCCGTAGGTCGTGGACACGACCGACGCTTCAAATCGGGCCACCTCTGAAGGGCGAGTCCATATCGGCCGTCTTGCAACAGAGAATTAACACAGTCAATCTTCTTTTAGAGGATGCTGGGGCGGAGGAGTCGCATCGACAGGAAGGCGGGGTTGCTATGGCCGGTCGTGGTCGTATTCTGTTGGTCGTCGGGGTGTCTGTCTTGGCGGTATTCGCCGTGGTGCGGTTCGCGTCGCACGGCGGGACCAGCGCCGCGAACGCGGCCGAAACGCCGGAACCGCCCAGGCTGGTGACGGCCCCGGCCGAAGAAATCGGCTTCACCCGGGCGAAGCTGGTCGCCTCGATCAATCCCCACGGCAGCCCCACGACCTACTACTTCGCGTGGGGGACCTCCTACTACTCGCTCCCGAACAGGACGCCTGAACTCTCGGCGGGAGAAGGGACCCACAGCCTGCTGTTCTACGAAGTCCTCTCCGGTCTCGAATCGGGCCGCGAATACTTCTTCCAGATCGTGGCTACCAACGCCGGGGGCACCAGCAAAGGCTCGATCGGGCATCTGGTGACCCTCGAAGACACGACCCCGCCGAGCATCGAACTGAGCGGGCCGCTGACCGAAGGCCTGAATGAAGGCACGACCGAATTCCCGCTCCACGTCCGCGCGACCGACGGGAATTCCGAACACCCCGGGTCGGGGGTGAAGCGGATCACGATCTCGGTCGACGGCGAAACCGTCGACACCGTCGAACAGGGATGCGAATTCGGCAACTGTCCGATGGATGTCGAATGGACCTTCGACACCGAAAGGTTTCCGGGTCTGCTCCATCGCGTCACCGTCGAAGCAGAAGACCTGGCCGGAAACGCCGGTACCTCAACCTTGGAACCCGTCGTCACGACCAGCTACGCGATCGAAGCCGAAGACGGAGAACAGACCACCGTGACGGGACGGATCAAACAGCAGGAACCCAACGGGAACCTGGTCGTCTTCCTCAATGCGACGACGTTCGGCAAACCCGAATCCACCGAAGGCGCTATGGCGCCGTTGACCGCCGAACAGCCCCCGAAACGACGCCGGGCCTACCGATTCACCGAATGTGCCTGGGACACCGGCGGCCTCGGTCTCGGAAGCGAAATACCGGTCCGGGACCTCGCCGAGCTTCGGGACGAAGTTGCCCTCCTGGCAAAAGAACAGGCGGAAGCACAAGGCTCCTCCCAGCAGTGCCACGGTGAACTGGAAACCGGCCTCGGACAGAAGGTGACCGTCAGGTGGGCCGTGTCTGCTTCAGGCCTGTTCTTCTACCGACAGGGAACCGTCGTTCGGGTCGAAGAAAAACCCGACTGCAAACAATGGGGACCGAAGGCTCCGGCCGACTGGACCCATTGTAAGACGGCGGGGAATCTGTCGACGGAACACCTGGACATCATCGGTGACTGGAGATGGCCCCCCGACGACTTCTCCCCAGGTTTCGTGCCGCTGAGTGCCGTGTGTGCGAGGCTGAACGGCGTTCTACCGGTCAACCCACCGAAACAGGAAAATGGCGAATTGGTGATCCACGAAAGCATGCACTTCCACTATTGGCCCGTGGATCGGCATGGAGAAGAACAGCCGCCTTGCGACTGGGAACATCCCGGGCAAGTCGCCGGCTATTGAGGTGCGGCGCATCTGGTGCCCGGTTTGGGCCGCCGGCATGAGGCTATATGGCTGACATCAAGCGACATCTGGCGATCGTATTTTGCCTGCTTTTCCTGTTGGCCCCGGCCGCCGCGTCTGCGCGTGGGCTCGGATTCGGGGAAGCAAAGGCCGAAGTTCGACTATGGCTCCAGGCGGTCATCAAGGCGAATCGCCCGACCCCCCAGGAAGGTCGGGCCGTCGGTTACGGCGCGAGGAACTGCAAGCGCCTGTCCGCGAGCCGGGTGGTATGCGCTGGCATCATCGTCTCCCGCCTTCGGACCGGAGACAGTCAGACCTGTGTCTTTCCAGGACTCGTGGTCAGGCGACACCCGGGGTGGAAACAGGAACCGATATTGAACCCCGCCGGTCGCATCATCGGGCCCCATGGACGGATCACGTGTCACGTTCAAGGGGCCGTCTCCTCCTGACTGTCTCCTGCGGTCTGGAACCGGCTCGGTTGCCTCCTCGCCCACCCGGCCGACCTCGACTCGAGCGAGCTTGGGGCACGACGTAACGGGTCGGGCGGCCCGCGAGCGCGGTCGCCGATCGGGCGATCGGTGAAGGTCGCCGACGGACCGCCTCTCGTGATCTCGATCCGGGCTGCCTCCGCGGCTTCACGTGCTTCGCCTTCGGCCGCCGCAACCGGCCGCATCTCCCGACCCTCTCCGAACCAGCCACAGGCGAGGCAGGTCGCCGCCGCCGTGTGGACCGTCCCCTTCGGTCCCATCGTCTCCCAGATTTCGACGATGTGCGGCAACGGTCAGCTCACCGATATCGGCGTCCACTCGTACCCTCGCGCCATGACGGTCAGGACCTCGGCGCAGGTCCTCTCGATCCGGGGCTCGGGCAGACCATCGAGCCCGGCTTCGGCGATCACGGCGCGCTGCCAGTGGGCGAACTCGGCCTGCGCGCGTTCGATGCAGCGCTGATCGAATTATTCTGGGATGGTGTCTCTACTCTGACCGGCATGCGCGACCCGTCAGGCGACTGGATCAGCCAACGCGCTGCCGCGCTCATCGACAGTTTTGGCTCCCCGGCGGTGAAAGTGCCTGAATCGACATCGCTGCATATCCGTGCATATCCGGAGGTAGATCCTGTTTGAACCTCCCTTTGCCGATATTGGGCACTCAGGACCGCGAGTGCCCGAATCGCTTCATATCGGTGCATATCGGGACGTACATCCGGGCCGGGTCCTCATTCAGAGCCGGCCGCTACGCCGCTCTACAATGCCGATTTGAAGAGGCCTCCTCCTCAAAAGGTGTCGGCGAATCGCACCCAGGAGGTCGGCGGTTCGAATCCGCCTAGCTTCATCGCCTCGAAAGCCCTGCAAATGCGGGGTCCGGCCTTCGGCACATCAGTTCGAACGGACCGCCTGATCCCCCCTCTTTTTGGGCACTAGTGCCCAAAGTGCATCGGATATGCGGGGATGTGCGCCGATTCCGGGCGATTACGGCTTGCGCCGAACGCTGGCCAGCGATATCACCGACGGCTGCAGCACCTCATCGACCCGTGCTGCGAGAACCCGAATGCCGACGAAGAAACCCTGATACACGGTCACCGACACCGGCGAGCTGAGCGATCAGCTCGATCAGGCCCAGCGACGCTGGCCAGAGATCCGTGATCGCAAGGAGCTATTGCTGAAACTGGCAGCTACGGGGCGTGACGCGATCGAGGAGGAGGCGACCGATCGAGCCCGTGCGGTGGAGGAGACCGCCGGGGCTCTCAGCGGTGCCTACGAGCCCGGCGAACTGGAGCGGCTGCGCGAAGACTGGCCCGAGTGATTGTTCTCGCCGCCAGCGTCCTGATCGCCCACTTGAAATGAGCGCGATGCCCATCACGAGCGAGCGACCAGCCTGTTCGCGGACATCGGTGTCGAGCCCTTGGGCGCGAGCACAATCACGCTGGCCGAGAGGCTCGTCGCTCCCACTCGGGCGGGCCGCCTCGACGACGTCCCCGCGGCACTCGATCGGCTCCGGATTACCGAGTTGCCGCTTCGTGAGGATGCTCCTGCCAAACTCGCTCAACTCCGTGCGGAGGTCAGAAGTAAGCCGCCTGACTGCGGCGTCCTCCTCGCAGCCAGGGACAATGCCGGGACAGTCGCCAGCTTCGATTTGGCACTCATCGAGGCACCCGAAGAGCGAAGCCTTCCGACCGTCGGATGATCGCCGACTCTTCTCGGGCCTCGCCTCCCGTCCCGACTGACCGCCCAGCCAGGTGTCGTCGCCGTCGGCGATCAGAATGTTAAAAACTCCGACCTAGACTCGGGCGTAACGGAAAGCGCCGCGAATATTGGCCCAGAAATATTTACCAGGTGACTCAGCTTGGATCAAGCCGTCATAGACGGCCTGGGGAACGTCAAAGTACTGGTACACGCCACCGTCCAGGAACTCAATCTCGAGAACGGTGTCCTCATACCCTGCAGACTTGAGATTTGAGGATTCGACCGGATTTCTATTCATGCTCACGCCCCTTCCTTAGCAAACTCTTGGTGATTTTGAGCGCTGGCTACGCCAGAGCTCGACTAGCTCTGAATAGTCCTCTGGCTCGCGCGCTTTGTTCCAGCCGCCTGGCCCCTTCTCGCCGAAGACCGACGGATCACTGCTGTCGGGCCTCCGCCGCTTACCAGGCTGCTCAATGAGCACGCGCATGGGCAGGTTCACTGCTTCTCCAATAACTATCGCCTCGCCCGTACGGAGGACTGGCAGCATCGATAACAGCCCTTCGAGGTTGTTGCTTACCGAGCTGACCACATGGGACCGATCCTGGGAGTTAGCAAGCCTCAGGGCGAAGGTGGTGCCACATTGGGAAAGAACGGTGTGATCGACCTCGCTGGGACGCTGGCTGACAATCATCGCGCCAACTCCATACTTGCGTCCCTCCTTGACGATCTTGCGGACGCTTGAGCCGGCAAGTGAGCCGCTGTCAGGGCCAAGATAAGCGTGCGCCTCCTCCAAGATCACCAACAAGGGACGCTCGCGTCCTCCCTCTGCGATATCGCGACCCCAATAAAGGGCGTCGTACACAATTCGGAGCATGATCCCGATGACGTCATGTAGAACCTCAGGCGGGATCCCTGATAGGTCCACAATGGTGACAGGCTCTTTCGCTCCAAGCCATGACTGAAGCAGTTTGTCGAGGTCCGCTTTTACCGCCCCATTCAGATCGGGGCTCCACTCCCCCGGTTCGAAGAGGAATGAAAATCGGCGGTCCCTCAGGCGAACGCCGAGGCTATCGACCTCCCGCCGCAGATTGAGGCTGTTATTGCTGAGATATATCTTTTCCTCGCCAGCCGCCTGCGTCTGTGCGCGGTACAGCGGGGGAACGACTTTCAGCGCGTCACCTTCTTGGATTGGTTTACCGTCGGCGCCAGTCTGCAACGCCTCGGTTGTCCTCGACTGATTTCCAGCGACCAAGTGGGTCGAGTTAAGTTGCCGGTACATCTTTAGCCAAAGGTCGTGGATGCTGAAAGGCACTGGCGCATCCACCGTCACGGTGTCCGGCTTCACTCCCCTTCGGGGCTGACTTTGAAGGGCCTGCTGCTTGCGTGCCGTCACCTCATTGAGCAGCGCCGATCTCTCGGCGCCCTTGACGGGTCCAAAAGTCAAGGCGAGCAACTCGTCGAAATTTAGAGCCCAGTAAGGCATATGTAACCGTTCGACCGGATCCTCCGCATCAACCCGGAGAACTCGTAGATGTGGCTCAGCGGCGCGCGCGTACTCACCGTGGACATCGAAAACAAGAATCCGAGCCGAGGGATAGATGTCGGCCTGCGAAAGAACTTCCAATAGCTTTGCAACGGTCGTAGACTTTCCAGCTCCCGTACTGCCAACAACTGCCGAATGTCGAGTGACAAGGCGATTGACCCCGACCTCGGCTGGTATCGACTCTGCGCTAGCGATCGAACCAATTCGGATAGATTTGCCGGGCTCGAACTCCCGGCTGTAGACGCGACGGAGATCGGCGTCGGTGACGAGATGGATGGGATCACCGAACGTCGGATACTGGCCCAGACCACGCTCAAAGCGCCCCCCTCGTCGAGCCTCGCCCACAAGTTGAACAGTCATCCAAAGCCCGTTGTTCTCAGGGTCGTCGCCTAGAGGCTGGGGCAAGGCGCTTGCCCCAACTTGGGTAACCACGCCAAATAGATCAAGAAACCCGACGGGGCATTTGACGAAGCTGCCTACCTGACCAATCCGATACCCACGCCCTTGGACGAACTTGAGCCCTGCTGCGCTCGCCGAGTTCAGCTTGACGCCGACGCTTGGTCCGTTCACATCGCGGACGGTGCCGATGAGGGTCGGCTCATCGCCAGCATTCATGGCGCCGTGCCAGCGAGGTTCGCAAGCATGCCGCCGAACACAGCAAAGTCACCGAGCTTGCACAGAAGCTTATTTCCCTCCACCTGAACTCCTGGAAGTTCCGGGTCGTTGTCGGGGTCGGCCACCCCCGCCCAGCCGTCCCGCTCGCAGCCAATTACGGCTTCATCCTCCGCAAGAAGGACAAGGTTCGCATTATTGGCTCTAAGGCTCAGTTTGCAAGCCTCGTCGTACTGGCTCAGGCTCCCGTACAGACAGCCGTAAACAATCGCACCCGGATTTCTCTGCAGGCCCTCTTGGAGGATCTCATTCAAGTGCTCATCGCGGAACGAGTACCCACAACTCACGATCACGACGTTGGGCTGTCGTAGCAGTTGCCTTAAGCGATCATGCAAGGCTAGGTAAGGCATCCGCCGGCTCTCGTCGTACTTCAAATGAGACGGATGAATTAGCCGCCTCTCGTCGTGGGTGGCATCGAACTGCCGGATCACCTGTCCCGATTTGGAGCGACTCCAGGTGATTGAGCCGTGCAGCTTCCAAAGCCTGGCCCAGCGACTGGGCAGCGCATCATCCTCAATCGCCCTGATGTCGAAGAAGGGTTTGTTGGCGCCAACAAACCCGTCGAAGTATGGGACGCCGGTCTCCTCAAGGGCCTGCTCGGCCAGCATGTCGTAGTTGGTCGTGAATATCTCCACTGGCCAATCCCTGTCGGTTCCCCCAACCCATTGCATTGCTTGGTGATAGGGCGACCCACTGCGTGGGAGAACTGGCTTGGCGAGCTCAACTATTTCCTCGGAAATGGCCTTATCGAGCAGCTTTAGATCCCCGGCGCTGAGACCGCGCGCCTCGGCCTTACCGGCTACGTCAGCCAACGCCCGGACCAAGCTGAGCATGTACTCAAGATCGGCCGTCGCTTTCCCGTCTTCCTCCAAGACTTTCTGGAGCTTGGCGAACGGTACCTTTGCGTCCTTCGACTCGCTCAGCGACTTCGTGAGCATCTCGGTCATCCCTTTGATGTCAGGGATCAGCGGGCCTTTGCCAGCTGCCGCCTGCACTGCCATCGGGCAACCCGCACCGATGAAAAGAGCCACCGGGCGGCGTGGTCCCTCGAGGGCCTGCCTAAGAAGATCGATGTTGCGTGCTAGATCATGTGGCATATGCAAGAGTATGCTTGAGGTACGCGTCTGCCCGCAGACTAGTGACTTTGCTTTCTAAGTGCAGCGAGTCAAGTGTGATGACGTCATACGGTGCATGGATAAAGGAGAACTCGGAATGCCGTCTGAATACGCGGAGAAAGCCATCGAATCTCTTCGAAATGTCGAGATCGAGTTCGGAGACGCGAAGGGAGAATCAACCAAACTTCTGGCTTCCGCAATTGTCTTTGCCCTGCTCGATGTGGCTCGCGCGGTTCGGTCCTCGAATTAGCCCCCTCGGAGACGGCTTTCCGAAGCGGATCGCTCCTGTCCTCGGTTGACGCGGCGTTCCGGATGGCCCTCGTCTACGTCGCCCATCGATTTCTCTAAGGAGACCGAGCCGTCGTCCTCCCATCCCGACGACGCAGGTACCTGGGCTTCGCCACGGCCGATCTCGGGGCTCGGAGGGAGAACTCCTGCTATGACGGCCTCGTCCATCTTTAGGACGCTGAGCGGTATGAGGAGTAGCGGAGGAGAGAGTACGGGGGCTGTCAGTGAGATGCCACCCAACGATTCCTGGGTGGCGATCGATTTCGAGACCGCCTCGATCCGCGGCACGCCCTGCGCCGTCGCAATGGTCGCGGTCGAGGACGGTGTGCCGACCAGACGAGACCGTTGGCTGATTCGGCCGCCGCTGTTCGAGTTCAACCCGTTTAACGTCGCGCTCCACGGCATCACTCCGGAAATGTGCCGCGACGCTCCAGGCTGGGCGGAAAGCCTGGCGCGGATCGAGGAGTTCCGGGCGGGACGACCACTCGTCGCCCACTACGCCGCCTACGACATCGGGGTGATCCGCGACGCTTGCGCGCTGGCCGGGGTGCCGTGGCCAACCCTCGCCTACGCGTGCACCGTCGTCCTCGGGCGACGCCTCTGGCCGGGACTGAGCAGCTACAGCCTGCCCTTCCTCGCCGCCAGGCTGGGATTGGCGTTCGAGGATCACCACGACCCACTCGCCGACGCGGAGGCCGCAGCGACGATCGGCATTCTGGCGACGGCCACAGCGGGAGTCGGGGGGCTCATGGAAACGGTCGCATCGGTTGACGCACTGATGGGATCACTCTCAGCCGAGGCGTGGTCGGGCTGTCACCTGCGCCCGACGGGCTCCGGCCTCGTCGTTCCGACGTCACCCTCACCAGGCTTGCATCCCGACGAGCGCAGCCCGATCTTCGGCCGGACCGTCTCCTTCACCGGCGAGCTCTCGATCCCCAGGCGCGAGGCGATGCAGGCAGTGGTAGATCGGGGCGCCGTCGCCTCTCGGGGCGTGACCCGGAAGACCGACCTGCTCGTCACCGGCTACCAGGACCTGACGAAGCTGGCGGCGGGGCAGTCGAAGAGCGCCAAACTGCGGCGCGCCGAAGAGCTGCGGACCGAAGGACGGGAGGTCGAGATCATCACCGAGCGCGACCTCGTGGTCCTCCTGCAGGCGGCGGACGCCGCGTCGGAGGCCGGCCCGGACCGCAGTGTCGCCGGGGCGCCAGTCGCATGAAGCCAAGATGGGCGAGGGCGACCCTCATCGGCATCGGTGCGATCTTGATGGTCAGCGGCGCGGTGATGATCCTCGACGCGACAGCCAGCGTCGGTGCGATCCTCCTTGCGTTCGCGCTGGCCGGGGCCGCTTCGCTATTCGCTGCCCGGGTGCGGATCGAAGCCATGGTTCGCGCGCTGGAAGCGCTGCGCCTCCTGGTCCCGATCGTCTTCTCGCCGTCACCGGGGCGCTGATCGGGTCGCGAAAGGGCACGCTCGCGTTCGATCAGATCGGCGCACAGATAATCGTGGTGCTTTTGTTTGCGCTTGCCCTCGAGGCGCGCTTCTTTCGGGTGCGCGGCACCGACGAACGGGTCGATGTGATGGCCTCCCTCTTCGTCATGGCGCTGCTTGCGGCGGGCGAGGCCTACGCGATGGGAGCCGTCTTGAGCGGCAAGCCGAACCACGCCGAAATGGTGGGCGGCGCGATCGCCGGGGGGTTCGCCGCCGTTGCGGTCAGCGCGATGCTGGGGCCGGCCCGACGGGCGGCCGAAAGCGAGGAGCCGGAGACGACGACGGTCAGTCCTGGCGCCGGTCCTCAGCCAGTCGGAGCCGGACCAAAGGTAGATTCGGACGAATGACCGCGAAGGAGAAGCTGCTCGAGCGGGTGATGACCTTCTCGGAGACTGAGGCGGACGAAGCGTTGCGCCTGCTCGATGCGCGCCGGGACGAGGCCGAGCGCGAGTGGGACAGCCTGTCGAGGCTGCATGAGGTCGCCTTCGGCGATTCGATGCGGCACCTTGCGGAGTCTGAGCGCGCGGCTGGCCAGGAACCCTGGTGGGCCGCGGAGAGGTCTTCTGCGCCGAGCATCCGAGCGGGGACGTCGCCCGGCCGTGGTGATGGCCCGCGACGAGGCGACCGACTTCCTCCACTAGGTCCTCTTCGTCCCGGCGATCACCACGATCCGGGCGCTCGCACCGCTCGTGGCCACCAGCGAGATCAGCAGCAGGACCGCGCCGACCTAAGACAAGTCCGAAACGAGCACAAGACCAGATGATCGCGCCGAAGGCTCGACCGGGATGGCGCGCCAACCGAACCTCGACTCAACCTCGTCGAACAGCCTGCGCTTGAGGCCGTCGATGCTCAGGGTCGTGGTGTCGATCACCAGATCGACGTTCCGGATTGGGCCGAGCAGCCTCTCATCGTCCACCCAGTGCGGCCGCAGACCGGCAGCGGCCAACTGGGTCTGCTTGCGCTTAGCACGGGTGGAAGCGGTCGCATCGAGGCGGACCCTGAGGGCCGCGTCAGGACAGATGGAAGTCGCCGCCTGACGAGCCGAGAGCACCGACCGCCGACCTCTGAGCCGGGCGCGAACGAGGCCGGAGACCCAGGCGAACGCAGCGGGGTCCGCGGTGGCCGCAGCCAAGGCATCGCTCAGTGAGCCGGAGAACACCCGCTGGCGCATCGGAGCGCCGGCGAGGACGACCTCGGAGGCGGCCAGGGCGCCCGCCGGGCTTTCGGCGATCGACATCCTGCCGCTCGCGTCGAGGCGCGCGAGCAGCGCGACCGCGTCCGCCACAGGGATGCGGTGCCGACTCGCCCACCAGGCGATCGTTCGCATGACCGGACCGAACTCGATCGCCTCGGCGCCGTAACGCTCGCGGAGGGCGACGAGGACAGTCGACTTCCCGGAACCACTGGCTCCATCAACGGTCACGACTTGGTCGAACCCGCTCATGCCGACAACCTTAGCGCCGTCCCACGGATGCGATGCAAGATCGTCATGAGTCTCCCCAGACCCAGAGCACGAGGCCGTAGGACCCGACCGCCGCGACCGAGGAGGTGAGGATCCCGGCGACGAAGGCGGCGAACCAGATCTTGCTGAATGCGGCCACGAAGACCAAGAGCACCGCCACCAAGATGATCGACAGCGCCGTTTTGAAAGGACCGAAATCGCGGAACACGGCTCGTCGATGGGTCGAGAAGCGCTGTGATCGGGAGGCGGCGATCTGAGTCGAGGCCAAGGCGAGCTCATGGTAGGCCTCCTGATAGTAGGAGAGGTTGACGATGCCGTCGCGGGTGCTGAGCTGGAAAGGCCTGGCGGCGTGCTCGCTCGCGCGTGCGTCTTTTTCAAGGCACCCGTGGATCAGATGGAGCACCGATTGACGGCAGAGGTTCGTATGTTCGTAGCGCGCAATCAGCGAAAGCAGCAGGGGTACGACCGGAACGACCAGTGAATCGGTCTTGTAGTCGGCCGTCTCGTCGATCCGGAACGAATAGGGGGAGAAGGTATCCGCCTGACGGATCTCCGAATCCAGCAGCTCGCCGCAGACTTCGACGATCGCCTCCTTCAACCAGCCCCCCTCGATCGCCTCACGCATCACCCGGGGTACCTTCACCTTGTCGTCGGCCTTCGTCCGAAGGGGGCCTCCCGGCGTTTTGTGGTCCAGGTGACTAAGAGCCCAGAGGCCGAAAAGCCGCAGCCGGCCATCCAGGTCGGCCGGTGGTTCCTTCATCTGGTCGACGAAGATGAAGAAGTCATCCGATGGGCATATCCGGCTGATCACATCGCTGTCTTTGGTCAGCTCTGAGGCCCACGCCCGCGCCGCCGCCGCCAACACCGAGCCGTAGAGGAAAACCCAATCGTCGACGTTGTCGGGAAGGTCCCGCTTGTCGTCGCCGACCGCGGTGAAACAGTAGAGGTTGGTCGTTTCCTGTGCGTCCCTCGGGCGGAAGCCGCGGGCATCCTTCTGCGGAACGCTCACCCCCTCGAGGGTCGCCAGCATTTTCGCGGCGATTCTCGGCACCACTTCGCCAAGGTCACCCCCCAGATCCGTACGCACATCGCCCGCCTCCCGCTCGATCACTTCAGCGAGATCGCCCTCGTTGTCCTCCAGATCGACCAGCACCGGCTTCGCCGCGGCGAGCGCCCGCACCGCGTGACAGGCACGGAGGGTCACGTTCAGCTCGGCGGCGACCTTCACCTTGGGCTTGGGATCCCCATCCTCGCGGTAGTACTTGGCGATCAGGTCGAGGAAGTTGACGGTCTCCAGGTAGGCCTTCACCCACGGCGTGTGGGCCGCCGACGCCTCCCCCTTGCATGCGCCGGTGGCCAGAGCACTCTTACTGAGCACCTGGATCGCGGCGCACGTCCCGAAGAGTCCGTGCTGGGCATCTCGCTTCTCCTCGTTAGTTTCCGCGCGGGTCGCCCACTGTCCGAAGGCCAGGCATCGGTCCAGGCGCTCCTCGAAAGCCGGGTCCTCCGGGTATTGGCTACGCTCGCGATCGCTCTCCGCGGGCAAGCGTCTGCTGTCGAGCACCTCCTGCTCGAGTTCTTCACGTCCCTTCGTCAGGCGCTCCGCGCGGGCCTCCCACTTGTTCGGCCTCTTGCACCACCAGGAACTTACGTCGAATGCGGTCCGCCGCCAGAGCGCCTTCGGGCTGTAGGTCTTCTTGCTCCGGTGAATCACGGTGGCGCCTAGAGGTGGACGAGGAGGCGATGGGCGGAGGGGCGGGCGCCCTCCGAGGTCCGGTCGCGGAAGCGGAAGAGGCGCATGGTCTCCTCGATCGCGGTGAGGTGACGGCGTCGTTCCGCGCCCATCGGCAGCCAACGCATCCCGCGCTCGGCCATCGTCTGCTGAAGGCGGCCGCGGACGAGGTGACGGGGGATTGTGGGACCGAGGGGCTGCCTCGCGGACGGGGTGGCGTCTTCGATCTCCTGGTAGAGGTAGTGGGCAGGACCCCTCAGCCCGGTCGGCTCATCGGGCTGGTGGTCGAGCAGGACGTCCTCCGCCACCGGAAGGACGTGGAGGTGCGCATGGGTTGGGCCACTCTGGCAGGAACGGGGGCGGCAGATCGGGCTGCCGCCGTGCTCGTAGATCCCCGCCTCCCCGAAGGTGGTGCGCAGGTGCGTCGCCGCCTCCCGCGCCAGTCCAAGAGTCCCCTCCCTGACGCTCAGCTCCGCCTCGGCGACGGACGGGACGTGGATCCGGGGGACCACCAGCACGTGACCGACGCAGAGAGGACGAAGGTCGATCAGGAGGCGCGCGGTGTCGGTCTGCGCGAGGACTTCGGCATCAGCCGGCAGGCAGAAGGGACAGTGATGGGCGGCGCCGCTCATGGTTCCCGTCTTCTGTCGCGCGCGCCGATCAACTGGGCCACGGCCGCGACCGACTCGACCGGACGTGTGCCGAAGGCGGTCTCCCTGCTCAGCATGACCGCCGCCGCTCCTGTCTCGAGCCAATGGGAGAGATCGCAGATCTCGGCCCGAGACGGAAGGTCGAATCGCTCCATCGACTCGACGATCTGGGTCGCCAGGATCCAGGCCTTGGAGTGCTCACGCGCCACCCCGGCGATCCGCTCGACCCCAGTGGCGAGGGCGGTCCAAGGCATCGACAGCGCGAGATCTCCGCGGGCGGCCATGACGGCGTCGGCGTCCGCGCAGATCCGTCCCGCCCGCGCGACCCCTTTTGCGGTCTCGATCTTGGCGATGACTTCGAGCCCGCAGGACTCGCCGATCTCCTCGCGGGCTTCGTCGATGGCCTCCGTGCCGGAGACAAACGAGAGGGCGACGGCATCGAAATCGACTGACCCGAGGAGCGCGCGCAGGTCTTTTCGATCCTTTGTGGTCATGCTGCTCGGGGTGAAATTCGAGCCTTGGATCGCGAGGCCGCGACCTGGCCGCAGGACCCCGTCCTCCCGCGGCACGCATCTGACCCCTTCGGCATCGGTCCCGACAACGTCCAGCATCATTTCCCCGTCCCCGGCGATGACGACATCGCCAACCGAAAACAGCGCCACTTGGTCGGCCTGCTGAAGCGGCAGGCGAAGCGCCCCCTCGGTGCCGGCCGTCGTGCCCGCGGTCAATTCGATCGAGTGCCCGGCATAGACGTTCACCTGATCAAGGTCGCCGATCTTCGCGATCCGACACTTCTCTCCCTGTAGATCGGCGATCACCCGGACCGCGCGACCGGCTGCCGCTGCCGCCGCCTTGACTGTGGCTGCCCGTTCGCACTGGAGGCCCGCGTCGCCATAGGAGAAGGTCAGTCGGACGCCGTCGACCCCGGCCATGATCACCCGCCGCAGCACGTCGGGCTCATCGACGCTCGGACCGTAGGTGATCCACAGCTCGGGCCTCTGATCGGGGCGGAGACGTGTGACTTGAGCGGTCACGACGGCGGAGCCTATATCGGGCTCGCGCAATCGGGGAATCTTGAGCGCGTGCGGCAGCAGAGCCCGGCCGTCCCCGTTCCCAGATACATGCCGGTTCGCAGATCAGACGGCATGATGCGGAATCCGGGACATGGAAGAACAGCCATAAACCACCACTGCCCCTTCTGCGCGGATCTCGCGGACGGCGTCGGCGTGGCGGCCAACGGACACGCGGTCGCCCTTGATGACGCCCATCCGTTGACCGACGGGCACACGCTGATCGTCCCCCGTCGTCATAGCATCGACCTCTTCGAGCTCACGGCGGCGGAGCTGGCGGCGGTTTGGGAGTTGACGGTGGCGGTCCGGGACAAGCTCACGCGCGGCGGCGTGGTCGACTTCAACCTCGGTGCCAACATCGGGGCGGCCGCAGGCCAGACCGTGGACCACGCTCATCTGCATCTGATTCCGCGTCGCCCGGGAGACGTGCCGGATCCGGCCTGCGGAATTCGCTGCGTGATCCCCGATCGCCAGGTCTGGACCAAGCTCTAAGCCGAGGTTGCAAAGTCGGCTAGCGGCTCCGTCTTGGCCTCGATCGAGACCTCGTCCTCCGTGATCGGCACGCACGGCGGTGCCGGAAACCTGCTCCGGTAGAGGTTCCACGGAAAGTACCTGCCCTTGACCCAGAAACCCCAGTCGTGGCTTGCCGGACCAGTGACGATGATCGTTCTGCATCCGGTGGCGCCGACGCGGGTCCGGTGGGTGTGCCGACTCGGGCGCAGCCGGATCGCGCCGCGACCGAGCCGATCGATCCTGTCTGGCGAGACGTCCTCGTAGCTGCCACCGAGGACGAGGGTCACGAACCACCACGGGTGCGAATGTGGATGGGCGTCCTCGTGATCGGGCGCGAAATGGTGGAGCCGCAGCGAGAACGCACCGAGAGCGACCACCGTCCGGGTCATCACCGGGCACTCGGGATTTCCCACCACCTCGCCTCGCGTGAAACCGACGATCTTCATGGTCGATTGATATCCGCGGGGGGGGTCGTGATCGCTCGTCCAAAAACCCCGAGGTTGCGAATTGACCGAGTCCGTTTTGCGGGATCGCCTGCCTGCATAACCACTCCTACGGCTGGTTTATACGGTTTATCAGATATTTTGAATGTAGCGAGCGATGCGGCGGCTAGCCCGAATCTCCGAGGTATTGGGCTCCGAGGAGGCGCTCGTGGTCACCGTTCGCCTGCTCTCCGGGCCGGCCAAGCAGAAGGATTTGGTCGCGGAGCTTCGTGACGCGGGCATCCCCCGCGCCCAGCCGCGCCTCTCGGAACTTATGAGGCCCCTTCAGGACCTCGGCATCGTCACCCGCTCGTCGGGAAAGGCGCCCTACGAACTGACCCGCGCGGACGAGACGGCCGCGTTCATCCGACATCTCGCCGCCTTGGTCGGCGCGATCGCCGGGGAGGATGCCGCGACGGCGGGTGAAGTCGAGAAGGCCGTCAACCGGACGCGGCTCCGTCCGGCGCCTCGGCTCAGGCGAGGCTGAGGACACGACGGACTCCCGGTGCCCGCGATGCGGGGGACCGTTCATAGGTCGCCTGGAGCGGAACACCGTTCCGCGCAGCTGTTTCGATGCGGCGCCTCGCCGAGTACGAGCGTGCAGCCGCCCACGAGCCCAGGTGAGGCGGGACAGATCTTCTCCTGCGGATAATTCGAACCGCACCTCGCCTGTATTGGGCACTACTGGTGATTCGTGCCCGAATCGCCGCATATCCACGTGTATATCCGCGCATATCCGCCGAGATATCGCCCCGCTTGGCGTACAATACGGTTCGGTTATTCCCTGCAAATCGACGGTTTAGGGAAATCGCACCCAGGAGGTCGGCGGTTCGAATCCGCCTAGCTCCACTCCTTTCTCCCTGCACCCGGCGGACTTCCGCTTGCCTCCGAGACGTTTCTGTCGTCAGGCTGACCGGGCCGGTCAACGGCAGGTCAACCCCGGGAGGTGGTCACGATGGCTGAGACGACGAAGGTGCGCCGCACCAGGGTCGAGCGCGGGATCTACCGGCAGCCGAACGGCAGGCTGGCGGTCTGCGCGAGGCACGCCGGACGCCTCCACTTCCGCACATGCGACGGCGACATCGAGTCCGCCCGCAGTGCCCGCGAGGAACTGATCGCAGGCCTCGCCGCCGGGCGCGTGCCGGCCTCGCCGCGCCTGCGTCTCGGCACCGTCGCCGACCGCTGGAGTCGGCTCTTCGAGGCGATGGTGGCGGCGGGCGAACGGCACCGCAGGACCTACGAGGCACACCGCTTCCACCTCGACCACGACCTTCTTCCTCGCCTCGGGCACCGTCGGATCGGGTCCCTGACCGTCGACGATCTCGCAGAGCTGATCTCCGAATTGCGCGCCGCGGGGCGCTCGCCGAAGACGATCGCGAATGCCCTGGCGACGCTGCAGAGCATCCTCCGCTTCGCTCGCCGGCGCGGTTGGATCGTCTCCGACCCGGTCGAGCTGCTCGAGCCGGAGGAGCGGCCGCGGCCACCTCGTAGGCCGCGCGGGCGGGTGCTCGGCCGTGAGGAGGTGGCGCGGCTGCTCGACCACTGCCCGCCGGTCGGCCAGCTCCACGTCGAGACCGCCCTCTACACCGGCCTGCGGATCTCGGAGCTGCTCGGCCTGGTCTGGGCCGATGTCGATCTCGCCGCCGGGCTGATCCGGGTCGGGGCGCAACTGTCTCGCGCCCACCAAGGAGAACCTCCGCGGCGGGTCCCTCCGAAGACGCCGGCCTCGATCCGCGAGATCCCGCTGCTGCCCCAACTTGCCGACCGACTAATCGCCCACCGACGACAGACGCCGTTCGCCTCGGCCACCGACTGGGTGTTCGCGACCTCGAGAGGCACTCCCAACGGGGTGCGGAACGTCGCGCGCCGGGTGTTGAGGAAGGCCGCCGACGATGCCGGCCTGAACACCGGTGACGGCCCGGCGCTCCGCTTCCACGACCTGCGCCACACCTTCGCCAGCCACCTCATCGTCGACCTCGGACTCGACGTCGTCCAGGTCAGCCGCATCCTCGGCCACGCGAGCACGACGATCACCCTCGATGTCTACACGCACCTGTTCGACGACGCGCGTCACGCGCAGGAGATCCGGCAAAAGATGGCCGCGAGCCAGTTCGCAGGCCTGCTCGACCACCACCGGAGGACAGGGGCCGCCGCGGTCCTCCAATTCCCCGCGATCGGCGATGCCTAGCCCTGCCGACGGAGCGGGAGCGGAGCTGGCGGCCGCCGGATGGTCGGAGGTCGGCGATTGGCTCGACCGGGGTGAGCTGTCGGATACCCGTTGGGCTTAGCGATTCTCAGTGCATAGTTCCGTCCGATAACAAGGTACGTCGACGCCCGATAGAGAGACTCGTGACTGTCCGGTTAACTCAGGTGAATCGCGTCCGGGCACGCCATTTGCGTGCTCCTCTGGAATCGCCTGGCATGGTCCCTGACGCCCTCACAGGATCGCGGCACCATCAATGCTTCCGCGAAGGCGCAGGTCGGCTCTGAGGCCTTTCGAACCCCGCCACCTGACGGAACCGGATAGTCATGAGGGGGACTTATGTAGAGAACACATCTCGCGAGGCATCGGCCCCGTCTCACAGCGCGAAACGAAGTTGAAGGCTCTCAGCTTGAAGGTTCAGAGACCGCTCATCTTGTGCCGATCTTCCTGCCCGTCCATCCCGCAGGTTTTCGCTCACTTCGCCAGGCCGGTCGAACGAGGAAGCGGCCCGCCGGTCTGCCCGCCGGGCTCAGCAGGGGACCGTCCCGGCGTTCGGCACGCCGCTCCAGGAAGGCGAGTAGATGTCCTTCTTCGAGACGGTGAGACTGCCTCCGGTCACGGGAACGAAGGCCCCCGGTCGGAGGGCGTCAACCATCGAGCCCTGGCAGCCGCGGACGGTGCGTTCGTCGGGGGAGAGCCCGGTGGCGGCGAAGCCAACCTTGAAGCCGGCCAGGCCGGTGCCCGAGAGCGGTGGGTTCAGCGCCGCCACGGTGCCGGCTCCGGGTTCCACCAGGGCCGCGTAGTTCTTTTCGTAGCTCTCGTAGTCGGCCACCAGCCGCTCGCCGGAGGAAAACCAGAAGGCCGGGAAGAAACCCGCTTCGGAGCCGCCGAGCCTGGTGAGGCGCTTCACCCGGTGGCCGTTCGGGTCCATCACGTAGAGGTCGAAGAGGTCGTCCTTCATGCGCTTGGTGAAGGCGATCCGGCCGGACGGGCCCCAGAGGGGCCAGCCAGAGTCGCCGTCGTGGGTGAGAAAGGTGAGCGGGCCGCCGCTCACCGGGGCGCGGGCGATGTCGGTCCTGGCCGAGTCGCCGGGTGCGCGCGCGAGGCCGAAGACAACTTCTGAGCCGTCGGGGGAGAAGCTGACCCGACGGAAGCGCCCGGTGGCGATCCGGGTCTTGCTCGCGGCGCCCCCGACGCCGATCACGTAGAGGGTCTGCCTGTCCGTCCGGGGTTCGATCTGCACGGCGGCCACCTCGGTCCCGTCGGGTGACCAGGCGAACGCCGCGGGTTCGCCGAGGAGCTTCTCACTGCCGGTGTGGAGGTGGGTCAGGAGGACCGAACTCCGGCCGGTCGCGAGGTCGTAGACGATCAGCTTCCAGCCTGAGAAATGGCCCCCGCGCTCGAACGCCAGCCGATCGCCGTCGGGTGAGACCCCGACCACGAGGCCGCTGCCGAGGCCGGTCGCTTCCGAGCCGTCGTCGTTCGCCGAGACCCAGACCTCCGGGCGTGCCGGATCCGTGTTGAAGGCGAACGTCGCAGCCGCTGTCGCCGGGAGGCCGATCAAGACCGCGACCGTGACCAGGAAGGTGAGGAGCCAGGCCGCCGGGCACGATGAGGCGGTTCGCCGACACAGGTGGTTCTGGTCTTTCCCCATCGCCGTTCGAAGGTTAGTCCCGGACTTTGGCTCGGTACGGGTCAACCTTGGCCACGGGCCTGCTCCTGACGGGACGCCTAGGCCACTCGCCGACTGCTAAGGGTGGCTGTCATCGCATCGGGGACGAGGTAGACGCATGGAAAGACCGCTTATGTAGAGCGGCGCCCGCGACCCGCGTCGGTGGGCGTTGCCGCCCGTCGGGGGTCGGACCGGTGACCGAGATCTCACTGAGCACGCGGTCTTCGAGTGCGGAACGGCCGCAGATGTGATCAGTCCGGCCGCACCAAGGCCCACCAGAGTTGTTCGCCCTCGACCAACGGACCAGGCTCGATTTCGACCTCCTGACGACCCGGCTCGACCAGCTCGCCGCGACGAACCGCCAGAGGACGGAACTTGACGCGGCGCCTCCCGAGCGCCAGCGTCTCGTCAAAGATCTCGACGACCCAGTCCTCGCCGATCTCGACCTCCGGACCACCTTCGAACTGCGGTATCAGCTCCGGATCTCCGACCAACCCGAAGGACTCTCCGGTGAACTGCGCCCGCTTGACCCGGATTGCCTCGGCAACCTCAGCGACCACCGCGATCTCCTGGCCGGAGATCTCCGCGGGCACCTTCAGATCGCTGCCTACCCAATCCTCGATCACCACGACGTCGGCGATAAGTGAGGTCGGCACCGGGAGTCGATCTTCGGCGGCGACCGTTTGGTTCGGGCCGGACAGGAGACGTCGCCCCTCCTCGCACTCCCGCATAACCATCTCGCCCTCCTCATGCATGGCCGCCAGGAATCGCAGCGCGACCAATTGCTCACGGGCGGGCGAGCCGTCGGATCGGTGGGTCCACTTAACCGCCACCGCCTCGTCACCATTTCGAAGGCGGGCGGACAGGGTGATCGTCAGTCCGCCGAACCGACCCTCGTAGACCCTGTCCCACTCGGGGGGAGCGACGACCGGTTCCATCCTCACCCGGACGGACTCTTCACTCGTCGCCGTAATCGCCCGAAATTCAGCCTCCCAGGGTTCGGGCGTGAAATCGATCCGGAGCTCTGCCTCGAAGGTGCGCCCTACATCATGCGCAAAGACGGGCGGCAGGCTCTGCAGCGTGACATCGGCGCCCCGCTCCAGGTGGAGGACTTCGCCTCGGAGACTCGCCCGATCGAGCTTCTCCGCATCCTCCCCGGAGAGGGCGACCTGCATCCGCGTCGGAAACCGTTCCATTGCTTCTGTATCGCGAGGAACCGCATCTATCCTCACGACCTGCCCGTCTTCCGGGGTACTCGACGCTGATCACGGTGCCAGGTGCCGGGGGTGGTCCGGAGCCCTCCTGGTATTGGGCGATCGGATAGACGAAGAACGCATCCCCGTCGAGGTACTCCCCCACCGCCCGGACCCGCTCGACGGCCTGGGCGACACTCCTAAGCTCGCCGCCTGCCCGCACCGCACGAGCGATCATCTCCGCCGACGCCAAGGGGTCGTCGAAGAAGAAGGTCGCCACGCCCGTCGGCCGTTTCCGTCAGCCGACCAACGATCTCGGAAGCGCCCCAGTGATCGACCTCTACATCGGGATGTCGTTTGCGTAGCTTCTCGAGTTGGGAGAGATCAGTGCTCGTCGGATCGACGGAGAAGCAAAAGGTGAAGTGGACGACCCCGTAGATCTTGACGGCACGATCGAGAGACTCCCGACACTTCCGCCAGTCAATCCGCCGGTGGCTCTTCGCCTGCCAGGCACGCTGGTAACCGCCGGCCGGATCGCGTAGAAGCGCGTCGGCGCCGCCGTCGGGAGCGCGGGTGCCCGTGACCCCGGACACCTCCAGCCGGGCAAGGCGAACGCAGAGCGCCTCGAAATCGTCGGGCGAAAGCGCGGCCAGATCGAAGCGACGCGGACCAAGCGGGGCGGTCATGCTCATCCGCCGATCGTAGGCATAAAGGCGGCGCTCCTACTTGAGGGTGGGCGAGCTCGAGGGCTATGAGGAGGCGGTCGAGGAGAGCCCGATGGAGCCGGCACGCTGCGAGCGCGTCCTCGCCGAGCTCGAGCGGGTGCGCGAGGAGCACGAGCCCGAGGTCCGCTACTACCCCTTAAGGCATCCGTGCCGACCACCTACCGCGGATATCCGCCCGGCTGCAGATATCTGCCGCAGGTGGGCTGTTAGAGGGGCGAGTCAGGCTCGCCCTCGCCGGTCACGGTCGGGGCGGAGGGCATATTCCTCTGCCTTGGCGAGCTTTCGCACCCGCGCCGCCGCGGCCGCCTCCGCCCCGAGGGCAGGGGCAATCTCTCCCCAGCGACCTGATCCCCGTGTCGGGCGCCGAGCCACCCGACCGATCGCGTCTCGCGGATCCCTCTGGTTCGGCACTCAAGGCTCAATCGAAGTCTTCGATAACGAACAAGGAATCATCGGATCTGATGGACAGTCTCTTTCTGCTCTTGAACTGCGCGCCGAGCACCTCGACTGCGCCAGGCTCCCCGCCTCGCTCCTCGACCAGCAGCTGGATGTCGGCCGAGATGACGACCCCCTCATACGAGGACCACATCGACGGCTCGTCGGTGTCTGCGTGCTGCCAGAAGAGCCTTGCCACCAATCGCCAGCGCGTGTCCAGGGAGAGCACGGTCTCCTCGCCCTGCTCGTAGCGCCTCTGCCCCGAGATCTCAAGCAGATCCGCCTCTTCGATCCGAACCCGGTAGCGCAGGTCCTTCGTGCTCTCGGACCAGACCGCGTGGGCGAGCTCGCGGGAGTCTGCCGCGGCAGACTCGACCGGACTCCTGGCGATCGCGACGAGCGCCAGCGCGTCGAGATCGCGGGCCGGGCCGACCTCGCCGAGCGTCCCGATCAGCCCTCCGGCACTTGGGTAGAAGTCGATCGGCACGGCCCCCGCATCCTCGAGCTCGCGGAAGAGGTCGGGGTGAAGATCGTCCGTGGCGTCCGCGAATGCCTTGCGGTCGCCTGAGATCAGGTGGCCGGGCTCCGTGCGCCCGAGGTGGTCGCGGAGGATCGTCAGCCAGACCGCGGCATCGCGGCAACCGCCTCCGTGCTTGCCCTTCTCCCTCGGCCGGGCGGGCCTTCGGCCTTCGATCTCGCGACCGAATGCCTGCTCGGCGTCTTCGCCATCCAGCGGTAGGACGGTCGCAAAACCTTCCAGTCGGGCGCGCCAGCGCTCGAGATGTCGGTCGATGTCGATGTCGGGCTCGACCACGATGCCCACCTCCACGCCGAGGATCCGCTGAAGGCCTGCCTCGGCGCCCCAGAGCTTGTCGAGTTCCTCTTCGATCCGCCGCCGCAACTCGGCTTCTGCCTCGAACACGGCGATTTCGGGCACCAACACCTCCTGCCCCAGCTGGTGGGCGACGATGCTTATCGCGAGGCGCTCGGGCTCGGTCAGGTGGAGCCAGGGCCAGAGCACGTTGGCGTCCAGGTAGATCGCCATCAGTTCTCGCGGGCTTCGAAGATGGTCACCGGATGGGCGGCGTCGAACAGTGCCATCGGCGAGTAGGTCTGCACCTTCGCCGGGAGATCCCTAGCGGCCTGCCCCCAGGAGTCCTCCCCCGCCATCCCGACATGGTCCATCGGGGCGCTCGTCTCGAGCACCGAATCGAAGACCGCGCCGATCGCGTCCGCCACCGGCTCGGATCCGTCGACGGCCGCGAAGGTAGCGGTCGCGACGTATGGGTTCGGCATCAGCAGGTGGACGATCAGCTCGGCGGTCGGGCTCCTTTCGCAGATCGTCGACCAGAGGTTGCCCGGCACCAGTTCCCGCCCGCTGAGAATCCAGGTCGCGTGCCAGAGGTGGCCCGGGATTCCGCTGATCTGTCCTTCGGCTTCCGGCACCCAGGGCCGGCGGGAGGCCCCGAGCCGAAACCTCGTGTCGTACTGGCGGGCGGCGTGCTCGAGCAGTCGGCCCGCCACGTCGTGGCGGCCTCTGACCCAGTCCTTCCATAGCGGATCACGCCGGGAGATCTCCAACCCGGTGCGGGTGGCGCTCGCGTAGAAGATCCGCGCGCCGTGCTCCAGGTCACGCAGCAGTTGGCGCAGGCGCCCGAGGTCGTCGGCATGGGGGCGCCGGCAGTGGGAAACCCTGTTTCGAAGCGTGCGGATCAGACTCGCGTCGGCCTTCCACCGGGCCTCGGGCAGGAGCGTCCTCTCGAAGAGCTCCCAGCTCCCGTCGATCAGGTCGATCAGCTCGCCCGCGTCGAGGTAGGCCAGTGGGTCGAGGTCGGCAGAGGCCATGTAGGCGTTCCGCTCGTCGCCGCGGGCACGGTCGAGAGGCCGCCTGCCGATCGCCTCGGTGTAGCGGATGCCGTCGCGAGCACGGAGCTCCAGATAGGCCACCTCGCGCAAGTAGGTCTCAAGCTGCCACCAGCGGGCGAAGAACCGCAGAGCATCCTCAGGCACGCCGCCGTCGATTAGCCCCTGCAGTTCCCCAGTCCCCGCCACCGGCGCAGTATGCACCGACCCTCGGCTCGTCGGTGACCGCCTCGCGACCCTGAGCGCGGAGAAGCTGCACGCCGTGTGCCGCGCCCTGGATATCGCCACCGGGTGCGGATGAGTTTCCGGTGCCCTTCTCCCCGAGGCCACCACGGCGATCATTTTTCTCGGCAGGTAGTTTGAACCGCACCTGGCCCGGATCGGGCACTACTTGCGATGTGTGCCCGAATCCCCGTATATCGGGGCGTATATCGACGTACATCGGACTCGGACGCGGCACCTGAACGGACCGCTACTCCGCTCTACCATGCGGTTCTGGCGGGTTGCTCAGCTCAACGCCGCCCCGTATCGCACCCAGGAGGTCGGCGGTTCGAATCCGCCTAGCTCCATCTCCGCATCTCCCCGACTTCGGGGGCTCCTCGAGACCGTCCCTACCGTGGTCTGGCCATCGGGCGGCTGTCGGTTTCGTAGGCCGCGACGGTGACTCGGCTTCTGCCCAACTCGCGGCTTCGGTCCGCCCGCTCCGCCGACACGCTTTCGTCATCGGCCCGGAGCGACAGTCACGCAGGGCCCTACTCCGATCGACCGTCGATTAGCCTCCGGGGCATGAGCACGACATCCACTCAACGTGATCGGTCCAGAATCAGACGGCTTGCTCTCGTGGCGAGCGGACTGCTCGCCTTGTCGGTGCTTGCGGCTTGGTCGGGTACATCCATCGCTTCGAGTGGCAAGGGCTTTACCGCCTATGTGACGAACGCCGAGGACGAAGGCAAGGCGCCGGGCGTCGGCTCGGTCTTCCCGATCGACCTTGCGGACGGCAAGCCCGGGACTCCGATCAAGGTCGGCAGGGGTGCGGGGACCAATGACATGGTGGTCACGTCGGACGGCAAGACCGGATACGCGACGAACGAGGGCACCAACACCGTCACGCCCATAACCTTGGCGAACGGACGGATGGGACGGGCGACGGCAGTGGGCTCGAAACCCGTCGCGATCGCCTTCGTTCCCCACTCGAACGAACGGTGGGTCTGGGTAGCGAACTACGGTGGGAAGACGGTGTCCACGGTAAACGTGGTCACGGGAAAATTGGGGCAGACCATCTCGGTGCCCGACGTCGGACCGAACACGATCGCCTTCACTCCGGACGGGCAGACTTGCTACGTGGCGAACTGGGGCACGGAAGACGCGCCCGGGAGCACCGTCACCCCGATTCATGTCACCCATGGTGGTGCCGGCGGTCGGGTCTTGCCTTCGATCGGCGTGGGTCTCCATCCCAACTGGGTCGCGATCACCCAGGATGGCCGGTCCGCCTATGTCGTGAACAAGGGCAGCAACTCGATCACGCCTATCGACGTACGCAGCAACACCGCAGGCACGCCGATCCCGGTTCCGGGTCCTCCGATCGAGATGGAGATATCCCCGGACGGCCGGACCGCCTACGTGGCGATCGCCGGCAGCTCGCCTGAGGTCGACGAGGTCATGCCGCTCAATCTCAAGACCACCCCCGCGACGGTCGGTTCGGCGATCAAGCTGAAGCCGGGATCACAGCCCCATTGGATCGCCTTCACCCCGGACGGCCGGACCGCTTATGTGGTCGGCAACGGCAACAGCACGCTGACCCCGATCACGGTCGCGACCGGCAAGCCCGGGAAGCCGATCAAGGTGACCGCCGACCCGGAAGCCGACCTACTCGCCATCAGCATCGTCCAAGCCCAGAACTGACACGCACCTGCGGGTCCTTCACCTTGCCGCGGAAACGCGATGCTCACGGGAGGCGCCCTGCGAGGTAGGGCCCGGTGCGGCTCGCGGGCGTCGCGGCGATCTCTGCCGGGTGCCGGTCGCAATGATCCGGCCGCCGGCGCTCCACCTTTGTGCCTAGGCCGAAATGCGAAACACGGTTGGCGGGTCGAGAAAGTGGACGGCGGCTACCACTGCGTTAAGCCACTAAAGGCGACGCGCAAAGCGCCATCGATACCGCGCTCGAGGGCATCGGGTGCTACCCACCCGCTGTAAGTAGGTCATCCGCCCTCGATCGTCGCCCGGATGTCCTTGATCAGGAGCTGCAGGTTCATCGGGTCCGACGGAGAGACTTCGAAGCCGAAGTGCAGATAGAAGCTCCTCGCCTCGTCGTCGACCGCATGGACCAGGAGCAGGCGGATCCCGGTCTCCTCGGCGACCAGGAGCGTTCGTTGCATCGCGTCGGCCAGCAGCATCGCTCCGACTCCCTCCCCTTGGACGGACTCGTCGACCGCCAGTCGAGCCAGGAGCATCGCCGGGATCGGATGGCGGGGCATGCCTTTCGTCGCCCGGCCCGTCGCTGCCTCCCGCTCGAGTGAGGCGACCGTCAGCGCGTAGTAGCCGACGACGCGGTCCTGCCCATCGTCGATGACGACGTAGGTCCGGGCTGAGCCGGCGGCGTCCGCGCCCGGCGCGTGCTCGACCAGCCAGGTGTCCAGCGAGGCGATGCCGCAGTGGAAGCCGTCGCGGACGTCCTTGCGCCCGAGCGGTCTCGGACCGCGGAGCGTCCCCACGTCGACCTACGCGTCTGATCGACGCGAGAAGAGCTTCGCGAGCTTCGGGTTCGGCCTCGCCTCCCGATCCATGATCGCGACCAGCTCGTCCCAGGCATCCGGAGAGAGCTGGAAGCGGGTGCGGTCGGCGAGCAGGCGCTCGGCGCGCTCACGGCCCCCGGCGACCAGGAACTGCGTCAGCGTCTCGCGGTTGGCGTCGGCCGCCCGATCGAAGAGCTCGCGATCCCTGTCCTCGACGCGAAGGCTGAGGCGCTGGCCTTTGACTCTCGGGGTCTCCTCGGTGGTGCGAGCCATACAATCAATGTACACACGTTGTATGTCATCAGCAAGTCTCCCAGTTTGAACCGGGTTCTCGGTTATTGGGCACTCATAGCCACGAGTGCCCGAATCGCTTCCTCTCCCTGCATATCCGCGTGTACATCCGCCTCTGGTCTCCAACGGGAACCGGCCGCTACGCCGCTCTAGAATGGGAAATCCAGGGTCAGGGAGCCATTCGCGAGCCATCGCACCCAGGAGGTCGGCGGTTCGAATCCGCCTAGCTCCATCGACCTCAGCTGGCGGGGAAGTAGTGGCCGTTGTCCAGATCGGCGAGCAGGCCGGGCTGGGTGGGTTCCCAGCCGAGGGTCTGGCGGGTGATGAGATTGGACGCCGGGTAGCTCTGCGTGACGATGTTCGCGAGGAACCCGAAGTAACCCGGGATCATCAGCTCGTCCTCGGGAATGCTCACGGCGGGCAGGCCCAGGTGGCCGCCGATGGCCTCGGAGATCTCGCGGAACGGGATGGCGCCGTCACCGTCCCCGACCGCGTGCCAATACTTGCCGGCGGGTCCCTTCTCCAGCGCCAGGCGGAACAAGGAGGCGACATCGCGGACGTGCACGGCGTTCCACAGGTTCGCGCCGTCTCGGGTAGCCGACGAAGCCGTTCTCCTTCGCGAGCGCGATCAGCGTGGGCAGAAACCCGGCGTAATCGGTCGTGCCGTGCGCGATATTGGCAATCCGCACGACCGACGACCGCACTCCCCGCTCGGCGAGGCCGATCACGGTGGTCTCCACGACATTGCGAGCGCGGAGGGTGCCCTTGTGCTCATCCTCGACGGGAAGAGCCGAGTCCTCCTCGGTGGCCGGCCGCCCCAGCCGCCCGGACGAGCCGATGCTCCCCGCCGCGACCAGCGGCTTTCCGGTTCCCGCGAGTGCCCCGCCGTACGCGAGCATGACCGGGATCTCCGCGGCGGCCACGGCATCCATCCCGCCGGTCGGAAGCAGGTCCTGCCTGTGCGCGACGTGGATGACACCGTCGGAGTCCGCGGCGCCCTCTTTGAGCCCGTCGAGATCCTCGAGGTCGCCGCGGCGCGCCTTCGCGCCTTGCGCGGTCAGCGCCGCCGCGGCCGTGTCGGACCGCGCCAGGCCGGTGACCTCGTGGCCGGCCGCGATGAGCTCGGGGATGATGTACGAACCTGAATGGCCGGTCCCGCCAGTGACGAAGACGCGCATGTCTAGATGCTCTCCGGAGTCGCGAATCGGTAGAAGATCGGAGCGCCGGCTTCCTGATAAACCGAGATGAAGATCTCGGTGAACGCCTCGGCTGCCGCCGCACGCTCCAGCGGCCCTCCGTGCGCCGCCTCCATCCCGATGTCAGCGCTCAGTTGCTCGACCGCGTCTCGGGCACCCTCGTCGCCGACCCACAGGTTGCTCGGTCGACGCTCGCCGGCGTCGGCCCGGTCCAATATGGCGCCGTAGTTGAGGTGGAACACCTTCGCGACGGAGCCGGCGCCCGTGGTCTCCTTCACGTACTCGGCGACGGAGTCGTACCCGGCCGGAGGTGGGGTTTCACTGCTCATCCGGTTGGTCGCGTCGAGGATGACCTTGCCCTGCAGGCCGGAGACGCCGGCCAAGGCCTCGGACACGACCGTGCCGGGCACTGCCAGAAGCACGACGTCGGCGTCACCGGCGTCCCCTCCGTCGTGTCCGAGTTCGGTCACCTCGTGCCCGGCCGAGGCCCACAGCCTCCCCAGCGTTCCGCCTATTTCGCCTCTGCCGATCGTCGTGACCTTCATTTCGTCTTCCTTCTTTCTTTCTGGCTTGACAGCGAATACGCTCACCACCGTAGCAGATGCGTGCGCGCGCACCCAAATGTTGGGAGTTGTGGTTGCGTCGTGTTAGGATTCGCCGACGATGTCGAGCAAAAACCCTTCACAGCCGGATCACACCGCGGCCGAGGTGATCGCCCCCGATCAACTGGACGCGTGGTTCGCGCTCCTGTTCGCCCACGCATCGGTGACCGACCGCGTCGACCGCGATCTCCAAGAGCAGCACGGCATCTCCTTCAGCGCCACCGAGATCCTCTGCAGGCTGCACGACGAAGAGCCTCAGTCCGTGCGGGCGCTGGCCGACCGGCTCGTCAGTGTCAGCCCTACCCGCGCCTCGCGTCTCGTGCAGGAGTTGGTCGATGCCGGGCATCTGCAGCGCGGCGCCGACCAGGGCGACGGGCGTAGGTCGCTGATCAGCTTCACGCCGGCAGGGCGCAGCTACAGCCAAGAAGTCGCGCGCACCTTCGAGGACGCCATCCTCCGCCACTTCATCGACCCACTTGACGACGAGGACATCGCCGCCATCGTCAGAGTCTGGGACAAGCTGCGGGCCGCTCAAGCTCAAGAGCTCGCGCCGGTCTCGTCGTAGATCTGCCGCTGCGCCCGCCGGTGGTGCTCGCACGTAGCGTTGCCAGCTTGGACATCCTCAGCGGAGGCCGAATCGAGCTCGGCATCGGTGCCGGCCATTTCTGGGATGCAATCGCGGCCGCCGGAGGAGCAAGACTCACCCCAGGTGAATCACTAGACGCACTGTCGGAGGCGATCGACGTCATCCGGGCCGTATGGGACAGCCCCGGGAGTGGGCAGAGCAGCTGGCTGAGATCACCCTCGTCAACGGAATCTCGACGTACATCCTCCCCGTCGCCGAGGCCGACGATCTTGAACGCTTTGCGCAAGAGGTCGCGCCTGCCGCACGTGAGCTCGTACACGCCGCCCGCGCCGGTGAGAACACCACCGAGTTCGGCTAGCGCGCCGGTTGGTGCTCGACCTAGCCGCCACTTTATCTGCGGCGACCCCTGACAACTGCCTGAAGCGGGCGGGGGTGCAGACGGTCGGCGACCCGGTGCGGAAGTCGCGCGCGGAACTGAACGCGATCCCAAACTTCGGTCAGAAGTCGATCGAGGAAGTGATCAAGACGCTGCACGCCCACGGTCCTGATCTCTCCTGACGGGGCTCGAAGCCGCCCGAGCCTCGGGTCTGACGAGCGGTTGGGACCACCACCTTGGGTGGGGCCGATAAAGGAACTTATGTGGAGCGGCGACTCCGCCGCGTCACGCGCGATCATCGATCGATGCTCTGCGCGATGACCGGCCTCCCCCACCGGCTCTTCTGGATGCGGTCGGCCTGGTGGTGCCAGGACTGCCGGCAGAAGGTCGAATCCTGTTGCGAGGGCGGCGGCTGCCCGTCGGTGGCAGAGGTCCTTCCGACGGCAGGCGTCGGAGAGGTAACGGCCGAGCCGAGCAGAAGCACGAATTCGTAGTTTTGAACCGCCGACCCGCCGGGTTGGGCACTGATGGCGATGTGTGCCCGAATCGCCGCATATCCCTGCGTATATCGACGTACATCCGCCTTCGGTCTCCGATAGGAAACCGACGCTGCACCGCTCTAGAATGCGGAATACGCTGGGCGGAACGCTCGCCGTCGCCATCGCACCCAGGAGGTCGGCGGTTCGAATCCGCCTAGCTCCACTCTCGCGAAGTCCCTGCAAACCGGCCTCTTCCGGTGGTTCTTAACCGCCACACACAGCCCTCGATCGGGGCCTCTTTCAGGCACTCGAGCCGCTTGAGTGCCTGAAAGGACGCCGATGTGCGGCGATGCGACCCGATGGCACCGGCTCCGGAACACGCCGTGCATCCATGCCGATCGGCCGATACGACCGATGGATAAGGCCATGAAACGGACCGACTCAGGCGCGGCGGTGCGCGGAGGCAGGCCGCGGCGCAGGGCGGAAATCCGGCTCCACCAAGGCGATCGTGGTCGTTGCGGTCGAGCTCCGGGGCCAGGGCTCCGGGCGTCTACGACTCGGGGTCGTCCCGGATCTCTCGAACGGGTCCCTCTGCGGCTTCGTCGAGGAGGCCGTCGATCCCGGCGCGACCATCCACACCGACGCCTGGCAGGGGTACCGGCGACTGGATCGGATGGGGTACGACCATCGGCCCTCGAGCCAACGACAGGCGGCGCCCGGCGAATGGCTCCTGCCCCGGGCCCACCGCTCGATCTCAAACCTCAAGGCCTGGCTACACGGCACCCATCGCGACGTCTCCCGCGAGCACCTGCAGGTCTACCTCGACGAGTTCGTCTTCCGGCACAACCGGCGGCGAACCCCGATGGCCGCCTTCCAGACGTTGCTCGGCCTCGGCGCCAACAGACCCCCCACCACCTATAGCCAGATCACCGCCCATGCCGCCTGATGCTCTTCACGGAGCGAACCGGATATGCAGGACGACGCTTATGTAGACCGGAGTGCACGGCTCGGTCAGGCGGGCTTCTAGCTCCTCGGCGGAGAGCGGCTCCTGGGGCGGCGGCTCGAAGTCCGGATCCTCCTAATCGCAGTGACGGCAGTGTCCGGCGACGAGGGGGTAGGACTCGCACCGCGGCTCGACGGCTCATACCGTGAACGCCCCCGGGCAGGCCGCGCCTCAGGTTGCAACCTGTATCGGCCGGACGCTCACCCACCGTCCGCTTCAGCCGCGATCTGGCTCTCGAGCTCCGCCATTACGCCGGGATCGCGCAAGGTGGTCACGTCGCCGAGCGCCCGACCCTCGGCGATATCCCGGAGCAGACGGCGCATGATCTTCCCGGAGCGGGTCTTCGGCAGGTCGTCCGCCCAGACGATCCGCTTCGGTCGGGCGAATTTGCCGATCCGGACCGCGACCGTCTCGCGGATGCCCGCCTCGACCTCCGCCGAGGGCTCGGTGCCGCCGCGCAGGGTGACGAAGGCGCAGATCGCCTGGCCGAGGTCGGGGTCGGACTGGCCGATCACCGCGGCCTCGGCGACGTGGGGGTGGGCGACGATCGCCGACTCGACCTCCGCGGTCGAGAGCCGGTGCCCGGAGACGTTCACCACGTCGTCGATCCGCCCGACCACCCAGAAGTAGCCGTCGGAGTCGCGGCGGGCGGAGTCGCCGACCAGGTAGCGCTCCTTGCCGAACTTCGAGAAGTAGGTCTCGACGAAGCGCTCGTCCTCCTTGTAGAGGGTGCGGAGCATCGAGGCCACGGGCGCTCGAGCATCAGCAGACCCTGGCCCTCGGCGACCGGCTCGCCGCTCTTCTCGTCGACCACCTGGGCCTCGACCCCGGGGAACGCCTGGTCGCCGAGCCGGGCTTGGTCTCGGTGATCCCGGGAAGCAGCGTGATCATGATGCCGCCCGTCTCCGTCTGCCACCAGGTGTCGAGGATCGGGCAGCGGCCGCCGCCGATCACCTCGTGGTACCAGAGCCATGCCTTCGGATTGATCGGCTCGCCCACCGATCCGAGCAGGCGCAGCGAGGAGAGGTCGTACCTCCCCGGGATGTCCGCGCCCCACTTGATGAAGGTGCGGATCGCGGTCGGCGCGGCGTAGAGGATCGTCGCCTTGTAGCGCTCGACCAGCTCCCACCAGATCCCCTGGTGGGGTGGTCGGGCGCTCCCTCCCACATGCCGAAATCGCCCCGTCTTGCGAGCGGGCCGTAGACGATGTAGGAGTGGCCGGTGATCCAGCTCGTCGGCGGCGCACCACCAGACGTCGGTCTCGGGCCTCAGGTCGAAGACGTATCGGTGGGTGGCGGCGACCCCGGTCAGGTAGCCGCCGGTGGTGTGGAGGATCCCCTTCGGGCTCGCGGTCGAGCCGGAGGTGTAGAGGATGAAGAGCGGGTGCTCGGCCTCCATCGGCTCGGCCGGGCACTCGGGGTCGGCGGCGGCGCAGATCTCGTCGTAGAAGACGTCGCGGCCCTCGCTCATCGGACAGTCGATCCCCGTGGCGCGGACGACGACGATCGTCTCCAGCGAGGCGACGGCACCCATCTCGGCATCGACCTGCTCCTTGATCGGCGCGGTCTTGCCCTTGCGGCGCGCCCCGTCGACCGTGATCAGCGCCTTGGCCTCGGCGAATTCCATCCGCTCGCGGACCAACTCGGCGCTGAAGCCGCCGAAGACGACGTTGTGGATCGCGCCAATCCGGGCGCAGGCGAGCATCGCGACGGCGACCTCGGGGATCATCGGCAGGTAGATCCCGACCACGTCGCGCTTGGCGACGCCAAGGTCCTTCAGGGCGTTGGCGAAGCGCTGCGTGGAGTCGAGGAGCTCGGCGCAGGTGACGTCGCGCCGCTCCCCCTCCTCGCCGCGCCAGTAGTAGGCGACGCGACCGCCGTTGCCGGCGGCGACGTGGCGGTCGAGGCACTGGGCGCTGGCGTTCAACCGCCCGTCCTCGAACCACCTGTAGAAGGGCGGGTTCGAGTCGTCGAGGCCGACCGTCGGCTCCACGTCCCAGTCGAGCAGTTCCTTGGAGCGCGCCGTCCACCACGCGACCGGGTCGGCGGCGGCCTCCTCGTAGATCGCCGGATCGCTCCACTCGGCGTGCTCGCGGAAATCCGCGGGCGGCTCGAAACGCTCGAGAGTCCCGTCTGTCACAGGAAACCTCCCGACCTCGCCGTGCGCGGTCAGGGCAAGGGCCGCAGGGGCCTCCGGAGCCTCGACAGCCGATTTCTCGACGATCCCGAGAACAGGATCAGGGCACACGGGAGCCACGAGGCGGTGGCTACGACACCCGCGGACGTCATCCGCATGACTCGGTGGAGTGTCACGTGTGGATCGGCGCAATTTGAGCACGGTCATCTTGTCGAGGCCCCGAACGGAAGTCAGGTGGTCAACGCGCCGTACAGCTCCGGTCGCCTGGTGTCTAGAAGTCCGAACTGGAGCCAATCGCGGCGTTGATCGAGGTCGAGGTCCACGACCAATACGGCAGGCCGGTCGCGCGGTGCCTGCGCGAGGACGCGTCCGTACGGATCTGAGACGAAGGAGGAGCCGTAGAAATCAACAGGCCCCTCGACCCCGATCCGGTTGACGACCACCATGAAGGTGGCGCTCGTGATCCCATGCCCGACGATCACCTGCTGCCAGATCGGCCGGGTGTCGAAGCCCGGTGCCTGGGGCTCGGAGCCGATCGAGGTCGGGTAGACGATCACCTCTGCGCCACCCAGGCTGTAAGAACGGGCCAGCTCGGGAAACCATTGATCCCAGCAGGTGGGGAACGCGACCTCGGCGCCATCGAGATGTACGACCGGGAAGCCGCCGTCCCCCGGACGGAAATAGGCATCCTCGTGATATCCGTCGGTACGTGGAATATGAACCTTCCGCGTCCTGGCGACGATCTTGCCATCGGGTGAGACGCAGACCGCGGTGTTGTAGCCGCCGGGTCCGTCGGATGGGTCTCGGTCGGCCGCCTCGTACAGGGATGCGTGGAGGTAAGCGCCCGTCTCTGCCGCCATCCTGAGGGCAAACTCGACGGTCGGACCATGCTCGTGATCCTCCGGGACAGCGCCGACACCGGAGGGATCGATGGCAAAGTAAGGAGAAAGGGTCAGCTCCTGCAGACAGATGAGGCGGGCGCCTTGCGCCGCGGCGAGTCGGACGCCGCGCGCGAGGGCCTCGAGATGCCGCTGGGGATCGGGGTGCCAGGCCTCCTGCACGAGGCCGACTCGAAACGGCTGGCGCTCGGCGCCCCCGGGCGGGTCGACTTCCTCCTCGACGCCTCCCGGCGGCCGCATGTGGGCGCCGATCGACCCGCCGCGCGGCTCGGCGTCGTCAGGACCACGACAAGGCGGCGCAGATCCTCAAGGCACCCGAGATCGGCGTCCTCGGGCGGGAGTCGACCCGCCGCTCGATGCCCGGGCAGCATCCGCTCGCCTGGCCGGTCGAGGTCGACGGGGGTCCTCGTCGACGCCCGTGCGCTTCCCACCGAGGTGCAGGACGAGGCTCTCGGGCGCGGCCTGATCCCG
>Ga0207652_10000228_pt1 | contig 58720 bp, 44 predicted proteins | sample KBSC63BmetaG_FD_184334 | JGI IMG/M metagenome (GOLD analysis project Ga0207652, IMG submission 184334) | Corn rhizosphere microbial communities from Kellogg Biological Station, Michigan, USA - KBS C6-3B metaG (SPAdes) (version 2) | ecosystem: Host-associated > Plants > Roots > Rhizosphere ... | reverse complement strand
CTTACCGTTCCGTTTTCAGAAATTGTCTTTGCAAGTTCATAACCGATGATGCAATATTCTTTTTCAGAAACATCTTCATTCAGAAATTTTACAGCCTTATCAAACGCATCTCTTCCATAAAAATCGTCGGCGTTGATGACCGCAAATGGTTCATGAATTACTTCTTTTGCGCAAAGCACAGCGTGTGCTGTACCCCACGGCTTTGCCCGCTCCTCAGGAACCTGGAATCCTTCGGTATAAGAATCCATTTCCTGCATTACGTATTCTGTTTCAATCTTACCTTTTAATTTTGGTTCAAATAAATTTTTAAACTCTTCAGCAAATGATTCACGAATAATGAAAACCACTTTTCCAAAACCTGCTCTTATCGCATCATAGATTGAATAATCAATTATCGTTTCACCATTTGGGCCAAAAGAATCCATTTGTTTAATGCCGCCATAACGGCTTCCCATTCCTGCTGCCAAAACTAAAAGTGTAGGTTTCATGTTATTTAAATTAAGTTTTAAGAGTTATTTAATAATTAAATTGCCGCGAAAATAAGCAAGAAAGATTTATGCCACATTCGCTTATAAAAGATGTTGTACCTGAAATTCAATTAAATGAACCGGCTTTTTCGAAATTAAGTGCAGATTTTTTTGGAAACAATAATTTAGAAATATTCATGCTGAAGCTTGATGAAATTCATCCGGTTATTTCAGGAAATAAATTATTCAAGCTCATTTATTTTTTAGAAAAAGCAAAAAAATCAATACATAGAAAGGTGATCACTTTTGGCGGAGCTTACTCCAATCATCTTGCTGCTACTGCTTTTGCATGTAAAGAATTAAAAATAAAATCGGTTGGAATTATTCGGGGTGAAAAACCAAAAGAGCTGGCTCCTACTTTGTTATTTTGCTTGGAAAATGAAATGCAACTTGAATTTATCGACCGTGAATCTTACCGAAAAATAAATCAAAAAGATTTTTTAGAAGAGCTAAAAAATAAATATGGTGAACATATTTTAATTCCGGAAGGAGGATTTTCTGTACAAGGAAAAGAAGGTGCCGGTTTGATTAATCAATATTTTACTGATAAAGATTTTACTCATGTTTGCCTGCCGGTGGGAACTGCAACCACTTTTGCCGGGCTTGTTGATTCCAATGAAATTGAAACAAAAATTATGGGTTTTGGCGTTTTAAAAAACTTCAATGATATTGAAAAAAGATTTGCGGAATTAAAAGTGAATCCTGAAAAGAAATATTTCTTTTTTAATGATTATCATTTTGGCGGTTATGCAAAAAAAACAAATGAACTAATTGCATTCATGACCGAATTTTATAAAGAAAAAAAAATCGCATTGGATTTTGTTTATACAGCAAAAATGATGTTTGGCGTAAGAGATTTGATTCAGAAAAATTATTTTCCCGACAATTCAAAAATTTTATGCATTCACACAGGTGGTCTGCAAGGAAATAATTCTTTAACCATCGATTTCAAAAATTAACATGAATTATTTTTGCCACTGATTACACACACTTAACACCGAATTAAATTCTCGAGCAAAAGAATAAATAGCCGAATTCCTATTTTTGAAATGTTGTAATTGTTGTTTAACAGTTATTGATCAGTAGTCGTTGTCGTCTTTTCTTATTTAAAATAAAGTGAGTCCATATTTTCTCCACAATGAAGCATTGCCGATTTATATTCAGGATGCTTTTTACCGAGGTATGGATTCAGAATTTCAGCAGTATTGCTGAGCCAGTTTGCCGGTTTATCATCGCCAAATGCCATTGGACAATTTTGCCAATATAATTTCGGCCCTTCGTAATGAATCGTTTTCAGAAAAGGATACAAATTTTCCGAAACCATGCTAAAATCATGGCGCATTTCTGTTAGGTCATTTTCTTTCAAAATTGGTTCTGCGTTGGCTTTGATATCGCTGATGTTTTGTTGAGCTGCCATAAATAAAGAAGAATCTTTTTCATGAAGTTCGCTCAAATTCAAGCTATCAGTTGCAGCAATAAACTGAGCTGTTTTTGCCTTTATTTCTACAGAATCTGCATCCACAAAAGCATTTTTCATTTCAATATATGCATTCATCATTCCTGCTATTCTCGCATCAAATTCACTGGAATGTTTTTGAACTGCAGTTGGCTGTTTTTCTGTTGTAACATGATCGGTTTTTTCAGTTTTGAAAAATAAAAACCATACGGCCAGTAAAATGATAATTAAAAAAACAACCGCTAAAACTCTTTTCATTGTTTTATGTTTTAATTAAAAAATCAATCCTTTTAAGAAAGTTTTTCCAATCCGCTTTTTAGTCTTTTAAAACCTTCTTCAATATTTTCCATACTGTTGGCAAAAGAAATTCTGATGTATCCCGGCTGTCCAAAAGCATCTCCGGATACTGTAGAAACATGAGCTTCGTTCAACAGATACATGGAAAGATCACCGGAATTATTGATCACTTGTCCGTTAAAACTTTTTCCCAAATAATAACGCACATCAGGAAAAATATAGAACGCACCTTCAGGTTCCACACATTTGATATGCGGCATTTCTTTCAATAATTCCAAAACCCTTTTTCTGCGATGTTTGAATTCTTCTACCATTTTGAATGTTGCATCGAGCGGAGATTCTAACGCTGTGATAGCGGCGCGCTGGGTAATAGCATTGGTACCGCTTGTTATCTGTCCCTGGATCTTTTGATTTGCTTTCGCAACTTCCACGTTAGAAGCGGTATAGCCCAATCTCCAACCTGTCATCGCGAAGCCCTTGCTCAACCCATTTATAATGATTACGCGGTCTTTTACAGACGGGAACTGTGCAATACTTTCATACCTTCCGCCTTCGTGTGAATAATTGATGTATTCGTAAATCTCGTCGCTGATAATATACACCTGCGGATGTTTTTCAAATACTTTTGCCAGTGCTTGCAATTCATTTTTGGTATAAGTAGCCCCGGTTGGATTGCATGGTGATGAAAATATAAACAATTTTGTTTTATCAGTAATAGCCTCCTCTAATTGTGCAGGGCTTAATTTGAACCCGTTTTCCGGAGTGGTAGTTACAAATACCACTTTTGCCCGTGTCATTCGCGCAATTTCAGAATAGGATACCCAATAAGGAGTTGGAATAATGATTTCATCTTCGTCATAAAGAATGCTGAACATTGTGTTGGCTATACATTGCTTTGCGCCGGTACTTACTACAATCTGATTCGGCTCATAATCCAATCCGTTATCACGCTTTAATTTTTTGCAAACAGCTTCTTTTAATTCTACATATCCTGCAACTGGAGTATAATGACTCCAGTTTTCGTCAATTGCTTTTTTTGCGGCCTCTTTGATATGTTCAGGTGTATCGAAATCCGGTTCACCAAGGCTGAGGTCAATTACTTTAATTCCTTTTGCTCTTAATTCGCGGCCGAGCTGGGCCATTTTCAGGGTTTCTGGTTCGTTAAATTTGCTGAGAAGTGCGGAAAGTTGCATGTTTTTATTTTTAAAATCTGCGCAAAAGTACGGCATTGGTGAATTGGTTCACAAAACAAATTGTGAATAATGTATGAGGTGTAATGTTCGGATCTATAATTTTGTAGAGTCAGATTTCCAGTGAACCAACAAAAAAGCCGCCAATCAGTTTACATGGCTTCTTCTATGTCATCTTGTCTTTTAAAACCTAACAACTCAATTAACTATTTACTTTTGATTATTTCCGCTTTAACCGATAATTTTGCATCTCATTTTTGAAAATAAATTAAATAAATTTTCAAAGCATTTAAAAACTAAAGTTTACTGATGAAAGAAGTAGCATTCAGAGAAGCATTGCGTCAGGCAATGCAGGAAGAAATGAGAAGAGATGAAAAGGTATTTTTGATGGGAGAAGAAGTTGCAGAATATCAGGGCGCATATAAAGTAAGCCAGGGAATGTTGCAGGAGTTTGGTGAAAAGAGAGTGATTGATACTCCCATAGCTGAGCTGGGATTTACAGGAGTTGCTGTTGGCGCTGCTCAAAATGGTCTTCGCCCGATTGTAGAATATATGACCTGGAATTTTGCTAACCTTGCGCTCGACCAGATTTTAAATACAGCTTCCAAAATGCTGGCGATGAGTGGTGGACAGGTTGGTTGTCCGATCGTTTTCCGCGGACCGAATGGAAGTGCCGGGCAGTTGGGCGCTCAACATTCTACTGCTTATGAAGCGATGTATGCGAACATTCCGGGATTGAAAGTAATTTCTGTAAGTAATCCATATGATGCCAAAGGTTTGCTGAAAAGTGCCATTCGTGATAATGACCCGGTTATTTTTATGGAAAGCGAAGTAATGTATGGTGATAAAGGAATGATTCCTGAAGAAGAATATCTGATCCCAATTGGAAAAGCAAAAGTAGTGCGTGAAGGAAAAGATGTAACGATTGTTTCCTTTAATAAAATGATGAAAGTAGCGCTGCATGCGGCTGAAGAGTTACAAAAAGAAAATATAAGCGCAGAAGTAATTGATTTAAGAACGATTCGTCCCCTGGATTGGCATACGATTTTAGAATCTGTGAAAAAGACAAATCGTTTGGTAATTGTGGAAGAGCAATGGCCTTTTGCTTCTGTTTCTTCTGAGATCGCTTACCGCATTCAAAAAGAAGGATTTGATTATTTGGATGCACCTGTCCGCAGAATTACTTCTCTGGATGCACCGATGCATTATGCACCAAATCTCGTTGCGCTTTATTTGCCGGATGTTCCCAGAACCGTGAACCTTGTAAAAGAAGTAATGTATTTAAAAAAATAATTTTAGGGCCGCATGATCGCGGCCTCTTAATTTATTCCGTAAATTAATCCCGTTTTTTTCGGGAAAAAATAATTCATTATGAATATTGGAAATTTTCATTATCCGCTTCCGGCAAATGAACCGGTACTGAGTTACGCGCCGGGAAGCATGGAAAGAACACTTTTGAAAAAATCATTAAAAGATTTAAAAAGCAAAAAAATTGATGTACCGATGTACATTGGAAGTGAAGAAATTTTTACAGAAAAAAAAGTTGAAATACGTCCCCCTCATGAAAGAGATTTTGTGTTAGGAACTTATAATGAAGGCGATGCTTCTCATGTAGAAAAAGCAATCAAAGCAGCGTTAGAAGCAAAAGAAGAATGGGCAGATTTGAGTTGGGGAAACCGCGCAAATGTTTTTTTAAAAGCTGCAGATTTAATTGCTACAAAATACCGCGCAGAGATGTGCGCGACAACGATGCTTGGTCAAAGTAAAAACGCTTACCAGGCAGAGATTGATGCTGCATGTGAATTAATTGATTTTTTAAGATTCAATGTTCATTTTTTAAGTGAAATATACAGCCAGCAGCCAATTAGTTCTCCTGGTGTAAACAATCGAATGGAATATCGTCCGCTGGAAGGTTTTGTATTGGCAATTACGCCATTCAATTTTACGGCTATCGGCGGCAATTTACCAACTTCAGCAGCCTTATGTGGAAATACAGTGGTGTGGAAATGCGCCAACACGCAGGTTTACAGTGCTCAAATGTTTATGCGCATTTTGAAAGAAGCCGGATTGCCGGATGGCGTTATTAATTTAATTTTTGTAGATGGCCCTACTTTGGGTGATGTTTGTTTTAACCATCCTGATTTTGCGGGAGTTCATTTTACGGGGAGCAGCGGCGTCTTTAACACCATTTGGAAACACATCGGAGAGAATACAAAAATCTACAAATCATATCCGAGAATAGTGGGCGAAACCGGTGGAAAAGATTATGTGATTGCTCATAAAAGTGCCGATATAGATGTACTGGTTACGGCTCTTTGTCGTGGTGCTTTTGAATACCAGGGACAAAAATGCTCTGCAGCTTCACGCGCATATATTCCGTCGAATATTGCTGATGAAGTAAAGAAAAAGCTTATTGCCGAAATAAAAACCATGAAGATGGGAACGGTGGAAGATTTTACTAATTTTATCAATGCCGTGATTGATGAAAAGAGTTTTGACAAATTGGAAGCTTATCTGCAACAGGTAACAAAAGATAAAGATGCAAAAATAATTGTTGGCGGAAAATGTGATAAAACAAAAGGATATTTTATAGAGCCAACCATCATAGAAGTTACTGATCCAAAATACGTAACAATGTGCAATGAATTATTTGGCCCGGTTCTTAGCCTTTATGTTTATGATGAAAATAAATTTGAAGATGCTTTGAAACTGGTTGATACAACTTCCCCTTATGCACTTACAGGTTCTGTTATTGCACAAGACAGAAATGCAATTGAACTGGCTACAAAAAGATTAACCAACAGTGCGGGCAATTTTTACATCAACGACAAACCAACAGGGGCAGTTGTAGGCCAGCAGCCGTTTGGTGGCGCAAGAGGAAGCGGTACAAATGATAAAGCAGGAAGCATTATCAACCTTTATCGGTGGCTGAGCGCAAGAACTATTAAAGAAACATTTATTTCGGCTACCGATTATAGATATGCGTTTATGAAAGAGAATTAGTGAATGGGACTGTCATCGTCCCATAAATTTAGGAATACCGACAACAAACAAACAAATAACCGTAATTTTCGTTTTGACAAAAACCTAAAAGGACGTCAAAGTACATGAATACGATTCTCAACAAACACCAGCTACAAATTACTATCGAGCGCCTCGCCTACCAGATAATCGAAAATTACGCTGACCTTTCTTCCGTGGCTTTAATTGGCCTTCAACCGCGTGGAATTTTCCTTGCTGATAAAATTTATAATCAATTAAAAAAGATAAAACCGGAACATGATTTTCTTTATGGAAAATTAGATATTACTTTTTATCGCGACGATATTCGCAAAGAATTGCACGTACCTAACCAGACTGATATTACTTTTTCTATTGAAGATAAAAATGTAATTCTTATTGATGATGTATTATTTACCGGCAGAACGATTCGTGCAGCGTTAGATGCTTTGTTATCTTTTGGGCGGCCAAAGAAAGTAGAACTTTGTGTTTTAATTAATCGTGTCTCTAGCCGTCAACTTCCCATCCAGCCAGACTATTGCGGGAAATCCATTGACTCTATCATTACCCAAAAAGTAAAAGTAGAATGGGATAAAGAAGAAGTGAATTTGTATTAAGTAGTTTTGCTACATATGATTTACAAAATTCTATGAAAAAATTTATCTCAATTCTTTCCTCAGTTCTATTTGTATGCTTTACAGATGCACAACAATTATTTACCACAACGAACATTCAAAATGCATATAAAAAAGAAACGAGAACTGCTACGGGAAAACCCGGAAAAAATTATTGGCAAAACAGAGCAAACTATAATATCAACGTAAGTTTTGACCCTGCAACTCAATTGCTACAGGGAAAAGAAACAATTCAGTATTTCAATAACAGTCCGGATACTTTGCAACAAATCATTATTCGGCTGTATCCTGACCTGTATAAAAAAGGCATAGAAAGATTAAGCCAGATTGCAGCAAAAGATTTAAATGAAGGCGTGAAAATTGAATCTTTTAGAATAGGAAATGAATTGATTGATAATTTTAATGATCGCAAAAAAGCATATCATGTTAATACCAATCTTATCATCAGACCTGCACAGGAAATTTTACCTCATTCAACAACCGATTTTGCAGTAAACTGGCATTATAAAGTAAATACCGGTTCACCTGTCCGCACCGGAATGGTTGACAGCAGCTCTTATTTTATAGCATATTTTTTCCCAAGGATAGCCGTGTATGACGACATTGATGGCTGGGATACGTGGAGCTACAACGGTTCACAGGAATTCTATAATGACTTTGGAGATTTTAAGGTAGAAATTTCTCTTCCAAAAAATTATATTGTTTGGGCCACAGGCGACCGGGAAAATTCAGCAGATAACTTTTCAAAAAATATTATGGATAAAATAAAAACAGCGTCAGCGGACACCGAAATTATACACGTCATTGATTCAACAGATTATTTAAAAAATGCAGTATTGAAAAAAGATGCCACCGGTATTTGGAAGTTTTCTGCAACCAATGTTGCTGACTTTGCATTTGCATTAAGCGATCATTATTTGTGGGATGCAAGCTCTGTGTTGGTAGATTCTATGAACGGACGCAGAACGATGGCAGGAGCGGCTTACAATAAAGTTCATAAAGATTATTTTGATGTAGCAAACCAGGCGCATCAGACTGTTTTTTATACCAGTCATTTTTATCCAAAATATCCATTTCCTTTTAATCATATTACCGTGTTTGATGGTACAGATCAAATGGAATATCCGATGATGGTAAATGATAATCCAACGCGCACTCATAAAGATGCGGTGCAATTAACAACACATGAAATTTTCCATTCTTACTTTCCCTTTTTTATGGGAAATAATGAAACGCAGTATGCATGGATGGATGAAGGTTGGGCGACGATTGGCGAATCAGTGATTTCTCCAAAAATGGGCGAACCAGAAGATGAAGGAATTTTTAGTAAAACGCGCTACGAACGCATATCAGGAACGAATAAGTACGTTCCGTTGATCACCAATACAAAAGAATATAGTGGCGCCGCTTACCTTGCAAATTCTTATGGAAAAGGAGGCTTGTGCTATTATGTTTTACAGGATCTATTGGGCGACGAACTGTATTTTAAATCGCTGCATCAATACATGGATGATTGGCATGGAAAGCATCCTGTCCCGTATGATTTCTTTTATAGTTTCAACAATGCAAGCGGCAAAGATTTAAATTGGTTCTGGCAAAAATGGTTTTTTGGTTGGGCATATCCGGATCTATCTATTAAAAGAGTAGCAATGGATGGAGAGCATGCAAAAATAATTATCGAAAATAACGGCGGATTGCCATTACCGGTTTATTTGAACGTTATTCTAAAAGATGGCAATAATACAATCATAAAATACACTGCAGAAGTTTGGAAAAATGGAGAAAAAGAACAAACGTTTACCATTCCACCAGCTTTTTCATCAATTTCAAAAATTGAATTAGGGAATGAATTCATTCCCGATAAATATGAAAATAATAATCGCTGGAATGCCTGCGAATAAACGGAAAAACTAATTTTATTAAGAAAAAAACAGAAAACAGGAATTCTATATTTTTGTTTGTTTACTGTTTTTAAACAAAAAAAACCGGCTAACGCCGGTTTTAATTTTATTGCTCTCAATCTTATTTTCCTATTACTTTATATTGAACCACCCCGTTATCAGATTCCTGTTCCAGGTAAACATTATCCGGTGTTTGATATACTTGTTCTCCATTCAATGTTACAATTTTTGAACCTTCAGGTAATTGATTAATTACATCACCAATTTGTAAAGATGATGGAGGATTTGTTACTCCGCTCTGGTTATTATCTGTATTATTTATCACACCATTTTTTCCTACGACAATAAAAACATCATTGCCATTTGAATCTCTATCAACTTTATAATAAGTCCCGTTCAATTCATACAATTTTTCGCCGTTTATTACTACAGACCTTGCTCCACCAGGCAAAGAGGAAACTGTTGCTCCCATTGGCGCATCCACTACCTGGTAGCTGTCGTCATATTGACGATAATAAATTCCGTTATAATAATAGTAAGGAATTGGTCCAATAAATATTCTTGAATATCCAAAAGGAAGGACGCTGATTTGCAAACCGAAGGGAGGAAATATTGGCTGATAATATCCACCATAATATCCATAATAAAAACCGTTGTTGTAATAATAAGGATAGCCACCAAAGCGGATCGAAATAAAACTATGTGGAATTATCCTGTATCGTGGCCCATACATAAAATAGGTTCTGCGGCTATAAACATTTCCATAATAATGATTGTTATAACCATAACTATTGTAATGATAACTGCTATAATTATAATTGTTGCGCATTACCGGAGTTTGCCTGCTGTAACTATTTCTTGATACAATTTCTCTTTGAGTTACAGTGCTATTTCGCTGAGGAGTTATTCTCTGTGTCATATCCCGGGAAGGAGTAGTGCGCATCACCGTTTCGTTTCGCCTGCTTTCTGTAGCACGATTTTCGAAACTCCTGACAGGAGCAGATCTTGTACTGTATTGTCGGGCAGGTGCAGAATAACCACGTGATTCAGAACGTGAAGGACTTTGACGCGATTCCCTGGTTCTTTGTGCATCAGCGCAATTAAATATTGCCACTGAAAACGCGGTTATTAAAAATATTTGAAAGATCTTTTTCATACAATGAAGCTTTAAATTTTAAATGAAGCGTTTACCAAATTTAATTCAATTATTAGCATCTGTTTAATTTTCGTTTGTTAAATAATCACTTATAATTATCTTTTTCGACAGTTTTTTTTCCAGAAGGTTTAATTGAACATCTATTTCTCCTTGAAAATATTTTGAAGGGAAAATCCTTGATACAGAAGAAAAGTTTTAAAAAAAAATACAATTTTTTTAAAACAAATCCTTCAAAAAGTGAAAAACCTTCAGATAAACAAGGATCAAATTTGTCGTTTAACTTTTTATTTTTTTCAATGGAAGTTCTTATTAATCAGACAAAAACGAATGAATAATAATTGTCCAATGAAAACTAAAAACTCGAATGGCATCAAAATTGCAATTACTACGAACAATTATTTCTTTAACCCCTAAATTGATCTTTATGAAAACAAAAACAATGGCAATGTCCCTGGCATTAACTTTTTTAGGAACGGCACTTTTTGCGCAAAACAAAACAGATACAGTTCCGCAACAACCACCAAAAACTGATACAGCTAAGACACCAAAAACAGACACGACAAAAGAAAGCGCTTTTGTTTTAAAAAGTGTAAACGTAAGAAGTTTTCCAATAGTAAAGGATACCGTCCCTGAGCAAACCCAGAAGTCAGACACAACACAGAAAACGGATACTTCAAAAGCAACCGCTTTTGCTATGAATAGTGTAAACGTCAGAAGTCTTTCAGTAAATGCTTTGGATACCGTACCTCAAACTCCAAAGACTGATTCAACTAAAAAAACTGATACCACGCAAGCAAGTGCTTTAGTAAGTAAAAGTCAAAAGAAGAATCAAATCAATGAAAATGTAGCTTGGATCAATGAACAAACATCTGTTGCTTACATTTCTTCAAAGAAGAAAATGAAAAAACTGGATTAACATTTATTTCCTTGCAAATAAAATAGCCACCCAAAAATGAGTGGCTATTTTATTTTGAAAAATTTTTATTGACATAAAAACAAATTGGCTTTTGAATTTGAATTATTGTGAAACAAATACCTTTGATTCTTTTAAAAAGAAAAAAGTATGGCAGAGTATTTAAAAAAGCTTTTTGCAAATCAGCATTATGATCCAAATAATTTTTTTCTAATCGCGGGGCCTTGCGTGGTAGAGAGTGAAGAATTGATATTTGAAGTAGCAGAAAAAGTTGCAGCTATTTGTGAAAAATTGCAGATCGCTTACATTTTTAAAGCATCATACAGAAAAGCAAATCGTACAAGCGCATCCTCTTTTACCGGTTTGGGAGACGAAACGGCTTTGCATATGATTGCAAAGGTCGGAAGTCATTTTCAATTGCCGACCATAACAGATATTCATGCGCATGAAGAAGCAGCGATGGCAGCAAAATATGTTGACGTGCTACAAATTCCGGCTTTTCTTTGCAGGCAAACGGATCTTTTAATTGCAGCAGCACAAACGGGAAAAATTGTGAATGTAAAAAAAGGACAGTTTGTAAATGGTGAGTCGATGAAATTCGCTGTTGAAAAAATTCAAAAAGCAGGCAATCAAAAAGTAATGCTTACCGACAGGGGAAATACTTATGGCTACAATGATCTGATCGTTGATTACAGAAATATTCCGGTTATGAAAAGTCACCAGGTACCAGTGATTATGGATTGCACGCATAGCTTGCAAAAACCCAATCAATCAGGTGGAGTTACAGGAGGTGATCCTCAAATGATTGAAACCATTGCAAAAGCGGCAATAGCAGTAGGCACTGATGGAATATTTATTGAAACTCATCCTAACCCCGCGGTTGCAAAAAGTGATGGTGCAAATATGTTGAGGCTGGATCTGTTGGAGGATCTTCTTATTAAATTAATAAAAGTCAGAAAAGCAGTTTCATGAAGATTGTGGCAACGATTTATGAGGTTCAAAAAACAAACTTTAGATTGTTCACGACTTTTTCTGCTCTCGCATTTTTGTAAACTTTTATTGTTAGATGATTTCTACTGTGAACTTTTTTGGAATACCTGTTATTACACTTAACGACAACAACTGGCAGTAATAAAAAGTTCCCTCGAAATGTTGAGAGAATTTTTTAGAAATATAAGAAAATGCTTAGGTAAAGAAAGTACTAAATTCACAACTTAATTTGTTAGTGAGCTTAATTGCTTTACTGCTCCTTCACATAATGCTTTATTATATATTCTTATTTCATCAATAGCCCCGTTCCACCAATAAGGATACTGAGAACTTTCTGCTCTACCAATAAAGAGATCTGAGGAGTTTGGATTAAATATAGCGGTTCCGTTTACTGTACTTTTTAATTGTCCATCAACATAAAATCTTGACTGTTGCCCGTCGAAAGTATAAACTAAAGTCATCCACGAATTAGTTTTCACATAATTAGTGCGGTCACTAGCGCTCGCACTGTGCCCGTAATCCCCATAAAATCCAAAAGCAATTTCCTGGGATGTATCCAAAGTTGCATAACAATTGTCAGAATTAAAAGCAACTCTTAAACTATATACACCTTGATCTTGATCAATTGTCCCCTTTTGAAATATCTGATTCGCATGACAGATTCCATTGTAGAAATCGTTGATTTCTACTATTGCCATTAAAGTAATAGCACCTCTGGGATTTAAGCTGACGCTATTTGAAACTCTCATATAACTGCTTGTTCCATTAAATAGATAAGCATTATTTGGTTTACCAAAACGATCAGATGTTTTTACGGCATTATTAAAAATTATATCATTTCCATTACCGCTACTATCATGTAAATTTCCATTGTTGAAATTGTAATACGCAACAAGCCCATCAGCTAAGTCATAACATGCACAATTAATGCTATCAACAATACGAACAGTATCTTTTATAGTGATTGTATCTTTTATATAAAGCGTATCTGTAAGCGGTTCTTTCTGGCAAGAACTCAAGTGTGTTTGTAAAGAGAATAAGACAATAGCAATGATAAAAACGCTTAATAATGATCCTTCGGTTTTCATAAGTAGTATTATTAGAAATAAAAAAATTTGTTAAAAAAGACAAAAATAATTAACAATTTGTGTTTTTCAAATTTTTTTAATTTTTATTTCTTCAACTCTGTTAGGTAACATGTGATCGAATAAGTAATAATTAAACTAAATTTTTTTCACCCATATAAATTCAGCAAAACCAAGCACATCCCAAAAAACGTTTCCTGGAATTTTTCTGCCTTTTACAATATAGCCAAGTATCCTAAATGGCATGGCTATCAAAAACCAACCATTTCGACGTATTCCACTTTTTAAAACTTTGAAATTATTTGATTTAAAAATTTTGGCCAACTCTTCTACTGAGTAAAGTCTCACATGAGTAGGATCATCATGAAAATTAAGGCTGCCATACATTGATGGAAGTTTCATGCTTTTTGAACCCGGATATTCAATATACATATATCCGCCAGGTCGCAATTTTTTAAAAAGCTTCTGAATTACCTCATCACCATTATATAAATGTTCTATGACATGCGCAATCCAGATACCATCAAAATAGTTATCAGGAATTGATGCAAACTGTAATTTGGTCAGGTCCATTTCATAGAATGCTTTCATTGAAGAAAAATCATTTTCGCTATTATTATAATCTCTTTTTATATCAACTCCATGATATTCGCAATGAGGAAAAACGCTTTTTGTTTTTGTTGCGGAGTGGTTACCTGTCCCTATATCTAATAATCGGAAAGGTCGCTTTCCAAATGATTTTTTTAAATAAATAAACTTATTATTAAAGGAGGAAATAAAAACTTTAAAGCTCATAGTCTATATGATTTGCAAAAATGAAAATTATTATGGAATATGCATAGATTAAGAAGTATTTCCAAAAAACTGGAATTATAAAGTTTCAAACTCTAAATTTGATAGTTTTAATTTTAATCCAAAGCAACCATTTCCGCCTTCAATTCGACTTATGAATAGATCCTCTGATTTAAGTTTTAAGATTAAATGGTTAAGGTTTTAATTGTCCGGGCCACATTTTAATTTGTAGCCCGGTTTTTTATGCAGTTTGTTTGAGATAAGCAGCCTCAGACATATCCGGAATATCTTCTGCCTTGTATTCTCCCGCATCTAATTTTTTCTTTGTTTCTTCAAATGCTTTTAAAGTGATATCTACATCTTCATCTGTATGAGCTGCAGTAGGAATAATTCTAAAAATAATTTCTCCTTTTGGAATTACGGGATATACAACAACCGAACAAAAAATATGATAATTTTCCCGAATATCCATGACCATGTTGGTAGCTTCCGGCAAACCACCTTTCATGTAAATTGGTGTTACCGGACTGTTTGTTGTACCAATATCAAATCCTTTGTCTTTTAATCCTTTCTGAAGACGATTTACAATATGCCACAATTTTTCTCTTAATTCAGGCATGGTTTTCAACATTTGCATCCTGGTCAACATGCCATCAACAACAATTAGTGGAAGACTTTTGGCAAAAATCTGCGAACGAACATTGTAGCGCAGGTAATCAATAATATCCTTGGGGCCGCTGATAAATGCACCAATACTTCCCATGCTTTTTACAAATGTGCTGAAATATAAATCGACATCTTTCTGACATCCTTGAGCTTCGTCAGCGCCTGCGCCTGTCGGTCCCATTGAACCAAATCCATGAGCATCATCGATTAATATTCTGAAAGGATACTTTTCTTTTAATGCAACAATTTCTTTTATTTTTCCCTGATTTCCACTCATCCCAAACACACCTTCAGTTATCAAAAGAATTCCGCCACCAGTCTTATCTGCCATTGCAACAGCGCGTTGCAATTGCTTTTTACAATCTTCCACATCATTGTGCTTGTATTTATAACTGTAACCCATGTGCAACCTTACACCATCAACAAGACATGCATGCGCTTCTCCGTCATAAACAATTACATCATGGCGGTTTACAAGCGCATCAATGCAACTCATCACGCCCTGATAACCAAAGTTCAGCAACATCGCATCTTCCCGGCTCACAAAATCGGCAAGTACTTTTTCCAGTTGTTCGTGCAATTCTGTATTTCCACTCATCATCCTTGAACCCATCGGATTTCCCATTCCCCATTTTTTAGCCGCAATCGCGTCTATTTTCCTTGTTTCGGGCCGATTTACCAATCCTAAATAATTATTTAAACTCCAAACTATTTTTTCTTTGCCACGAAATATCATTCTGTTTCCCAATTCACCTTCTAATTTTGGAAATGCAAAATAACCGTGTGCTCTTTTAAGGTGTGTGCCTAATGGACCCGCATCTTTCTTCATCTTTTCAAAAAGGTCTTTCATGTAATTTATTTATGTGTTTATAATTGTGCGCAAAAGTACAATATAGAGATTAGATAAGTATATGATTTGTTGAATAAGGTTCTGGTTTTGGCCATTTTCCCGCACGTTTTTTTTTCCTTTAACATATAGGGGTATCTTTAACCGCAAAAAATATGATGATAAAAAAATTCTCTGTTTTAATTGCTTTTATATTTACCTCCAATGTTCTTTTTGCACAACAGATAAAAAAAGAACAAAGACCAAAACTCGTCGTAGGAATAGTAGTAGATCAAATGCGTTGGGATTATCTCTATCGCTATTATGATCGTTACGGGGAAGGAGGCTTTAAAAGATTATTAAACGACGGTTTTTCGTGTGAGAATACATTTATCAATTACCTCCCTTCTTATACCGCTGTAGGACACACGGTAATTTTTACAGGATCTATTCCAGCTGTCGATGGCATCGTTGGAAATGACTGGATCGATCAGCTTACCGGAAAAAACTGGTATTGTACAGAAGACACTTCGGTACAAACGGTTGGTGCGGCGGGTAAAGCAGGTCAAATGTCACCTAATAATATGCTCGTTTCAACAATTACAGATGAATTGCGCCTCGCAACAAATTTTCGTTCCCGGGTAGTAGGCATATCTCTGAAAGACCGCGCTGCCATTTTACCTGCAGGCCATACTGCCAACGGCGCTTTCTGGTTTGATGATGCTTCCGGAAGTTTTATTACTAGTACTTATTATATGAAAGATTTGCCGGATTGGGCAAAAAAGTTTAATGCAAATGATGAACCGAAAAAGTTGCTTACAAATGGTTGGAATACTTTATATCCAGTAAATAGTTATAAGGAAAGCAGTGCAGACAATGTGCCGTGGGAAGGAAAATTCAAAGGGGAAAATACGCCGGTGTTTCCTCATGATATGAAAAATATTTATAACTCCGATCGGGGAAGCATCCGAAGTACGCCTTTTGGAAATACTCTCACATTGGATTTTGCAAAGGCAGCGGTAAATGGATATAATCTTGGAAATGAAGGAGCTACAGATTTTCTCGCCGTTAATTGCGCTTCTACGGATTATGTAGGCCATAAATATGGTCCTAATTCTATTGAAGTAGAAGATACTTATTTGAGATTAGATAAAGATTTTGCTGCCTTTTTTAAGTTCCTGGATGAGAAAGTAGGCAAAGGCAATTATCTTTTATTTCTTACTGCTGACCACGGTGCAGCGCACGCCATTGGTTTTATGAAAGAGCATCAAATTCCTGCTGATTTTTTAGTTTCTAAAAAGATTGATGCCCCGCTCAACGAATTTCTATCAAAAAAATTTGGAACAGATAAACTGATATCCTCTTCAATAAATTATCATTTAAGCTTTGATCTTAAAAAAATAAATGAAACTAATTTGGATTACGATGCGGTAAAAAAAGCTGTCGTTTCATTTTTGCAAAAACAGCCGGGAATTCAATTCGCAGTAGATATTGACAACATTGGGTATGCGCCAATACCGGAGCCGATTAAATCAATGATCATTAATGGATATAACACAAAACGCTGTGGTCCGATAATGATCATTCCTGATCCAGGTTGGTTTGGTGGACAGGAAGGTGGAACCGGCACTACTCATGGCAACTGGAATCCTTATGACACGCATATTCCTTTGGTTTTTATAGGTTGGAAAATTAAAGCAGGGACCACAAACCGCCATATATCCATGTCTGATATTTCTCCCACCCTTGCAGCTTTGTTACATATTCAAATGCCTAATGGAAATGTAGGAGAAGTGATAGGAGAAGTGATAAAATAAGTTCAAGGGCAGGAAATATAAATTCTCGGTATTTCTTCTTTTATTATGCTTAGCGGTTATTTAAAGTGAAACATCTGTCTTATTATGATGAAAGCACGCATAAAAACAGGCGTGGGGTCATTCAACTCAGTAAATAAAAAAACGACAAAATGGATTTTTTTTATACAAAATGTCGTACATTTGGAAAAAGAAGTAAAATGAACCAGCAATCAAAAAATATAAAACCATATCCTAACCAAGAAGAATCACCTATGATTTTGGAAGAAGCTGCTGTAGCATATGGTACACAGCCATTTGAAACACTCAGGGTAATTTTGGGCGGAAATAAAAATTTAAAAAAATCTCTGTCAGGTGATTTTGATCTTATAAACTTATCACGTGCAGGTATTAAAAAATCTACTTTAAAATCGCTTGCTGAATATCTGGGAATCAATATGGAAACAATGAGCATGTTACTGCATTCTTCTTATCGAAATATTCAACGAAAAGATGAAGACGAATTACTGGATACCCTAAAAACTGAGAAAGTTTTAGAACTGGCAGCGTTTGCTCAAAGAGGTATCGAAGTTATAGGCGATAAAGAATCTTTTGCTGAATGGCTGCACAGTCCTCTTGTTTCTCTTGGCAATAAAACTCCTCTTAATTTTTTAGATACTTCATTTGGGATTCAGATGCTTACTAAGTTATTAGGCCGGTTAGAGCAGGGTGTTTATTCATAAAATTTTCGCAAGTTCTTTAATGGAAATATTTCGTATAACACAGAAGGAGTATGCAGAAGATCTGAGTGGAAATGGCGCACGATTATTTGGTGGTCGATGGAACAGCGAAGGTTTTTTTGCTCTTTATGCATCTTCTTCAAGATCGTTGGCTTTATTGGAAACCCTTGCACATACACCAGCTAAAATGCTGGATACAAGAGTTTATCACCTCATCACTTTATCTGTTCCTGACAATATACTCACACAAAAACTGCCACTTAAAAATCTGATGCCGGGATGGGATGCACCAGATACAAGGCTATTTACCAAAAAAATCGGTGATTCATTTCTTGCTAACAAAATAGAATTGATACTGGAAATTCCGAGCGTCATGATGCCGGAAGAAATTAATTATGTGCTAAATCCGCAACATCAAGATATGAGGCAGGTAAAATTGGTAAATAAACGCAGAATCTATTTTGATAAAAGAGTTATTATTTAACAGAAATAGCCGGAGCTGAAAAATGAAAATCTTCGATAAAAGTTTGTTTACTGATCGAGGAATAAAATTAAATGCGCTTTAACTTTCCCTTTTTCCTTCAAGCAATAATTGCAATGCGTTTTCAAAATTACCTGCTGCTGTAACTTCACCGGAATTGACAAAGAAAATTTCATCGGCATTCTCAATCGTATTCAAGCGGTGAGCGATAATAACTTTGGTTGCGGAACCCGGCAATTTTTCTAAAATTTCTTCCAATAATTTTTCTGTAATGGTATCAATATTTGCAGTGGCTTCATCAAGGATTAAGAGATCCGGTTTACGCAATACCGCCCGGATAAAAGCAATAAGTTGTTTTTCTCCTAGGCTCATAGAATCGCCACCAGAGACAATCGCCGTATCCAAACCGTTTTCAAATCTATGAACCAAACTTTCCAGATCAGCATCGCGTAGTACTTTATTTAATTGATCGTTATCCAATTTTTTATATGCTTCATTTCCATATAAAATATTATCACGAACAGACCCATTAAACAAAAATGGTTCCTGCAAAATGAAGCCGATTTTATTGGACAATTCTTCAGCAGAATACGTTCTTAAATCTCTGCCATCGAAAAACACTTCTCCTTCTGTTGGATCATACAATCTTGCAATCAAAGAAGCAGTTGTAGTTTTTCCGCCACCTGTGGGCCCTACAAACGCGACTGTTTGTCCTTTTTTCAGCGTAAAATTTATGTCATGCAAAACTTTTTTTCCATCCGGATATTGAAAAGAAACATCTTTGAAAATTAATAATGGTGCATTTGGGATTTTAATTGCATGCCTTTGTATCTTCCTGGTTAGATCCGATTCTAAATTCAGAATAATGGATATGCGGTCCCAAGCTGCCATCGCGGTCTGGAAGCTTGCCCATAAAGTTGCCAATTGTCGCAGTGGCTGATAAAAGTATTGTACATACGCAATGAAACTAATCAACAGGCCGATGGTGAAATCACCTTTTGAAATCAAATAAATTCCAAAAGCAAGAACGATGAGTTGAGCAATATTTGAAAATAATGTAAATACAGGCATAAAAATATTATTGACCAAACCCGCACTGACAGACGCTTTGTAATTAATAAGATTTGCAGCATTAAATTTTTTTCTGAAATAATCTCTCCTGTTGAATGCAACAATTGTTTTGAAATTTCCAAGACTTTCCTGGATTTCGGCGCTCAATCCTCCGGTACTTTTTAAACTTGCTGCATTCTTTTTTTTCACGATAGGTGAAATAAGTTTTACGAATATTAGAATGAAAGCGGCGGGTATCAAAGCAGCAGCACCGAGTTCTAAGTGGATGGCCAAAAGAAATATAGCTGCTCCAGTCATCATAAAAATACTGTCAACAAATTGCAAAAGAGATTGCGAAAAAAACTGGTTTACCTTATCCGTATCGTTATTAATTCTGGAGATTAAATCTCCGGCCTTGTTTTGATTAAAAAAGGCAACAGGCAGACTTTGAATTTTGTTGAAAACCGCATTGCGTAAGCTATAAAGCATTCGTTGACCAATGCTTCCCATGATTTTTGTCTGTAGATAATCTGTAGCAGCAGAGATAATATAAAGCACTAACAAAATACCGGTAAATGTCATTAATCCACGGTACAATTTTGTCTGAATATAATGATCGATCGTATAACCGATCAAATAAGGCGTAAGCATAGCAATGCCTGAATTAAGCGCCATTACGACAAATGCGATGATGAGATTGCGCTTCTCTTCCTTCATAAATTGCAGCATTTTTTTTAACGCCGCCGTGGTTGAAGTTTTATGTTCTTTATTAAGATTGTAATCCATTCTTTATTATGCAAGTTTCTGTAAAAATTATGCTTCTGTTAAGTCCATCGTACTTTTCTGTGAACGGTAAATCTGAACATATTCCGGAGAATGTTGCATGAGATAATGATGTTTACCGCTTGCAATTAATTCCCCTTCCATCAATACAATGATCTGATCATAATCTTTAATCGGATCAATTTTTTGCGTGATTGAAACGACCGTTGTATCAGGATAATTTTGTTTGAGATTACCAGAAATTTTTTGTTCAGTAAGTGTATCTACTCTTGCGGTAAAATCGTCCAGCAATAAAACCGTGGGATTGATGGCTAACGCGCGGGCAAGCATGATGCGCTGTTTTTGTCCTCCGGAAAGGCTGGAACCACGCTCTGACACAATCGTTCCTAATCCCTGAGGAAGCGTCTTTATAAAGTCATTGAGTTCTGCAGTATCGATTGCTTTTTGCAAATCCTCTTCCGTTATTTCTGAATTAAAAGCAATGTTTTCCCGAAGCGTCAAATTGAAAATAATACTGTCCTGGAAAACCAGTCCTATTTGTTTCAAAAGCGTATCCCTTTTATAATCTGTAATCTTTACATCATCATAAAAAACCGCGCCTTCTGTCGCTTTTATCAAAGTTGTTAATAAATAAAATAATTGAGTTTTGCCTGCAGCAGTAGGGCCAATGATCGCGTTTCTCGTACCACCATTTATTTTGAAAGAAATATTTTTCAAAGCCGGATTTTCTCCATAAAAAACACTAACATTCTCCAAACTGATATTTCCTTTTATTTCTTTGTTTACTGTGCCTTTATCCACAAAATCAGGAGATTCTAACGTAGCATGAACACGCTGATAAGAGGCCGAAGCACGGGCAATAACATTGCTCATAAAACCAATCATGATTATGGGGAAAATAAGAATAGCGATGTAACTATTGAACGCGGCAAATTCACCCAAAGACATGTTGCCAATGATTACAAAATGACCGCCCACACCAAGTACGGCAAGCCGTGCAAGATTGGAAGTCAAAACAATAATCGGAATAAGGGTAGCGAATAATTTTAAAATAGATAATCCAAGGTTTTTTGCTTCACCGCTTGCATCAATAAATTTATTGTACTCAGTAAACTGCGCATTCAACACTCTTATCAGAGCGGCGCCTAAAATACTTTCATTGATTACTTTATTAAGCCAGTCAATCACCTCCTGGGTTTTTCTGAATAACGTTTTTACTTTTTTAAAAATGAAAATAAAAGTACCGGCAATGATTGGGATCATCAATAAAACCAGCAAGCCGAGGCGCCAATTAAGATTCAACAGCAAGATGCTCGCTCCTATAATCAATACTAAAGAAGAAACTATGGTAACGATTGCCTGAGCCACAAACATTTTTATTGCATCCACATCAGAAGTAAGATTAGTAAGAAGTTTAGCCGTAGTGGTTTGTTGAATGTATTGATAATCCTGCTCAGAAATCTTTGAAGAAAGTTTTTTGCGCATATCCCGCGCCACTCTTTCGGAGGCAAAAGTTTGAATGATGCTTTGAACATAAGAGAAAATAAAAATGAGAATTGCAGCAATCAAAAACCACGTAATGATCCTTTGCATATTGAAAGTTCCTTTCGAAAAATCATCAATGCCGAATTGAATAATTTTGGGAATAACAAGATTGAGGCCGTTGCTCAATAATGCAAAAAATAAAAGTGCACTGATCATTCCTGAATAAGGCTTCAGGATCTTAAAAATATTTGCCTTGGGCGGTTTCTGTTTTTTTTCTTTCGGCTTCATTCACTTTTTTTTAATGAAAAAAAAATTATATTCTGATGTGGTACTTATAAAATTTCAGAGAGCAAAAGTAACCTGAAATAATTTTTAATGACCACAGCTTTTCGGTGAATGGCATATTAAAGCGGTAAAAATAACTTCATGAAAGAGCAATATCTATAGGAATTCTTACAGTGGTTTAATCCAACTTACTTTATATCTGATCAAAGCATCTTCCATTTGTTTAAAAATTTTTTCTTTCAATAAAGAAACATCATTTAGCGTTAAACCTTCTGTCGAAGTTGCGGGAAGATAGACGCCACGGCATTTACCGGGATTTAAAGAAAATATACTTTCATAACTGAGGCGGTCATAAGTATCTAAAAATAAAATCGGCTGTATCGGTTTCTGCGTTTCAATAGCAATTTTAAAAGCGCCATCGTAAAACTTTTTTAATGGTTGATGAGTCACATTGAACGTTCCTTCAGGGCAAATAAAAACAGAAATTTTTTGATGGATAAATCGAATTAATTTATGGATACTTTTAGATCGAGCCTGTGCACTATTGCGATCAACAGATACTGTTCCTCTTTTATAGATCCACCCAAACACTGGAATTTTATTCATTTCTGCTTTTCCTAAAATGCGGATTTGCTGTCTTCTGATCACTTTCATCATCATGGGAATATCCAAATAAGAAATATGATTGCTTACAAAAATATATTCAGCCTTTCTGTCGAAAGGCGCTTCATATATATTCCAATGTTTTATGCCAAGCATTAAAAAAAAGGCGTCAGCCCAAAAGCGGGAGAATTTATATATCAAATTCCCACCTTTTACTGGTTCTTGGAAAAAAGCCCAAATAAATAAAGGAAGCAAAATGAGCATCCAAAGTAAAAAAACCGCGAACCCATAAATACTGAATAAAAACCGCAAAATCTTTTTAAAACTGCTCATTCCTTAATTTTACGCGGCGAAAGTAGAAAACCACTTTTAATTTTACAAAAGCATTATCTTTTATTTGTTGGATTGCAGTATTTTATCTAAAAAATTGCAAAATGCTGATTTTAATACAATTTAGTTTCAGAAATTATTTTTAATTCCCTTACATTTGCACTCCAAAAAAAATTGGAAAAGTATGTTTGCTATAGTAAAAATCGCCGGTCAGCAATTTAAAGTAACGCCAGGCCAAAGTTTGTATGTACCACATCTTGCAGGAAAACAAGGTGATCAGGTGGAATTTTCTGAAGTGCTTTTGCATGACAACGATGGAAAGATTTCTGTCAATGGTGATGCTGCTATAAAAGTAAAAGCAGAAATTATAAATGAATTGGTAAAGGGTGAAAAAGTGATTGCTTTTAAAATGAAAAGAAGAAAAGGTTTTAGAAAAAAACACGGCCATCGCACTCAGTACACTCATATTAAAGTTACAGAAATCGCATAGGCATTACCGTTATACGGCAATGAACATATTCATTTCAATTTGAACAGTTTTAATTAAAAAATCATGGCACATAAAAAAGGTGAAGGTTCAGTAAAAAACGGACGTGACTCACAAAGTAAAAGATTAGGTGTAAAAATTTTTGGCGGCCAGGCTGCTACCTCAGGAAATATTATTCTTCGCCAACGCGGCACCGTTTATCATCCTGGTAAAAATGTAGGACTTGGAAAAGACTTTACCATCTTCGCTACAGCTGATGGTGTTGTTGAATTCAGGAAGACAAAAGGTGATAAAACCATCGTTTCTGTCAATCCTTCAGAAGCAACTGCATAATTTTTTTTTCAAATAAGTTTTGGCAGTTAACAAAATGTTTTTATTTTTAATTTTTATTTACTAACAATTAAATTCTAAAAACATGGCAACTGCAAAAAAAGCCGCTCCTAAAAAAGCCGCTGCAAAAAAGGCTGCACCTAAAAAGGCCGCCGCCGCAAAGAAAGCCGCTCCTAAAAAAGCTGCTCCTAAAAAAGCCGCCGCTCCTAAAAAAGCTGCCGCTAAAAAAGCTGCTCCTAAGAAAAAATAATTTATTTTTTCTTGCAGATAATTCTAAGTCCCGAAATTTCGGGACTTTTTTTATTCTTCATTGAAATGCAGTAACGACAAACACTTCAGCGATTGTTCCTAAAATATTCACTCGCCGATTTAAGTTACCTGCCTTTGGATTTTTTATATTTACCACATGAACAATAAAGAAATTGCACACCAGTTTTCATTACTTTCCAAATTGATGGATATACATGATGAAAACACTTTTAAAGCAAAAACGTATTCGGTTGTTACTTATAAAATAACTCAGTTAACGGTTGAGCTGCAAACGCTTTCTGAAGAATCTATTTCTAAATTAAATGGAATAGGCGAAGCGATTGCACAAAAGATTATTGAAATTTTATCAACAGGAAAAATGAAAATTCTTGAAGATTTAATTTTAAAAACACCCGAAGGCATTTTTGAAATGTTAAAAATTAAAGGGCTGGGACCAAAAAAAATTTCGCTGATCTGGAAAGAAATGGGCATTGAAAATATCGGTGAACTCTTATATGCATGCAATGAAAATCGTTTGCTTCTTTATAAAGGGTTTGGAAAGAAAACGCAGGACAATGTTATCGAGTCGATTGAATTTTATTTACGCCAGCAGGGAAGCTTTTTGTTTGCACAGGTAGAACAACTCTCATCGGATCTTGAAAAGTTTTTACAAAAGTTGTTTCCTTCAGAAAAAATAAAATTAACCGGAGATATCGCACGACATACGGAAACGGTTGATATGCTTGAATACGTAATTCCTTTTTCTGAAAAAATCATTATTAAAAAATTAGAACTATTGGATGAATTTGAATTTTTAGAAAATGATAATGAAAGCATTTTGTACAAATACAACGGAGGAATAAAAGTGAAATTATATCCAACCGATGAAATTCATTTTGTAAAAAAAGTTTTTGAAACAACCGGCTCTGCTGATTTTATTACTGCATTTGAAAAAGATTTTCAAAACATTAATTTTCAAAAAGCAACCAATGATACAGATATTTTTAAACAAGCTGCCATCCAATATATTCCTGCTTTTTTAAGAGAACATAACTCTATCATAGCAGTTGCTGCCGACAATAAAATTCCTGAAGTAATACAACCGGATGATATAAAAGGAATTATTCACTGCCACAGTAATTGGAGCGATGGCATTAACACGATTGAACAATTAGCTGTAGCGTGCATGAAAAGCGGAAAAGAATATTTGGTAATTAGCGATCACAGTAAAGCCGCAAATTATGCGCATGGTTTGAGCGAAGAGCAAATAATCGAGCAGCATCAGGTAATAGATGAACTGAATAAAAAACTTCATCCATTCAAAGTATTTAAAAGTATTGAAAGCGACATTCTCAGTGATGGAAATCTCGATTACAGCGATTCGTTTCTTTCTACTTTCGATTTGATAATTGCTTCTGTTCATTCAAATTTGAAAATGAATGAACAGAAAGCGATGACGCGTTTATTAAAAGCAATTGAAAATCCATTCACTACGATTCTTGGGCACATGACAGGAAGACTTTTACTGAGCAGGAAAGGATATTCTGTGGATTATAAAAAGATTATAGATGCATGCGCTGAAAACAAAGTGGTGATTGAGATCAATGCTCATCCAAGAAGACTCGACATGAGATGGCAATGGATTGAATATGCTCTTTCAAAAAATGTTTTACTATCCATCGATCCCGATGCTCATTCAATTGGGGAATTTCAAAACACCCGGTATGGGGTACTTGTAGCACAGAAAGGAATGGTAACTGCAAAAAATAATTTAAGCAGTTTTAGTTTGAAAGAGTTTGAAGATTATTTAACGATGATAAAATAGGAATCGCAGTTATTTGTCTTTTTGCTGCGAATATTATTTTCGTTTGTTACTTACAGTTAGTATATCTGATTGGATAACTGCAACTTCTTATTTGCTATTGCCCTAAAAAAATAAGAATCTTCAATATTTGTCGCTTTGCTTCAATCCTTTTTTTCGTAAGTCTTTATTTCCGTTAATCCGATTACTTAAAATTCTATTCAGAAGAGACAGAAGCATAAACAGGCAATTCTACAAAGAAACATGTCCACTCTCCTTCTTTCGTTTCAAACCATATCTTACCGTTTAGCGTTTCAACAATTCCTTTGCACATAGCAAGTCCAAGGCCGGTTCCGGACGTTTTGGTGGTGAAGTTTGGAGTAAATATTTTATTGATCTTTTCTGCTTCAATTCCATTTCCATTATCCTTCACCGAGATTAAAACTTTATCATCAAGCAACTCACTTTTAATATCTATCATAATATGCCTGTAATCCGGAACAGATTGTACCGCATTTTGAAGAAGGTTTGTAAACAACCGGTTTATTTGCGTCTTATCGGCTTCAATTAATATTTCATCAGGATAAAGATCATATTCAACATTCACTTCATCGTTTGTAGAATAAAGCGTAATCGAGTTTTGAAGCACCTGGTTAATATCGAAAACTTGCTTTTTGGTGTTACCAATTTTTGCAAACTGAGCAAAATCGCCGGCAATGTGTGACAGGTGTTCTATTTGCTCCAACAAAATATTGGCAACATACAAAGAAATGTTTTTTACATCCGCAGAATTTTTGTCAATAGCCATTTGCAAATATTGCAAATTCAATTTCATCGGTGTGAGTGGGTTTTTTATTTCATGTGCCACTTGCCTTGCCATTTCGCGCCATGCTCCTTCTCTTTCGCTCCGGGCAAGCATTTGAGCACTCACGTCCAGTTTTTTTACCATCTTATTATATTCCTCAACCAGCTCACCGATCTCATCTTTTCGGTTCCAGGTAATTTCTTCATTACCAGTTTCAAGATTGATCTTTTTCATCTTATCGCTGATGAGAGAGAATGAACTGGTGATGCGGTTAGTAATAAATAACGCAATTATTCCTGCAACCAAAAAGATAAAAGCATTGAGATTAATAATGGTAACAAGAAAATTTGAAATTTCATCCTGCAGTTTATTTTGTGATTCGAAATAAGGAATATTCAGATATGCGTATTCTCTTCCCGACTCGTCACGCACGGGTAAATAGTTGCTTAAATATTTGAGGCTTCCAATTTTTTGCTCCTGGAAAAACTGAACATCTTTTAATTTGCTTAAATGATAAAACGCAACAGGATCCATCTTTTCGCTCACAATCCCTTTATTGTATGGAAGCGGTACAGATGAGACCCTCAGATTTCCATTTAAATCATAAAGATTGATATCAGCAGCATGAATATTTGAGACACGGTTAATCACCTCTTCTAACTTATTGTGCGGCAGATTTTCAAAATTTAAAACGCGGTAATCATTCATAGGAATTGTATCAATCGCTCCTCTCAATTCATTTTCCATAACATGGATAGTACGGCTTAGTTTTTCCCTGTTGTTGCTATGATACCTATCTATAAAAAAAAGAATCGTCGTAACACCGATCACAATGAAAGAAAAAATACTGACGAGGATAATTGTTCCATGAACCTGACTTCGGATATTTAATTGAAATAAAGACCGCAGGTTTGATTTAGCTCTCCTTTCCTCCAGAAAATGATGCGCCAGGTTAAAGAAGATTGCGATTAATAAAAATGAACAAAATAAATAAGCAAATAATGTAACTGATTCTATAAAAAACCGATCCTGTCGGGCAATGACAATTACCTTATCGGCATTCGCTTTATACCATAATTCTTCATATCCATTTTTCTGAACTGTTCTGAATTCATTGTACGTAAAATTGTTGTTGTCAATATCAGTCGTAAAAGGATAATCATTGTAACTGCTGCTCAGTTGATTGTTATTATAAACGGCGAAAGCATATACAGCAGAGCTTTCTATAGAATTATTATTTCCTTTTGAAAACAGTTCAGGATATAAAGCATCACTTTTATATCTTTTCGGTTTTGAAATAATAAAAATATAACCTTGTTTCAATCCTCCGGTATCGGTGATCTCCTTTTTACTGATATAATTAAAACGGTCGTAAGAAATGTCGTAATAATAAAGATCAGGAATGTCGGTTGGTTTCCCCTGCGTTTGTATAATGGCATTTAAGGAATTATAAGTTGTAGAATCCTCATTAAACAAGGGCATTTCTGCCGCATTGAACGTATATATCTTCGTGTCATACTTATTCAGATAACCGGAAAAGTTTTCATTGATCAAACTATCTTTCAAAAATTTGTTTTCGCTCCGGTTTTTAAACCTATAAAAAATATTGGAGAGATAATCGTTTCTGAAATCTTTTAAAATAATATTTACAATAACCGGACCTGACGGATCTGCTTTATTGGCAAGGTTTTCGGCAAAATGTTTTCGTTCTTCCAATTCCTTTGTGCGATTTTGAAAAACAATAATGGAAGTGATAGAAACAGAAAAAAAGAAAACCCAAAAAATAAATTTTGAAGAAACAAGATTGTATGCCTGTAATAAAAGAAATTTGAAATTCAGCAGATATAAAAAAAGCAAGAGCCATATTAATACGGCAAGTTCAAAACTTAAATGAACTGAATGTAATCTGAAAGTTAAAATAATGAGCCCGGCAATGGTAGTGATGAAATACATTAAATACTTTCTTTTGCCCAAAAAAACATTCAATGGCTGCAGCAATAATTGAATGAGGAAAAAATATCCAGTAGCCACACAACTCAAAACTATAAATCCAATAACACTGTAGATGTTTAAGGTAAAAAAATTAATAACATCAAAAGAAATCTGCGAATCAGCAACAAGCGTTTGCACTGTGTAACTCCCGGTGAGGGTAATTACGAACATGATAATACAAATGGCCACGATCGCTGAATATTTTAAAAAATCATTTTTGAATTTAATTTTTGAAAAATCGTATCTGAAATGAAGCCACGTAAATAGCACGACCCAGATAAATAATAATGAATTGATGAGAAGATCGCCCAGCGACCGTAAGATAAAATTCGCCCCATACACAGAAGGATTGAATAATTCGAGCGCTTTAAAATTTAATGGAAAAGGAAATAAATAACTGAGTATCCGCAAAAAAATTAAAGGTCCGATTAGAACCAGGAAGCCAATAAAAAAGCCTTTTTTCTTAACGTAATAATTCGCCAGTTTGTGAAGAAAGAAAAGAACAAAAACAGAGGCCAATATTTTCAACACTATTGCCAGAATGTTGTAGTGGGCAAGTGGATTGCTCAGTTGTTTCAGATAAAAAAGCGGCCAGCCTTGCGGGTCTTTTATTTCATACCGTGTTGGAGATGTGCTGATGTCATACGTTTTGTCAATATTTTTTTCTGCAACAAAAGAATTGTGTAAATATTTGTTCTCAATATAATAATTCCATTTAACCGGAATTAAAAAAATCATTTTATAAAGTGACCCGGTAGTACTTTGAAAATTTCTTGTATCAATAACATACCAGCCATTCAGTAATTTATGGAAACTAGTGCCATTTTCTAAGTTTAAAACTGTAGAATCTGGTTCTATCACCTGCGTATTCCAAAATACCGGAATCAGTTTGTTCGATTCAGAAATTTTATAAAAGAAAATAAAATATTCTTTGTCAACCTGCGCAGTTAATTGTTCTTCATTATATTTTCCGGAAGCAATTTTTTTTATTAAACCAGAATCAGAACAGAAAGCAGCAATGTCTTTTTGTTTTCTATTAATATCTTTCTGAATTACTTTTTGCGCTGCGTTGGAAGTAGAACTTCCGCTCCAGTAGTTATTTATAATAAAAGCAAAAGTCAATAACCATGCTGCAGCTATCAGCAAAAAAGAATTCCTTCTAAGAAAACTATCGTTCGTTATCAGGTTCAATTTCAGTATGTTGTTTTTTGATTTCATCCCATATCGCATCCATTTCAGCAAGCGTCATTTCACTCAGCTTCATTCCTCTTTGCAAAACGTTTTCTTCCATTAAAGTAAATCGTTTTATGAATTTCTTGTTGGTTAACTCCAATGCATTTTCCGCATCTACTTTTAAAAATCTAACATAATTAATTACAGAAAAAAACAGATCACCCGCTTCCTCTTCAATGTGCGAATCGTTGCCTGATTCAACGGCTTCTAACAACTCAACTTTTTCTTCTTCAACTTTTTCCCAAACTTGTTCTTTATTAGCCCATTCAAAACCAACCTGTCTTGCTTTTTCCTGGATTCGCATTGCTTTCACCATTGCCGGCAGCGATTTCGGAACACCACTCAAAACCGACTTTTTTCCTTCTGCAAGCTTTATCTGTTCCCAATTTTTCTTTACATCTTCATCATCGGCTACTTTTACATTTCCATAAATATGAGGATGCCTTTTTATCAGTTTATCGCAGATGCCATCTATTACTTCCTGTAACGTAAACCTATTTTGTTCATTGCCAATTTTGGCATAAAAAAGAACATGCAATAATAAATCGCCCAATTCTTCTTTTATAGCATTCCAGTTTTTTTCAGTTATCGCGTCTGCAAGTTCGTAGGTTTCTTCGATAGTTTGCTGTCTTAAAGTGTGAATGTTTTGTTTCTTATCCCAAGGGCATTTTTCACGAAGTTCATCAAGGATATTTACCAGGCGGCTGATGTCAGCAGATTGATTCATGTAATAGATTTTAGATTTGAAAAATTGAGACAAAAGCAAAAATGGTAAACAGAAACACAATCAAAATAAAAAATGAAATTAAAAACAATAGATATTTTAAAATCGTTTTGAATCTCCTTTGTTCATAAAAATTCCGCATCGCTTTATATCCGTAAAATAAAATAACCAATATAAACAGGTTATTTATAATGTTGAGCCAGCTTAAGCCACTCAGTTTTTCCAATTGCTGTATTCCAATTTCAAAAAGCATTGCAATAAAAACAAAAATGTACAAATGAATTGTAAAAATTGCATGGCTTACGTAGTAAAACTTTTTTTGCCGGATGTATAATAATTTTAATAGTAGTGCAACAAATGGAAGGGACACAAAAAGCATTTGTGGAAAGTGGTGCATGATGCTTTCGATGAAATCTGTTATAAACTTGCTGCCATTGTTCCGGTATTTCTCTGTGAGCTCAATTTGTTTGTAAGCAAGTTGCCTGTTGAACCACCCTTGCTTAATATGATCTTTTTCAAGGGCTGAATCATATTGCTCTTTGCTGTGGTACTTTTCTGCTTCAAGGTTGTTAAAAAAATGGATGGTAGCATCGTCTCTCGTGCTGTCGAGGTAGTGTTTAAATTGCTCACGACTCATCGGCATGCCGTGATTGAGTCCTTTGGTAAAATCGCTAAACTCTGCTGGTGACAAGGAATGAATTTGCTCCAGGCTTTTGCCTTGTAAGGTGAAATTTGCTTTTTTAAGTTGCGTATCATTAATATGAGATACAGAAAAAAATACCAGGAAAAAAATAAAGGATGTAAACAGATACATGCGGATCGGATTCAGGTAACGGGCTCTTCTTCCATTCATATATTCTTTTGATAAAAATCCCGGACGAAAAAGAAGTTGTTTTAATGTAGAAAAAAACTTACCGTCAAAATGGGTAACATCATTAAAAAAATGAGAAATCAAGTGGCCTGCAGATTCTTTTGGTTCAACATTTTCCTGGCCGCATTCAGAGCAATATTTGCCAGTTACCGTTGCGCCACAATTAAGGCAGTTGTTTTCTTTGCGCAGGGGAAGATGCGACATGAATTAAAAATTTGTTTTTATAATTTCCGGTTAAAAATAATAAACAAAAATTGCAATAAGAATTAATGAATTATTTTACATCCGTTTCTAAAACGATAAAATCCAAAAGCCTCTATTCTTAAAAAATGAATAAACATATTTTTCGTGGTATAGTTTTTTTTATTGCTGTTTATTTTAATTTTTCTGCGGCCAATGCGCAATATTATTATAAAGATCTTCTGAGCACACTTCAGCAAAACAAGGAATTCTCGATTTTAAAAAATGCGAATATAAAATTGATCAAAATATCAAGTTTTGATGAAAACGATCAGCCAAGTGATGGTTTTTTTTGTGAAAAGAAAATCAATAAGACTTTTACACAATCGCAGATGTTATCAAAGTCAAATATTACCGGGCAATCGTTGCTGGTAACGGATTACAACAACAAGGGCGAAGTGGTAAAGACTACGACAACAACACCCACCACTGATAACACCGTTGAATTTCAATATGATCAGAATGGAAATATTTTGTTGATCACTACGAATACAATTGCAGATGGTGATAGTTCCGGAATCACAGAAACACATCAATACTTTTATGAAAATGGGAAGCCTGTAAAAATGCTTCGCAAAAAAAATAATAAGCTGATCTCTACAATTACTTTTGTACTGGATGATAAAGGAAATGTAATTGAAGAAGACCCTTCAGGAAATACCATCGACAAAAAATATTATTACTATTATGACGATCACAACCGCCTCACAGACATTGTACATTTTAATGTAATTGCAAAAAAATTGTTGCCGGATTATATGTTTGAATACAGCACAGGCACTCAACCAAAACAAATGATTTCTGTGGATGAAACCGGAAGAAATTATTTTATCTGGAAATATGCATATGATGACAAAAACCTTCCTGAGATACAAAAATGTTTTTCAAAAGAAAAAAACCTTCTCGGCACAATACAATTTGATTACGTGCAATAACTGCCAATAAACTAATAAATAACGACGATTTTAAATCATCTGCGTGAAGTTGAATAAAATGAAAAAAATGGCAAGCACTACGGTTATCAGCATCAGCACTCTTAATGAAATCAAATGTTTTTTAAAACTTCTCGAAGCAAGGATTATTGCTATCACACAACAGGCAAGAGAGATGACATGAACTGTCGTGATATTTTTTACAAATGCTGGAAAATAGCCAAGAAAGGTATCTGTTTTATCGCTATTGCTGATATCGCTGTATCGCAGTCCAATCGATGACCACATCATAAAAAAAACTAAAGGTGGTAATAAAAAAACGATGGCAAGCGCTGCAGTAATTTTGCCAGGCACATGAGATTTGGTTGACATTATTTTAGTTTTTTGGTTGGCTAAAAGTAACAGAAATGAACAAGAGTGGCAAATTCAAAATGATTTTATCATCAACTTTATCCGTTCTGTGTTTTCGATAAAATGTACAGTAAAAACTCTGTTTTAAAATATTTAACATCTCTATTTTTCTTACCAAATTCTCCTTTAAAATCAAGATCAAACGATCGTTTTATTTTCATCAATTATTTTTTTTTCAACAAAAAAATAAGAATGGCATGATTTTAGACTTTTAGTGCTTGTATTGAAAAAAAACACATTTTATTCTATACAAAAACTCTTCTAAAATATCATTTAAAAAAACAAAAATCTACAACCATGAAGGAATATACCGATCAGTCTGAGACAGTCAGAAAGCCGCGTGATTCAAAGAATTTATTCATTGGATTATTAATCGCAGGGCTCGTTATTCTTGCTGGATTCTTCATTTACGATCACAGCAAATCTGCTGAAAATATTCAGGCACAGCAAACGGAAGTTGCAAAAGTAACTACTGAAAAAAGCAACATCCAAAGCAGCTTTGATGCATCACTTGCAAGGCTGGATTCTATGCAAACTGCAAACACAGAATTGAACAGCAAACTCACCGCAAGCAATGAAGAGATTGCAAAAATGAAAACTGAAATACGTAGTATTTTGAATAAGAAAAATGCTACTGCATCTGAACTTTCAAGAGCCCGTAATTTAATCGCCCAACTGAATGGAAAAATCAATGATTTGGAATCACAAATCGCGATGCTCACCCAGGAAAACGACAGCCTAAAACAAAATGTCGTTACTCTTACCAATGAAAAACAAGCGATATCACATACCCTGGATTCGACCAACGTTGTAAAAACAGTTCTGGAGAAAAAAGTAGATGTAGCTTCTACTTTAAACGCAGATAATATTACAATTACTCCGGTGAAAGTTCGTCATAATGGAAAAGAGGTGGTAAAAACAAACGCCAAAAAAGTGGACAAACTGCTGGTAAGTTTTGATGTGAACAACCGTATTATTCAACCCGGAACCACCGATTTGTATGTAGTGGTAATCGGACCAGATGGTAAACCAATCACAACAACTGATTCTGCAGGAAATACATTTGTTACACGTGAAGAAGGAAGTAAAACATTCACCGCTAAGTTGCCAGTGGACCTGGAAACAGCAAAAACAAAAAATGTAGAATTTGCTTTTGCCCCGGCCAGTCACTTTCAACAGGGAAATTACAAAATCCAGATCTATCAAAATGGATTTTTGATCGGTGAAAAAACACGCGAACTGAAGAAAGGCGGATTATTTAGCTAAAAAATCTTTCAATATCTTGTCTCCTTTGAAAATGAAAAGTTACCCGGATTTAACATGATCCGGGTAACTTTTTTTTATTCGTTTTTCCTTAAAAATATTTTCGTTTACAGCTGACCGTTAGTAATTCTTTTTTACAAAAAATCTTCTTTTTTTTATTCCATTCTAAAAATAAAATCCAACTTTTTATTCATTTGCTGCAGACAATGATTCGAAGAGAAGAAGAATAAATACACTGCCTTTACTGACTTTGTTTTACATTTATTTCTCAATTTTTTACTCAATGAGAAATAATTTTAAAGGAATTTTTCTTGCCGCTTTGTTCATTTCTTTTTTCTGCAACAAAATATTTGCCCAGTTTAATCCTTCCAATATTCCTGCAAAAGAATTGTTGAAAGGCTATGTAAAAGACATATCCGGAGAAAATATTTCTTACCATTCTTTTCATCCTTATGCCACAGAAGCGCTGCTCACAAGAGTAACAGATGGAAATAAAGCAATTGAATGGCAAACTGAAAACATCCCTTTAGATTATAAAGACAGCGCAATTTATTTTGCCTGGGTAGCCGGATATTCCTGCGGTACTAGTGCTGCAGACAGACATTTTGATTTTTATATCGATAATCAAAAGGTGCTCACATTTACCACCATTGCAAAAAAAGTGATCAAGATCTGGAACGTAAAAGGATTGAACGGAACGGAATTATTTTTCGATCAAAAATCTATTGACAATGCTGGAGATGTTTTTGGAAATATGTATCTGAGAATTCCTGTTAGATTTTACAAAAAAGGCGAACCTCTTTTACTAAAAGTAATTGGAGAAAAAGCAAACAGCGCGGATTGGTACATGACATTTAAATATGAAATGAGTGAAAAAATAAACATCATTCCACAACCGGCGCTGGTAAGAAATGGAAGAGACACCCTTCAATTAATTGATGTGCAAATCGACCATACAAAGCCTTCCGGAAATGTGATCATTACTTCTGGTATTGACAAAAATACGATCAGTAAACCTTTATCATTAGGATTGAATTCGATTGAATTATTGGTTCGAAAAGTAAACGGGCCAAAAAGTATCAAGATAAATGTATCAGTTGCAGGTTTATTAAATAAAAATGAAAATATTGATTTGAAGCCGGTAATTTATCGTGAGTTCGATTTCGTATCTCATTCTCATAATGACATCGGATATTCTGACCTTCAGGATACGGTAGAACAAAAACAGATCCGGAACATCAGGGCTGCGATGAAGCTGATAAATAAAACAGCAGATTATCCAACGAATGCGAGATACAAATGGAATATTGAAAGTTTGTGGGCGGTGGAAAATTTTATGAAGGTTGCAAGTGATGAGGAAAAGAAAAATTTTGTGGAGGATGTAAAATCCGCAAGCATTGGTTTACCGGCGTCTTATGCAAATGAATTGACTGGAATATGCAGTCCTGAGGATTTGATTCATTATACAGATTATGCTTTTCATTTAAAACAATCATATGGAATTGATTTCAATACTGTAATGATCTCAGACATTCCGGGAGTAAGCTGGGCAATGGTTCCGGCCCTTGCACAAAGAGGAATAAAATACATTTCAAGTGGGCCAAATTATGTTCCTTCGATTCTTGAATTGGGCGACAGAGTTGGTTATTCCGACCGAGCGTGGGGCGATAAGCCTTTCTATTGGCTATCGCCATCAGGAAAAGAAAAGGTTTTATTCTGGCAGGCTGCAAAAGGATATAGCTGGTTTCATAATTTCAATGTAGGTCGTGCAGGCGAAAAAACAAAAAGCAACCTGATGGAATATTTAAAAGAATTGGAAGCAGAAAAATATCCTTATAAAATGGTTCAATTGCGTTATACGATTCCTGCAGATAATGGAACAACAGACTCTCATCTTTCAGACTTTGTAAAAGACTGGAATGAAAAATATATTTCGCCTCAAATTGTTTTGGTAAATGTGAGCGAAATGATGGAAAAATTTGAGAAAAAGTATCATAATATTATTCCTGTTTATTCAGGTGATTATTCACCTTATTGGGAAGATGGCGCCGCTTCCACTGCAAAAGAATTGGCGATCACAAGGCATACAAGCAACTGCTTAAATCAAAGTGAAATATTAAGTACGATGATCAACCCGGATAAATTTGACAATGAGAAATTTTATAAAGCCTGGCGGGATGTGGTGATGTTTGAAGAACATACGTGGGGTTCATGGAACAGCATTTCTGATCCGGATAATCCATTTACCGTTTGGCAATGGAATTATAAAAAAGGGTTTGCAACAGATGGCGAAGAGCGTTCCAAAAAGATCTTGGAAGATATTTTATCTCAAACGAACGAAGGTGATCTGTATGAAGTTTATAATACCAGTTCGTGGAACAGGACCGATTTGGTTTTTCTTCCAAAACAACACGATATGAATTTGATGAACGGGGTTATTGATTCTGATAATCGCATTTGCCCATCTCAAACTTTATCTGATGGAACGATGGTTTTTCTGGCAGAAAATGTTCCGGCACTTGGCTCAAAAAGATACCGGTTAATCACTAAAAATCCTTCTACCAATAGCCAACTAAAAATCACCCGAACTGAATTGGAAAATGAGTTTTTAAAAGTTACAGTAAATTCTGATAACGGCTCGATAAAAAGCATTATTCGTAAAGACAATAACGAAGAATTGGTGGATCATAAAAAATCAGGCATCAATCAATATTTATATGTTCCCGGAAAAGATCCATCAAAAGCGGTAACCACAAAAAATGTTTCTATCCGAATAAAAGAGAATGGACCGTTATTGGTTTCTTTACTGATAGAATCAGAGGCTCCGGGAACAAAAAAACTTGCACAGGAAATACGATTAGTAAAAGGAATGAATAGGATTGATATTAGTAATACCATTGACAAATCAAAGGATCGCGAAAAGGAAGCGGTAAACTTTGCATTCCCATTTAATGTTCCTAATGGAAAAATGAAAATAGATTTGGGCGTTGGAATTCTTGAACCAGAAATCAACCAATTGGATGGCTCCTGCAAAGACTTTAATTGTGCACAAAGATGGGTTGATATTTCAAATGATAAAACCGGGATTACCTGGACAACCACTGATGCGCCGTTGATAGAAATTGGCGCAATGATCAATGAAGAATTGGTAAATGGTTACAAACAATGGAAAATGAAAACCACGTTATCGAATACTTTTTATTCTTACGTAATGAACAATTACTGGCATACCAACTTTAAAGCAGACCAGGAAAGCGAAGTTACTTTTCGTTATTCCATATTCCCACACAATGGATTCAATGAATCGGAAGCAACAAAAAGAGGAATAGAAAGCAATCAGCCATTTATCGTTTCTGCGGAAGGTGAAAATTCTGCTGAATTAAAATCTTTATTTACGATAGAAAATAAAAACGTTATTGTATCAACAATCAAACCATCGGTGGATAAAAAAGCGATCATGCTTCGGTTGTATAATGCAAGCGCTGAATCTCAAAAACCTGATTTGACCTGGAAAAAACTGGAACCAAAGAAACTGTATTGGAGTAATGCGAACCAGGAAAAATTACAGCCTTTTAACCCTGATGAAAGCTGGCCACCATTTGCATTTAAAACCTTATATCTCGAGTTGTAACTGAAGAAATTATAAAATGAAATGGTGGTTCTGAAATCATTTCTTATTTTCATTCTCAAAAAATTAATAATGAAAAAACTACCGGCTTTCATTCTCCTGCTTTTATCCTTAAACACTTTTGCGCAAAAAACAGACGTGCGTTTGCAAAATCAGATCAAAGACCTTGTGCATGGTTTTAATGGTGATGTAGGAATTTTTGTTTATGATATTTCTAAAAATAAAGTTGCAGAAGTAAATGCAGATTCCATTTTTCCTACAGCCAGTATGGTAAAAGTGCCCATACTGATTGGCGTCATGCATAAAATACATAATGGAGATTTGAGTTATCATCAGGATATGCTCTTTACAGATTCTGTGCGCTATTCTGAAGGACAGGAAATGCTCGCTTCTTTCAAAGACAGCCAAAGAATATCGTTAAATGCTTTACTAATGCTGATGATGAGCATGAGTGATAATGGTGCAAGCCTTTGGCTGCAAGGCCTTGCGGGCGGCGGAGTACAAATCAATAAATATCTTGATAGTTTGGGAATGAAAGATACCAGGGTGAACAGCCGCACGGAAGGAAGAAAAGGCAACTGGCAACAATATGGCTGGGGACAAACTACTCCGAAAGAAATGGCGACTTTAATGCGGGATGTTGTTGAAAATAAAATCATCAACAAACAGATCAGTGAGCGAATGCTTCGCTTAATGAGCCGGCAGTTTTGGGATGAAGATGCGATTTCTCAAATTCCCCCAAATATTTTCGTAGCCGATAAAAGCGGCGCTGTGGATCGGACCCGCGATGAAGTATTATATGTAAACTGCGCAAACCCTTATATCTTCTGCATTTGTACAAAATATATTCGGGACAGCAGCTGGGAAACAAACAATGAAGCATGGGTTCTCACGCGCAAATTGTCGGCTTTATTATGGAAACATTTTAATCCAAAATCCAACTGGCAACCGAGTGAATATTTAAAATAGGAATCCCGATTATTTGTTGGTTTGTTGGAAATGATCTTAAAATAAAAGGTTGCCAACTTTTCAAAAAGTTGGCAACCTTTTTAAAATAATGAATTAATAATCTTTTACAAATTTGATTGTTTGTGTTTGATTTTCGGATCTTACCTGCAGAATATAAACTCCCCCCTGAACATTTAAAGGAATAGAAATTAATCCGTTTTGATTTTGGATCTGGCGTTTATAAATTTCCTTTCCTGAAAGGTTGTGAATTGAAAGAATCGCCTGCGTTTTGATTCCGGACAACATCACATTCAGATTATCATGAACCGGGTTCGAATAAATTTGTACCCTCAATTCATCCGTATTATTTATTCTTAAAGAAATCACATCACTGTTAGAAATTTTTCCATCGATGTCAACAGAAAGCAACCGGTAATAAACAACATTCTTACCTGAATTCATTACTTTAGGATCAGTAAATGAATAATCAGTTTTTTGAGATGAATTTCCTGCTGCTGTCACTTTTCCTATGTTATTCCAATGAGTTGCATCCTCACTTGATTGGATGGTAAAATAACTGCTGTTTATTTCCTGTGCTGTGCTCCATTGCAATAACGCATCCGGCTTTTCCGGTGTAACAGTAAAGTCGAGAAGTTGAACCGGCAATGGGGAGAAAGCGCCTTCCACAACAAACAAATCTGTAATGGTTGTATCTGCAGGATTGCCGTCTGTAGCATTAAAGAAGATCTTCCCATTGGTGAGAAAGAAATTCAATAGCGGATTGGAATTTCCGGCATTCGGATTTATATCTTTTACCATCGTAGTACCGGCGCTGGTTCCATCGCTTTTCCATAGCTCTATGCCATGTGAGCCGTCGTTGGCAGAAAAATATAATCCCGAGCTTGTATAAAGGACACTTTCATAAAAGGTAAGGTCGTTGGGAATTCCATCACCGGTGCCGGAATTGATATCTTTTACCATGGTTGTGCCTGAAGCTGTACCATCCGACACCCACAGTTCATTTCCTGATGTAGTGCTGTAGGCGGAAAAGAAAAATTTCCCTTTATAAAGAGAATATGCCACTACCCCGGTACCAATATCATAACTATAAGGCGGATATATGACTGGTGCACCGGATAAATAAAGCTGACCACCTATTACAAGCTGCTTTGGGTTAGCAGTAAAGGTTTTTAAAACATTTGTTCCACTGGCAGTTCCATCAGATTGCCACATAGAATAGGTGGCAAAAGTATTATCTGTCGGATAAAAGAATATGAATTTGGTTGGAAATCCAACCATGCTTAAAACGCTGAAGTTAGTAGATCCGCTTGCGCCAAGATCTTTTAAAAAGGTAGTGTGAGCAGCGGTAGCATCAATGCCATCAGTGCTCCATAAAGAGACATTCGGATGAACGTTATCATTTATTAAAAAGTAAGCCTTGTTATTGAAAACATTAAATGCGGCAATGTAATTCGCTCCGGCCGTTCCTGTATTGATGTTGCTGACCAATTGAATAGTTCCCGTAGGAGTTCCGTCTGTTCGCCATATATCAGCAGTCTTTCCGGTTGCCGCAGGCACTGTAAATATGAAGTAGTTGCCTACAGTTTTGGCAGTATCTCCCGAATTAAATGGAAGTGAGGAGGAAGCAGCTCCTGCCGTTATATCTTTTAAAATATTGGTATTTGCTGCCGTGCCGTCAGTCGAATACCAGTATTCATTACCAGCTGCAGGAGTCGTCGCCTTAAAAACGAGGTTGTTATTTACGATCATTATAGAAAATTTCGAGGAATCAATACCGCTTGCTGTTCCGCTGACAATATCTTTTACAATCCCGGTACTGGTGCCATTGGTGCGCCACAGTTCGCAGCCTTGCGAAGCAGTAACAGCCACAAAATAAAGATATCCCTTAAAAATTATTTTGTCTGATTCGGTGATTAATGGCTGGCTGCCGGCTGTTCCGGGATTAATATCCATTACCAAACTTGTATTGGCACTTGTTCCATCAGACTTCCACAATTCATATCCCGAGGCAGGAGAAGTAGCGGGAAAATACATATAACCATTCAAAACATAAAAATCAAAAGAACCATCGTCCCGGGAAATTCCATCAGCGGAGCCAGGGTTAATGTCTTTCACCATCGTTGTATTTGCAGTAGTTCCATCACTTCGCCACAATTCACATCCATTGGCAGCAGTGATTGCCGGAAAATAAACATATCCGTTTAGTAAAGTAACGCTGGTGTTACTGGCTACTGATCCGGCAGTTCCGGGATTAATATCTTTTATCAGTTTTGTGCCAGCCGGTGTTCCGTCAGTTATGAAATATTCTTCACCACAATGTGGAGAAGTAGCTGAAAAAATGAACTTTCCATTTAAAATGCCATCCTGCGAATCAGTAGCTTTGATGGTATCAGAAAGTTTATGCGTACCGGCAGTGGTTCCATCTGTCACCCAAAGCGTAGAATCAATACCGGATTCGTAAATTGATTTAGTCTGATTCAATACCGTTCTCAGCTCCATGTTTTGATTAGCAATTAATTGTGTAACCTGGGCCTTTAAATTAGAAAAACAAAAAACAGTTACAGTAAAGAATAGAATTCGTTTCATTTTCTTCGTTTTAAAATGTTACAAAAATGAATATTATATAATAGGCTATTAAAAAACCTGGCGATCTGCAGCGATCAAAAGGGATAGGAAAATGAATTTTCTTGCTTGCTAATGTTTACGGGTACGAAAACCGGAGGAAGTTTTAACTAAACTAAAAGCAATCAGATTATAAAATTAAAATAAAGAAAAATAAATAGGCATCAGATGAAATATTGATTTTCTGGATAAAAAATAAGATGACTATTCTATGACAATATACATGACAAAATAAATTTCAGGCTGTAAACGTTTGAAACCGTCGCGCAATTTCAAATTCAATAAAAACAACGAAAGGAACGCGAAATGATAGAGCGTCGAGTACCTTAAAAAGTGAAGCGTTTGATATGTCGATTTAAAAGAATTGATCCTCTTACAGACACCACTTCTAATTTATAATTTCACCACCGCTCCATGAATTTGGTTTTCGTTTTGCCAGATGCAAATCACGTGCAGATCATCAAGAGATGTTAAAACAGGAAGGTTACCGTCGCCCAAGGTTTTCTTTGCGCCATTCGCTTTCATACAAATTATTTTATTTTCATACGACCACGCAAATACATTTTTATTGCCAACGGTAGCAATGGTACAACCTCTGCCCTTCCCTATTTCAATTTCAGGAACACCAGGAATAGCCGTAAAAATATTTCCCTTCCTGTTCCACACCGTTTGTACTTCTCCTGTTTTATTGATAGTGAGGCTCCCTCCATCCATTGGGCACGCGTTCAATTTCCAACTGCCTTTTCCTAATTTTTGAGCTACTCCGAATGAATGGCCGGCATCTGAAGATTGTACCAGGTAAAGATCACGATCTCCATCAAGCCAATTGCGAAACATTACATAAACCCGTTCATTTTTCATTATTACAGAAGGCTTGCAGCACGGACAAACACTGGTATCCGGTGAGGTATAAATCATAATATTTTTAGACCAGCTTTTACCATCATCATCAGAGGCAGTTCCATATATTTTATTCCGCTTATTTCCCCTAATATCCAGCCACACTGCAAAAACATTTTTCTCATCCGCGGCCAAAGCCATCAATCCTTCTTTAGCGACTGTATCAGCATCATTAATTCTTGCCCCTTGCTGCCATTTTCCATTTATTTCCTGGTACAAGAAAATATTTCCTTTGGAAGTGCAGCCGGTTATAACAGGGCCGTTGGAGGTAACGGCAATCTGCGGTCCACGCATGGCATAAGAAAATAATCCAGGCAAAACTGCCACCAATACCGGTGCAGAAAACGAATTGCCTTTGTCAGAAGAAAAGCAGTACATAATGCTATCACCCTTACCATAAACCAAGTGAATGTTACCACTGTTATCTTTAGCAATATTGGGAATTTGACCTTTTGCTATTACAAAATCACCTTTTGGAATTGCCCGTTTCTCATTGCAGGAAAAAAAACCGCAAATAACCAATATTGTTAGAAAACAGGTCTTTATTTGGTTGTACATTTTAAGATATTTCTTTGCTGAAAAAATTAAAATTACACCATTCAAATTTTCTTTACATCTGTTCTGCTAAAACTCCTTTCAGTTTTGGTTTAGATACATTCTGGAAGTATTTAGTAATTTTCTTCGAAAATGAAAATATAAAATCACCATATTTGCTCGTTTGTTGAAAAAGATCAATCTCTTTTTGCAAGCAACATTTCCTTTACCTTGTTTTTTACATAATCATTTTCAAAATAAGGATAAATGTTTTTTCCCGGGCAATCGGTCATCTTGCTGTGATCTCTGTGGGAAGCAATCGTTTCCGGCGAAACGTTGTATTGAACACACAACTTCGCGATCAGTTTGGTAAGAACCTCCAACAAATTTTCATTCAACTTTTGTTCGTCATAATTGCCGAGAAAGCAGATCAGCAAATGCCCGGAAGGATCGTATTCTGTGGCTGTTTCGCCGACAGTTAGCCGATTTCTTCCTTCGTATACTGTGCCGTCGGCTGCTATTAAAAAATGATAAGGAACGTCTGTCCAGTTGCGATCTTTTCCCATGCCCCAGGTCTGAATATTTTTAATTTTTTGAACCGCATTATCGGTTTCATGCAAAACCTTTCCTCCTTCATGATGAATCGTTATCTGTACCGGCGTCTGTGATTTATAAGGTTTCGCCTCACTGGCATTCCAACCCTTCCGTGGAATTATTGCGAGCACATTTGGATGAACTTCTGTACGATAGCTTTCATTCGATGAACGGCTTACCGCTGTTACCGCAACAGAAGTAAGCTTATTTTTTCCATGGTGAGGAGGTAACTTCAATGTTCTGTCCGCACGGTTCATGATTCTGTAACCATGCGACGCCCCATATTCATAATACACTACCCATCGAAAAACATCTTTCTCATTGTTATGATTCCACCTTATCGTTACCGAATCATCATTCTGATTTACAGTTACAGAAGGAGCTGCCGGTGCGTGATTATCCAGCCATGGAGAGGACGGGACCAATGCCTGAACCGCATAAGGGCCTTCAATCAGCATTTTAGCCATATTCGGATTGCCCATTACTGATGAAATGTTCCAATGAATGATTCCACTGCTGTTGGGCAACATTCCCCTTGAAACCATGATCTGGTTCAGTGTTTCTGTAACGGTGCGGGAAGAAGTATCGCGGCCGACACTAATACCTGGCCACAAATGCCGGTGGTATTTATTTTCACCAGACCACCATCCGAGTAAAACCGGGAAACTTTGAGCTGCTTTGCCAATGGGCCAATATAACTGTGGCGAAAAATAATCGATCCAGCCGTTATTCAGCCATAGTTTAGCATCTGCATACAACTCTTCATACTGATCAAATCCCGCTATCGATTCGGGATAACCGGGCCGCCACATTCCGAAAGGGCTAAGACCAAATTTTACATCCTTCTTTTCTTTTTTTATTTCTAGATATAGCCGGTGAATAAATTGATTCACACTTTCCCGGCGCCAATCACCTATTGATAATGTACCACCGTTTGCCAAATATTTTTTGTGACTTGTAGTATCAGGAAAATCGGCGCCTCCGTTGTATGAGGGGTAAGGATAAAAATAATCATCAAAATGAACACCATCAATATCGTAACGTTTTACAATATCCATCACCACATTTACACCATGATCCTGTGTTCCTTTTAGCGACGGATCAAACCACCAGTACCCATCTTTTAAATGAACCATCAACTCTGGCTTTTTCTTTACCAAAGAACTATCTGTTACCGGTCCCCCCGCTACATGATGAGCACGATATGGATTGAGCCACACATGCAATTCCAAACCGCGATCATGTGCTGCTTCTATCCAAAAAGACAAAGGATCATAATAGGGAGAAGGTGGCTTACCTTGTGTTCCTGTTAGAAAATAAGACCACGGCTCCAATTTGCTTTCATACAGTGCATCTGCCTGTGGCCGTACCTGCAGGATAACCGCATTAAAATTATGAGCTTTCAAAAAATCCAATAACTCAATGGCTTCCTTCTGTTGTTCAGCAGTGGAAAGTGAGGCTTTGCTGGGCCAATCTATATTTGCCACCGTTGCAACCCATGCAGCACGAAATTCGCGAGCAGCATTAAAACCAGCGGGCTTCTCCTTCACTTGCCTGACTGACTTAGTAGTAGAACAGGAGTTGAAAAACAGGATGAAAAAAAATACAATTGAAGTTTCAAAAATTCTTTTAAGCATAGTTGTTAAATTAAAAGGTGGAATATACACAAAGTTTCTAAGTTCAGCAGGATGATTCATGTTTATCGGATCAGGCAATAGATTCTTCAACTCTTTTAATTTTATAACTTTTGCTGCAAGCGAATAAATAACTTGTTTTCTAATTTGCAATTGTTTCAATCATTCGTTTAATAATATCATAAACAATCAAGATGGAAATATTCAATTAGTTGTTGACACGTTTGCTGGCTTCAAAATATTCCAGTGTTGAAGTCCTATCCTTTGGCAATCTCTTTTAATGTCAATACTTACTGATAACAGTAAAATGATATTTAGCCAATGTTTTAAAGCAGTGCAAAAGATAGCTTTGCGTTTCCGGCTCAGACAATTGTATTTTTGAAAAAAGCGTTTGAGCATGGCTTTATTAGAAGTACAAAATATCAGTAAACAACAACCAGACAGAAACATCGTTGATAACGTCAGCTTTCAACAGGAGGCATTACAGAAAATAGCCATCACCGGAGAATCGGGTGCGGGGAAATCAACTTTACTGAAAATCATTTCCGGGAATGTGCAGAGGGATAGCGGAACAGTAGTGTTTGACGGCGTCAAAGTAACGGGTCCGGAAGAAAAACTATTAGCAGGACACAAAGGCATCGCGTACCTGTCCCAGCATTATGAACTTCACAACAACTATGTAGTCAAAGATCTCATCTGGTTTCAAATGAATGTGGAAGATTCGGAAGCGACGGAATTGTTTGACATCTGCAGGATCAGCCATTTGCTGAAACGCAGAACGAACCAGCTTTCAGGCGGCGAGAAGCAGCGGATTGCTTTATGTATGTTGCTGGTAAAACGTCCGAAGCTGCTGGTTTTGGATGAGCCGTTTTCCAACCTTGATCTGATACATAAAAATATATTGAAGGCAGTGTTGAAAGACATTGCAGAGCGATTGCAGATAACATGTTTGCTTGCATCTCACGATCCACATGATACTCTTTCATGGGCTGACAAAATATTAGTGATAAAAGAAGGCGCGATTATACAGCAGGGAACGCCGAAGGAAATTTATTATCAACCATTGAATGGTTATGTAGCAGGATTGTTTGGCACATACAATTTACTTACAGCTGAACAGGCTTCCTGGTTTGGAATAAAAACGAATGAAAAAGAACTGATATTAAGGCCGGAAGATTTCAAAATCAGCTCATGCTCGAACAACGGCATAAAAGGAACCATACAAGAAATATCCTTTTGGGGAAGCTTTTATCAAGTACAGGTGCGAATTACGGATTTAGTAATTGTGGTAAGAACCGGAAAGAATGAATGGGCAATTGATCATGAAGTTTTTGTAAGCATTGACCAAACTTAATTGCAGAGAGAAAATTTGTACCGGATTTAGTTTCTTTATTCTGTATGAGCAACCACATCGTTCTTTATTTCTCCCACAACTTTTTTCTTCTTTTGATATTTCTTCATCAGAAAATAAAGAATACAAATGACTGCGATAAAAATGACTGTTGAGCCGATTTCCCATTTACTGAGACTCGTCAATAACCAAATAATCGAAGCAATACCAATAAAAGGAACGATTAAACCTCCCGGCATTCTAAAAGATTTTTCGGCATTTTCTTTTTTGTTTCTCAACTTAATGCCTGCTAAAATAACAGCGAGATAAATGATCAGAATTGCTGCGCTTGCAAGAATCGCTAACTGTTTAAATCCACCTGAAATTGAAAGACCAAAAATCAAGCTACCATAAACAATTATTGCCCAATAAGGAGTAGCGAACCTGGGGTGGACTTTGCCGAGAAACGTTGGAAAAATGCCGTTGTTCGCTCCGGCGAATAATAAACGCGGAGTCAAAAGCAAGTCGCCGCTTACGTTTCCAAAACAAGAAACCGCCGCCGCAATTAGTAAAATAATTCCTCCTGCCGGGCCAATAATTTTTTCGGCGACTGCTGCTAATGGAGCATTTTTTACTGATTCCATGTTTGTTCCTAAAACACCTTGTGTTACCGTTTGTAGCAATATATAAATAATAAGTACAAAAACGCCGGCAATGAGAATGCCGAGTGGTATAGTGTGTTTTGGATTCTTTATTTCTCCGCTTACATTTAATGCAGTTTCGAATCCGGCGAAGGCGAAAAATAAAACAAGAATCGTATTCCCAAATGTTTGGAAAGACGGTAAATTTTCCCAATGCAAATTTGCAGCTTTGATATTGCTAAACCCGAAAATGATGATTGCAATTAAAGGTAAAATTTTGATAATGGTAATGAACTTCACAAACCCAAGCCCATGTTTTGCGCCTCTGACATTTATAACAACCATAAATCCAATCAATATGAAAAATAGCAGACCACTTGCCATTGAATTTTTGAAAACAGGGAAAATTACCGCCAGTGAATCAGCGACAATATTAATGATAGCAGCGTCACTCAAAATACCAAATCCAAAAAAAAACAGCCAATTAATAATAAATCCGGCAAAGCTTCCAAACGCAGCTTCCACATAAGCATAGCTACCGCCGGAAGAGGTGACACGACTACCAATTTCTGCATAACAAAGCATGATTGCAGCCATCATAATTCCACAAAATACATAGCCAAAAATTGCAAAACCATCAAGAGCAATACTTACTATTGCAGGAAGGGCAAAAATACCGGCGCCAATAGTATTGTTGATAATATTAAGTGAAAGCCCCGGTATACCGATTACACGCTTTAAGCCCTCATCAGTTTTGATGTTTCCCATTGTTCACCGGTTTTGATGAAATGCTCGTTTTTAAAAATAGAAATCGACAATATTTGTTGATTTGCTGCGACAGGTTGAATCAACAAATTTTCAAATGAAAATTCCCGTAAATCCTATTTATCATTTGATTGCCGTACATCTTACTATAAACTCACGCTCTGAAAACTCGCGTTCTGAAATTTATCAATTATTATTCATTTAAAAAAAAAGTCGTGCTTTTAAAATAGAAATGTCACCGGTTAAAACTGGGAACTTTAGTTTTATTTAAAATCCAACTCCTGTGTCAATCTTCCTCCTTGCAAAACCCGTAAATCATTTCGTGAAACGGCCTGCGCATGCAGTTGATCGTCGCTCTGGCCAAAAACTTTCTTTGAAATAGCATCCATTCTTTGAGTAGCTCCATCGAGCATTGCATAGTTTTTTAGTTCGTACATAAGCATCAGGTCCCAATCATTTTCTGACGCTGGCTGAGCTTCAAACACTTTATAATCCATGATGTAACCGGCATCTTTGGCGGCGCGCATTTCTTTTACCCATCCGTCCGCAAGGTTTTTCAAATAAAGCTGTGTCATTCCCGGTTTTGTGTGAACAAACTGAACCTGCCACAAAGGCCCCTCGTTATAAGGTCGGTCAGTTTGAGCAAGAATGTTTTGATTGCAACACATTAGAATGAACAATACAATTTCTGTTGAGAAAAGAATTTTTTTCATGATTTTTTATTTTTTATTTTTTTTAAAAGAAAAGAAACTTATTTACCAACACCATCGGCATTACCATAACATACGTCATAGCTTCTGCCCATTGGAGCCGCTGCTCCCGCCGCTTCAACCTGCTTAACGCTTTTCACAGTACTTGTCAGCAGTGAAACCTGCCGGTTTAAATTTGAATACCAAAGACAGATTTAAGATTTTAAATAATTAACTAATTTTCGACTTCTGCATTTTTCTTACTTTTTAAACTAATTTCCACAGAAAAAATTTTAGATGTTTACTTTCAATGCAAGGGTTTTAATGATTGCTTATGTGATGAATACCAAATAATTTTTCCGTTTTTTAAACCGTTATCATCTTCATAATTTGCAGAATCTACTTTACCTGTTTTATAAGTATCAATTTCTTTATACCACACATTGATATAATTATTGCTGTCTTTTACTGCATGATTTTTCAACCATACATCCATCGTAATTTTTACGGAACTTAAACTGTCTCTCATAGTTTTCCAGTCTTTCATCAGGGAATCTGTAAGGCCGGCAAAATGAAACCCATCGGCCCCATTCACATACATACTATCGCCCATCGTAGCGCGAAGAGCGTTAAGGTCTCCTGTTTCCCAGGCTTTGTAAGAGTTTAAAACCATCAATAAATCTGAATCAGAAACATTGTTGTTGAAATTCGTAGTATAGCTTGCCGCATAAGGCAAATGAATGCTGCCTGCAGATGATGGGCTTCCTTCTTTTGTTTTGCAACTAATAACAGCAACTGCAAATACCATACAGGTGAAAATGTACTTTTTCATTTTAAAACTTTAGTTTTTAAATAATTAATTAAAAGGAAATTGTGCTTTAGAAAGAAAGCAAGTTGTCAGGGAGTAAAAACGGATTTGAAGATGAAGATATATGTTTAATTAAAAATAAAAATATATTTTGCGTCATTTTATACTGACAATCATTCAATTAAAATATTTTTAGAGTAAAAAGATGTTGCAAGTAAACTTTCATCCTTTTCCTGAAACAAAGACGGAAAGGCTTTTATTAAGACGTTTAATAAGAGAAGATACAGAAGATATTTATAAAATACGTTCAGATAAAAACGTGATGAAATTTATAGGCAAAAACCCAATCACAACCATGCAGGAAGCGATTGATTTTTACAACCTGGTAAATGATTCTTTACACAACAATACAGGAATTACATGGGCAATCGCCTTGATAGATTCTCCTGGGAAAATGATAGGAACGATTGGTCTTTGGCGATTGATAAAAGAACATTTCCGTGCCGAAATTGGTTATATGCTCATGTCCTATTATTGGAAAAAAGGATTGGCAAAAGAAGCGGTTTCGAAAGTCATTCAATTTGGTTTTGATCAAATGAATTTGCACAGCATAGAAGCGCACATCCATCCGAAAAACTCAGCATCAGCCTCGCTTTTAGAAGGCACAGGATTTATTAGAGAAGCTTATTTTAAAGAAGACTTTTTCTTCAATGGAGCATTTGAAGATACGGCGATTTATTCTTTACTAAATAGAAAACAAAGTTCAGGAACAAAGAGATAAATCCATATTTACAAACTGTAAATCCGCTTTATTTGTTTGTTTACTGAAAGCATTTTACTATACGCTCCACCATCGGAACGTCGATACATTTTAAATCACCTCACGTCACTTCCATTCCCAATCGCATTTTCGGGTTTCACAAAATGCAATTTTCCTTCTTTATCTTCTGCCATTAAGATCATTCCGTTGCTTTCAATTCCACGCATTTTTCGGGGAGCAAGATTCGCTACTACAACCACTTGTTTTCCAATAATTTCTTCAGGAGAAAAATGTTGGGCGATACCAGAAAGAATGGTTCTTTTTTCAAATCCTAAATCAATTTGAAGATTTAATAATTTATCTGCTTTTTCCACTTTTTGTGCTGATAAAATAGTTCCAACTTTCAAATCTATTTTTGCAAAATCTTCAATAGTAATTCCTGGTTTTAAATCAGAACTTTCTTCAGTGTTAATTTCAACAGCTTGTTCACTCGTAAGTGTTTTCTTCTCACTTACTATCTCTTTCTCCGCTGCCTTTTCACTGCTCAAAGCAAGACCACTATTGAGTTTTTCCACCTGTGCTTTCACTTCTGAATCTTCAATTTTTCTGAATAATAATTCCGGCGCTCTTAAAGAATAACCGGTACTTAATAATTTTAATTTCCCACCATTCTCCCAATCGAGCATTCTTTCAACCACTTTCATCATATGCATCATCTTCTTTGCAGTAAAAGGCAAAAACGGATTAATAAAAATGGCAAGATTGGCACATAATTGCAAACAAATATGAAGACAATTGTCAATCAATTGTTGCGCTTCTATTGTCGGTTGTCCGGCGTCGTTTGTCCGTTTGGCAACAATCCATGGCTGTTTGTCTTGCATGTATTTATTTCCCTTCCGCGCCAGATCAATTACTTCGTACAATGCCTCCCGAAATTTGAATTGTTCCAATAAATTTTCAACTTTCGTTTTTGTGTTCGCAAATTCTTCGATCATTTTTTTATCTGCATCATCAAGAATGGAATTGTGCAACGTCGGCACTTTTCCCCCACATAACTTATGCATCAACACAAAAGTGCGGTTCACAAAATTTCCAAAGATGGCAACCAGCTCGCTATTGTTACGGTCCTGGAAATCTTTCCAGGTAAAATCATTATCTTTTGTTTCAGGGGCGTTGGCGCAAAGCACGTAACGCAACACATCCTGCTGTCCGGGAAAATCTTTTAAATATTCATCAATCCAAACCGCCCAATTGCGACTCGTAGAAACTTTCTGACCTTCAATATTTAAAAATTCATTTGCAGGAACATTCTCAGGAAGAATAAAATCGCCATGCGCTTTTAGCATCGCCGGAAAAATAATGCAATGAAAAACGATATTATCTTTTCCGATGAAATGAACGAGTTTGGTATCTTCTTTATACCAGTAATCGGTCCACAAATTGGTCAGTTCTTTTGTTGCAGAAATGTATCCGATCGGCGCATCAAACCAAACGTACAGCACTTTTCCTTCAGCATCAGGCAAAGGAACTTTCACTCCCCAATTGCTGTCACGCGTCATCGCTCGTGGTTGCAAACCATTGTCCAGCCAGCTTTTGCATTGGCCATACACATTATTCTTCCAGTCTTTATGATCTTCGAGAATCCATTTGCGCAAAAATTCTTCATAATTCTGTAAAGGAAAATACCAATGTTTTGTTTTCTTTTTTACAGGAATGGCATCACTCAAAACACTTCGCGGATTGATCAGCTGTTCTGGACTTAAAGACGATCCGCATTTTTCACATTGGTCGCCATAAGCATTCGTATTGCCACAGATCGGACAGGTTCCGACGATATATCTGTCAGCCAGGAACATTTGCTTTTCTTCATCAAAAAATTGCTCGGATTCTCTTTCCTCGAATAAACCTTTTTCATACAAATTCAGAAAGAAATCCTGCGACGTGTTGTGATGGATCTCTTTCGATGTGCGCGAAAAGACATCGAATGAAATGCCCATTTGCTCAAAGCTTTCGGCGATGATCCTGTAATATTTATCAACGATTTCCTGAGGCGAAACATTCTCTTTCATCGCCCGAATGGTAATAGGAACGCCATGTTCGTCGGTTCCGCCGACAAATTTTACATCCGCTTTTTTAGCTCTTAGAAATCTTGCGTAAATATCGGCGGGCAAATAACAACCGGCCAAATGGCCGATATGAACCGGACCGTTTGCATAAGGCAATGCCGCTGTAAGAAGGTATCTTGAAGGAGAAGTCATTAAATTATATTCGAATTAATTTGAAGTAATGGAATTTACAAAATTAACTCAATTGAGGCAATGGTAAAAAGTTAGCTTGAGAAGGAAGAAAATTGTAATGATTTATTTGAAATATAACCTCAAATTTTCGTTCCATAATTTTAAAAATGATTTTTTAAAATTGCCTGACAGAAAACCGGTAAAATATTATTCTTTAAATCTTTAATAATAAATCCAATCAATCAACAATCCAGGTAAGAATCCTAAAAGAATAATCAGCGCAGCAGTTACGAATAATAAAAATTTAAAAGAAGAAGAAACCTGAATATCATCATTGACACCGGGAACCGGTTCTTTGAAATAAATTGCCTGTATGACTTTGAAATAATAAACAGCGCCAATGGCAGCACAAATAACTGCAAGAACCACAAGCCACAATTGATGGCCATCTTTTACCGCTGCCATCAAAACATAAAATTTGGCTGTAAAGCCGGCGGTTAATGGAATTCCTGTTAATGACAGAAGGAAAATTACAGCAGTTAATGCAAGCAGAGGTTGTTTCTTTCCAAGTCCATTAAATCCTTCAATAGAATAATCAGACATCTTTATAATAACTGCAAAAATACCAATGGTTGCAATGCTGTAGGCAGCGGCATATAAAAGCAATCCTTCTTTTGCAGTATCGTTCAACGCAAAGAGTGTGAACATCATAAAACCCGCATGTGAAATGCTCGAATAGGCGAGCATTCTTTTTACACTTTTTTGAAAAACGGCAGTAATATTTCCAATCAATAAAGTAGCCGCTGTTATTACTACAATCAACATTTGCCATTGATGCTGCATGGCTCCGAAAGAAGTGAGGAATAATCTAAAGAAGGCCACAAACGCAGCAATTTTTACAATGGTCATCATAAAAGAAGAAACTACTGCCGGAGCTCCGTCATAAACATCAGGCGCCCAGAAATGAAAAGGCGCTGCAGAAACTTTAAAAGAAATCCCGACCAAAATCAAAACCAATCCGCCAGCGATTAATACCGGAAGATTTCCTGTGCCCAAATTGATCGCATCGATATAAAATGAACCGAGTGTATTTCCTCCATAAATTAAAGCAATTCCCATCAGCAGAATGCCCGTGGAAAAAGCACCCATTAATAAATACTTCAGCGCAGCTTCGTTGCCTTTTAAATTTCGTTTATCGCTTCCAGTTAGTATATACAATGGAATGGATAAAATTTCGATTCCAAGAAAAAGTAACAATAAAGTATTGAAGGAGGATAAAACTGAAAGTCCGCACAATACAAAAAACATCAAAGCAAAGTATTCCGATACGTGAATTCCTATCTTTTCAAAATCCTTTCCATTTAAAAGAAAAAACAATAGAGTACAGATAAAAGCGATGGTATTAAAATGAAGACCGAATGAATCAAATTTCAACATTCCTTTTGTATCTACATTAAAAAAAGGATGGCCGAAAAATTCAAAAATATTGGCAACCAAAACAATGATGATACCAGCAATAGCCCAATATTTTGGCGTGGCGCTTTTTTTGAAAAAAACTCCTCCAAACATCATTATTACTCCCCAAAGTGCCGTTAATATTATTGCATTCATAATGTAATCCCAACACCCAAAGTGTTTTATTTTTTATTTAATTTAAAAAACTTTATTTCAAAACTTTCAATTTCCCTTATTTGAAGGATGCCTTGCTCAAAATATCTGTTACCGTTGATTGTGTCAAATGGATAACAGGTTCAGGATAAATTCCTAAAAATAAGATTGCAATCACGAGCACAAATAAAACGAGTCCCTGTCCGGCGCTCATTTTCTTCGCTTGTTCTGCCAACATATTTGTTTTGCCAAAAAATGTCTTTTGTACCATATTCAACATATAAAAAGCAGAAAGAACAATTCCAAGAGTACCAAAAACGCCAAACCAAATATTAAAATCAAACAGTCCGTTCAACATTAAAAATTCACTAACAAAAGAGTTGGAAAGCGGAAGCGCGATGTTTGCAAAAGCAATAATTACGAGGAAAATAGCCAATACGGGTGATTTGCCGGCAAGCCCGCTCAACTCTGAAATCTTTCTTACACCGGTTTTCTTTTCAATAATATCTACCACAATCCATAAAGCGAGAATATTAATGCCGTGATTCAGCATTTCCAGCATCACACCTTGTAAACTCAAATTATTTGCTGCGAAAATCGCCGCGCTCATCAGTCCCAAATGCGCGATTGAAGACCAGGCGACAAATCTTTTCAAATCATTTTGATACAAGGCAATACAACTTGCATAAATAAGGCCGATGATACACAACACCATTACCAGGTGCTGATATTTTACAACAGCGGCAGGAAAAATTGGAAGTATCCAACGAATGATTCCAAATGCACCCATTTTTACCATCAATCCGCTGAGTACCATCACCGAAGGATAATTGGACTGCTCATATACATCGGGTTGCCAGGTATGGAATGGAAAAATCGGAATTTTTACAGCAAAAGCAATAAAGAAAAGCCAGAACAACCAATCCTGCTGCCCGGAAGATAAGGTAGCATTATAAAACGCATTTATAGAAAATGAATGTGCCGAATCGGGAGTAACGGAAGCGGTATGAACATACACGAAAATAATTCCGACCAGCATCAGCAGAGAACCTAAAAATGTATAAACGAAAAATTTAAAAGTAGCCGCAATTCTTTTTTCACCGCCCCATCTGCTACACAAAAAGTAAATGGGAATCAAAGCCAATTCCCAGAAAAAATAAAATAATAATGCATCAGTAGCTACAAACACTCCCATAATTCCGGCCTGTGTCAAAAGCATTAATGCAAAAAAAGCATTCGGGTTTTTATAATCAGATTTATATGTTGCAGCAAAAATGAGCGGGTAAGAAAATGCTGTTAAAAAAGTAAGTAAAAAGCCCATTCCATCAAGGCCAACAGAAAAGCTGGAACCAATGTAAGGCATCCATACGTAAGAAACATTATTATAGTAAAAAAATTCCGGATGAGCCCCCACGTTTGTATAACACAAACTGATAACAGAAACAACCAAAGTAGCGATGGAAGATAAAAGTGCGAACATTTTCACACTTTTTCCATTCTTAATAAAAATAGCAATCAGCCCCGTAATAAAAGGAATCCAAATCAATAATTCAGGAAAAGTATAGTATGTGCCCAGCATTAAATTTATTTTGTAACCAATTGAATAATAAATAATATCAGCAATCCAATAACCATCAATAAAAGGTAAGAACCAACCTGGCCGCTTTGTAATAATCTCAATTGACGGCTTCCATAATTTACACTTCTTCCTACACCATTTACAATTCCATCAATTCCTTTTTTATCAAAAATATTATTTAAGAAAGCGCCTAAAGCACGATATGGTTTTACAAAAAGCATATAATACGCTTCATCAATGTAAAATTTATTTTTAATTGCTTTTACAAAAGCATTATCAGAACCGACAGTTGACCGAGTGTAATTCTTAAATTTATTGTAGGCCCAAACAGAAACAATTATTACTAAAACAGATGAAACAATTATTAAAATCAAATCTGTCTGATGAGAAACTTCATGCATACCAATAAACGCGGTCGAATGAGCGAAAACCGGCGCCAAAAATTCATCGAATTTGTTTGCATTCTTAACAAACACTTCTGGTATTCCAATAAAGCCTGCAACGGCAGCAAGAATCGCCAGGATAATTAACGGAACAGTCATAGTTGCAGGACTTTCATGGATGTGATGTTCCTGCTCAGTAGTTCCTCTGAATTTTCCTTTGAACGTCATTGCCAATGCCCGGAACATGTAAAAAGCAGTGAGCAGGGCACCACCAAGGGCTAAAACATACAATAAAGGACTTTGCGCAAAAGTTGCAGAAAGAATTTCATCTTTTGAAAAGAATCCTGAAAATGGCGGAATGCCGGCAATAGCAAGGGTTGCAATAAAAAATGTAGCATAAGTTATCTTCATTTTTTTACCCAAACCACCCATTTTAGTCATATCCTGTTCGCCACTCATTGCATGAATGACAGAGCCCGCTGCAAGGAATAACAGTGCCTTAAAAAAAGCATGAGTCATCACATGAAAAACCGCGGCTGAATAAGCGCCTACTCCCAAACCTAAAAACATATATCCCAGTTGGCTTACAGTAGAATAAGCCAATACTTTTTTGATGTCGTTTTGTTTCAAAGCAATGATTGCAGCAACAATGGCCGTTATCAAACCAATGCTTGCAACACCGGCCAAAGTAACAGGAGCTAATGAATATAAAATATTGCTCCGCGCGATCATGTAAATTCCCGCAGTCACCATTGTTGCCGCATGGATCAATGCGGAAACCGGTGTGGGACCAGCCATTGCATCGGGAAGCCACGTATATAAAGGTATCTGAGCGCTTTTGCCGATCGCTCCCACAAATAACAATAAAGTAATACCAACAATGGCAGGAGAATTTATAGCAGTAACCGAAGAAATAATGCCATTTTCTGAATTATAAAGCGGCGCATAAGACGCGGTTCCAAATGCGGATATCATCCAGAAAACAGCGAGAAGAAATCCTACGTCCCCGATGCGGTTCATGATAAATGCCTTTTTACCGGCGTCATTATTTGCCTGGTCTTTGAACCAAAAACCAATGAGCAAATAAGAGCAAAGTCCTACGCCTTCCCAACCGATATACATGATCACATAGTTGCCACCAAGCACCAGTATCAGCATGGAAAACACGAATAAATTCAGGTAAGAAAAATATCTTCCAAAACCAGATTGGCTTTCATCTTTCATGTAAGAAATGGAATAGACATGAATTAAAAAACCAACGCCGGTAATAATTAAGAGAAATAAGGAAGTGAGCTGATCCACCTGGAATTCAAAAGGGATCACCAGTTTATCTACATGAATAAAATCAAAATAATGAATATTTTGCGTAACAAATCCTTCCTTTGAAACCTGGATAAAAATCAAAACGCTGATACAAAATGAAACAAACACCACTGCGCTTCCAATAATACCAACCAGTGTTTTTGAAAGTGCATTTCGGGCAAGTCCGTTGATCAAACAGCCAATTAAAGGAAGAATAGGAACCAGGTAAATAAGTTGAATTGCATCCATAAACCAAACTTCGGCAGCGTTTAAAATTTAAAAATATTTTTTCCCATTTTCATTTTTTTTGAAAATGATTTTAGTTTTTTAACCGGTTTAAAAAATTGATATCAATAGAACGGGTATTCCTGTACAGCAATACAATGATCGCTAATCCCACACTTACTTCGGCGGCTGCAACGATCATGATAAAGAATACAAATATTTGTGCGGTTGATGCCATGGAATAGCTGAAAGCATTCAATCCGGCCATGTGCATTTTTGAAAAAGCGACGAGCATTAAATTCACCGAATTCAACATCAATTCAATACACATAAAAACGATGATCGAATTGCGTCTGGTGAGCGCGCCGATGATGCCAATACAGAACAACGCTAACGACAAAAATATATACCACTTAATCTCCATGATTACAATTTTACATACAAACCAATTCCTGCAGTATTTGATGCAGGGCCTATTGAAAAAATATCTTTAATTTTTTTAACTGCGATCCCATTGAAAATATCCACTGCTTTATAAGAAGCGCCTTTTGTCAAAAATTTCACGATCAAGCCCGATCCAATCGCTCCAATTCCGGAATACAAAGCGCCATTATAATCCTGTGCTTTTACAGACTTTTCCGTTTTTCTTACCAGGCTGTAAACGGCAATGGCCGCGCCTGTATATGCAGCAGCTTTGTAAATAGTCCTTCCTGTTCTGAACTTTTTGAACAATTTATTTACATCATCATTTTGTTTCAATCCAAGAATTTCTGCCACCTTCGAAATTTTCTGGATGGGCGTTCTTCCTATACTGAATTTCGGAGCAAATCCTTTTTCTACATGCATCACTTTGCCAATAATATCTTTCAAATCTAAATTGTTCAAATCAATCTGTGCAGAAGATTTTTCTGCAAAAAGCAATGCTGCAAATACAAACAAAAAAGTTGTCAATATCTTCATATTCTGTTTTTTACGGAATCTTTTTTACCAATCAAAATCGCTCCAACCATTGCACTTAAAAACAACACACTGCTTATTTCAAAAGGAACTACATATTGATTGAATAATGTTTTGCCAAGATTTTCTGTAAGGCCTACACTCGTTCCCGCTCTCATAAGTGTGTTAGCGGAATCAGAATGAGAAAGTGCGGCCACCAACACAATCATTAATGTAAGTCCCGAAATAACGCC
>Ga0207652_10000226_pt1 | contig 59362 bp, 48 predicted proteins | sample KBSC63BmetaG_FD_184334 | JGI IMG/M metagenome (GOLD analysis project Ga0207652, IMG submission 184334) | Corn rhizosphere microbial communities from Kellogg Biological Station, Michigan, USA - KBS C6-3B metaG (SPAdes) (version 2) | ecosystem: Host-associated > Plants > Roots > Rhizosphere ... | reverse complement strand
CTCGCCACGATCAAGAACTGGCATCCGTTCGACAACGAGGTCAGCCTGTACGCGCGACTGGACGTGCTGAACGTATTCAACTACAAGAATTTTATCGATGTCACGACGACGTATCCGACCTTTTATCCGATCAGCTACAACACCAACGGCGACATCACCGGCGTGCCGCGCACGATCAAGTTCACGGTGGGGGTGAGGTGGTAAGGCCGCGCCCCTTCGTCTCTCAAACCACCAGCGTGGGAAGGCGGGTCCGGCACTCTCCACGGGCCCGCCTCTTTTTTTGCATCGACTGCGGCGAGCGGAAAGCATGAACACCCCACCGGTCCACCGCATCGTGATCGTCGGCGGCGGCACCGCGGGCTGGATGGCCGCGGCGGCGCTGGCCCGCGTGTTTTCCGGCAGCCGTTCGATCCGATTGATCGAATCCGAGCAGATCGGCACGGTCGGCGTGGGCGAAGCGACCGTGCCGCACCTGAAACTGTTCAATCAGTTGCTTCAGATCGACGAGGCCGAGTTCGTCCGCACGGTCAAGGGCACCTTCAAGCTCGGCATCGAGTTCGTGGACTGGGCGCGCGTCGGCGATCGCTACTTCCACGGCTTCGGCACCCTCGGCCAGGATCTCGACCTGCTGCCTTTCCACCAGTACTGGATCAAGGCGCGCCAAAAGGGGATCGCAGCCGACCTCGGCGCATACTCGCTGCACACCAAGGCCGGCCCGCTCGGCAAATTCATGGTTTCCGCCAGCGACGCGCCACCGAAATCGCCGCTGGCGGACATCGCCTACGCCTACCATTTCGATGCCGGGTTGTACGCGAAATACCTGCGGCGTTACGCCGAGCAGCGTGGCGTACGACGTACCGAGGGCAAGGTGGTGGACGTTCAGTTGCGGGGCGCGGACGGATTCGTCGAGGCGGTGGTGCTTGAAAGCGGGGAACGCATCGAGGGCGACTTGTTCCTGGATTGCTCCGGGTTCCGCGGCCTCCTCATCGAACAGACCCTGCACGCGGGCTACGAGGATTGGTCGCACTGGCTGCCGTGCAATCGCGCCGTCGCCGTGGCTTGTGAAATCACCGGGCCACCGACACCGTTCGTGCGCTGCACCGCGCGCGAGGCAGGCTGGACCTGGCGCATTCCGCTGCAGCACCGCGTCGGCAACGGCTATGTGTACTCGAGCCGGTACATCGGCGACGACGAGGCCGCGGCCACGCTGTTGAAGCACCTCGACGGGCACCCGATCGGCGAGCCGCGGGTGCTGCGCTTCACCGCTGGTCAGCGCAAAAAGGCGTGGGACCGGAACGTGGTCGCGCTCGGTCTTGCGTCGGGCTTCCTGGAACCCCTGGAGTCCACCGCGATCTACCTGATCCAGTCGGGCATCGCGCGGCTGGTGAACCTGTTCCCGGACTCGGGTTTCAGCCAGGCGGTGATCGACCGCTACAACGCCCAGACCGCATTCGAGATCGAGCGCATCCGCGATTTCATCATCCTGCACTTCTGCGCCACGGAACGTGACGACACCCCGTTCTGGAATTACTGCCGCACCATGGAAATCCCCGGACCGCTGGCCGACAACATCCGGCTGTTCCGCGACAGCGGGCGCTTCTATCGCAATGCCGAGGAATTGTTCGCGCTCACCAGCTGGGTGGAAGTGATGATCGGCCAGCGGATCCTGCCGCGCACCTGGCACCCGGCGGTCGACCAGCTTTCCGATGCCGAGTTGCGGCAACTGATGGATGGCGTCGAGCGCGTGATCACGGCATGCGTGGATGCCATGCCGATGCACCAGCAATTCATCGCGCGCCATTGCGCGGCCGTGTGACGGCGATCGCGGCGCCTTGAACGCAAGGGGTGATCCAATGGGAAACGCGATGCGATGTCCGGCCGGCTCGGCGCCCGTGAAAGCGCGACGGTCGCGATGGGGGATCCAATGAGAGTTCGCTTCACCGCAGCGATCCTGCTGCGCAAGACCGGCACCACCACGTTTTTCCTGTTGCTGGCACTGCTGACGGCCGCGCCGGTGCGCGCCGCGGCACGGCTCGATCCGCTGCAGGCAATGGATATCGGCGCGGCGAGTGCCCTGCAGTCGCCTTCGCTGGACGATATCGAGCACCGCACGTTCGAATTCTTCTGGCAGACCGCCAACCCGAAGAATGGACTGGTGCCCGACCATTGGCCGCCGCACCCCGAACGGGATTATTTCTCCAGCATCGCCGCGGTGGGATTCGCCCTGACGGCGTATCCGATCGGGGTCGAGCGCGGCTGGATCACGCGCGAACAGGCACGCCAGCGCGTGCTCGCCACGTTGAAATTCTTCGCCAACGCGCCGCAAGGCGACAGCGAGGATCACGACGCCGGTTACCGCGGCTTCTTCTACCACTTCCTCGACATGCAGACCGGCCTTCGCTACGGCCGATGGGTCGAGGTTTCGACCATCGACACCACGCTGCTGATGGCAGGCGTGCTGTTCGACCAGACCTACTTCGACCAGGACAATGCCGAGGAGCGCGAAATCCGCGAACTCGCCGACAAGCTCTACCGCGACGTGGACTGGAACTGGGCGCAGGCGCGCCCGCCACTGGTCAGCATGGGCTGGACGCCGGGCGGCAAGTTCATTCCCAGCGACTGGAAGGGCTATGACGAGGCGAAGATCCTGTACATCCTCGCGCTCGGCTCGCCCACGCATGCGGTGAAGCCCGAGGCGTGGAAAGCGTGGACGTCGACCTATCACCTTTCCTGGGGCAGCTTCATGGGCGGCCAGCCGCACATCGGCTTCGCACCGCTGTTCGGCCACCAGTACAGCGAGTCGTGGATTGATTTCCGCGGCATCCGCGATGCGTACATGCGGGCGCGGAACATGGATTATTTCGAGAACGCCCGCCGCTCGGTGATCGGGCAACGCGCCTACGCGATTTCCACCGTCGGACATTTCGCGGGTTACGACGGCGACATCTGGGGACTGACCGCCTGCGACGGACCGGGCGACACCACCTGGCAACGGCCCGACGGCACCAGCCTGAAGTTCTACGGTTATTTCGCACGGGGCGCGGATGTCGGCGAGATCATCGACGATGGCACCATCGCGCCCACCGCGGCGATCGGCTCGATCGTGTTCGCGCCCGAGTTGGTGTTGCCGGCCATCAACGCGATGTACGGCCGATATGGCAAATGGCTGTATTCGAAATACGGATTCGTGGACGCCTTCAATCCGACGTTCCAGTTGACCGACGTGCCGTTGCGCAGCGGACACGTGGTGCCGGGCGAAGGCTGGTTCGACGACCAGTACCTGGGGATCGATCAGGGACCGATCCTGTTGATGATCGAGAATTACCGCTCCGGTTTCGTGTGGGACGTGATGCGCCGCAACCCTTACATCCGGCGTGGTCTCGAACGCGCGGGCTTCACGGGCGGCTGGCTGGAAAAATCCGCCAACGAACGCGCACGCGCAGCACCACCACCTGCCACGACGCGCGCGCCTGTTGCCATAATGCAGCAATGACCCACCGCCCGCCGGCCCGCATTGCCGCCCTCCTCGCCGGGTTTGCGGCACTGCTGCTGGCGAGCTGCACCGGGCCGGCGCAGCACGGCACCACGCTGGCGTTCTGGACCATTGGCCCGGAAGGCGAGGCGTTCGCGCAACTACTGCCTTCGTTCGAGCAGGCGAACCCCGGCATCCACGTGCGCGTGCAGCGGATACCACTGACTGCGGCGCACGAAAAGTTGCTGACCGCCTACGCCGGCGACTCGCTGCCCGACCTCACCCAGATCGGCAACACCTGGATCGCCGAATTCGCGGCGCTGCACGCGCTGGTGCCGCTGCAGCCGCGCGTCGCGCAGTCGAAGGTGATCCGCGCCGACGACTATTTCGCGAGCGCCTGGGCCACCAACGTGATCGATGGTACGCTCTACGGCATTCCGTGGTACGTCGACACGCGCCTGTTGTTCTATCGCGCCGACCTGCTGCGCGAAGCGGGTTTCGACGCACCGCCGCGCGACTGGGGCGACTGGCAGGCGCAGATGGACGCGATCCGCGCCACGAGCCGCGGCACGCGTTGGGGCGCGCTGCTGCCAACCAACGAATACGACCAATTGCTGGCGCTTGCCTTGCAGCAGCACGTGCCGCTGCTGCGTGACGGCGGCCGCTACAGCAATTTCGAAAGCCCCGGCTTCAAGCGCGCGCTGGCCTTCTACGTCGGCCTGTTCCGGCGCGGTGACGTGCCGCCGTTCACCAACGTGCAGGTGAGCAACCCGTGGCAGGCCTTCGGGCGCGGCGAGTTCGTGTTCTATCTTTCCGGCCCCTGGAACATCGGCGAATTCCGCAAGCGCCTGCCTGCGTCGCAACAAAGTGAGTGGTCGACCGCGCAACTGCCTGGTCCGGACGGACCCGGCGACTCGGTCGCCTACGGTTCGAGCTTGGTGATCCTGCAGCATTCGAAACACCAGGACGCTGCGTGGAAGCTGATCGAATACCTGTCGCGGCCGGACGTGCAGGTACGCTTCTACGAACTGCTGGGCGACCTGCCCGCGCGGCGCTCCGCATGGGAAAGCCCTGCGCTGAAGGGCGACCAGAAGTTGCAGGCATTCCGGGCCCAGCTCGAGCACATGCGTCCGGCGCCGCAGGTGCCGGAGTGGGAGCAGATCGTGAACATGATGCAGCAGGTCGCCGCGCGTGCGGTCGCAGGCGAGCTCTCGATCGACGAGGCCGCGGCGCAGATGGACGCGCAGGCCGACGCGATCCTCGCCAAGCGACGTTGGGTATTGGACAAGCAAGATCGACAATCGCCATGAACGACTTGATTCAGATCGATGATTCGCGAAACCGCGGTCGGCTTGTCCCCTCTCCCCTCGGGAGAGGGTGCCCCGAAGGGGCAGGTGAGGGTTCGAATGCGCGCAAGGCGCCGGACAAGATCGGAGCTTGCGCGCTTGGCGTCGGACCCTCATCCGGCGCTACGCGCCACCTTCTCCCGAAGGTAGAAGGGAAAAGCATATGAACCGCAGCGCGGCCGCGTGGTTGTTCCTCGCGCCGGCGCTGCTGGTGCTGGGCGTGTTCTTCCTGCTGCCGGTGCTCGCGGGTTTGGCCTTGAGCCTGACCGATTACGACCTGTATGCGCTCGCCGATTTCCACAACCTGCGTTTCATCGGCCTCGCGAATTACTGGGACCTGCTGCACCGCCCGCTGTTCTGGGCGGCGCTGGGACACACGCTGTACTTCGTGGTCGTCGGCGTGCCGCTGTCGATGCTGGCTTCGCTGGGCACCGCGCTGCTGCTCAATGCATCCGCTGCGCGGTTCAAGCCGTTCTTCCGCACCGCGCTGTTCGCGCCGGTGGTGACGACCGTGGTCGCGGTGGCGGTGATCTGGCGATACCTTTTCAACACCCAGTTCGGCGTGGTCAATTTTGTGCTGGCGCACCTTGGGATTCCGCCGATCGATTGGCTGGGCGACCCGCGTTGGGCCATGCCGATGATCATCCTGTTCGCGGTGTGGAAGAACTTCGGCTACAACATGATCATCCTGCTGGCCGGCCTGCAGGCGATCCCCGCCGATCTGTACGAAGCCGCGCGCATCGACGGCGCCTCCGCCTGGCGGCAGTTCCGTCACATCACCCTGCCCGCGCTGACGCCGATCCTGCTGATGGTCGGGATCCTCACGGTGTCGGGCTATTTCCAGCTGTTCGCCGAGCCCTACGTGATCACCGAAGGTGGCCCGCTGCAGAGCACGGTGAGCGTGCTGTACCTGATGTACGACCAGGGCTTCAAATGGTGGAACATGGGCACCGCTTCGGCGGTGGCATTTCTGTTGTTCCTGGTGATGTTCGCGGCGACGGCGTTGATGTGGCGCTTCGGCGAAGGCCGGGAGAACGCGGCATGAAGCCGCGGATGCACGCGTGGCTGGTCAACGGGGCGCTGGTCGCGTGCACCGCGCTGGTACTGTTCCCGCTGTTCTGGATGCTGTCGGTGTCGTTCATGCAGCCCGGGGAGGCCAACAACCTGCCGCCGCCGATGCTGCCGCTGCACCCGACCCTCGCCAACTACCGCGAACTGTTTGCGCACGCGGGCATGGGCCGCTACTTCGCGAACAGCCTGATCATTTCGACGTCGATCACGCTGCTGTCGCTGGCCTGCAACACGCTGGCGGGCTACGCGTTCGCGAAACTGCGTTTTGCGGGACGCGAAAAGCTGTTCGGCGTGCTGATCGGCGCACTGGTGATCCCGGCACAGGTCGCGATGCTGCCGCTGTTCCTGCTGCTGAAGTACGCGGGACTGATCAACAGTTACTGGGCGGTGATCCTGCCCGCGATGGCATCCGTGTTCGGCATCTTCCTGGTGCGCCAGTACGCGCGCGGCATCCCCGGCGAACTGCTGGAAGCGGCGCGGGTGGACGGCGCGGGCGAATTGCGGATTTTCATCCAGGTGGTGCTGCCGCTGCTGAAACCGATCCTGGTCACGCTGGCGGTGTTCACCTTCCTCGTCGCGTGGAACGATTTCATGTGGCCATTGATCGCGTTGACCGGCCAGCAGCATTACACGCTGCCGGTGGGCCTCGCCTCGCTGTCGCGCGAACACGTGCAGGACTCGGGCTTGATGATGGCCGGCGCGGTGGTGACGGTGATTCCGGTGCTGGTGCTGTTCCTCGCCTTGCAGCGCTACTACCTGCGCGGCTTGCTGCTCGGAAGCGTGAAAGGTTGAGAAGCGGCACGCAGTGCCGCTTCGAAAGCCCGCACAGGGACGTGCGGGCGGTGACAGCGCCAAGGATGGATTGCTCGCGACGACGTTGGGCTTCTCCCGGCAGAGCCGGGATGAGCCCAACCTATGCGGTTTCGGCGTCCGATCTACGCGGTGACACCCAATGCCGCGCCGTGCGTGGCGATCACCTTGGCGTAGAAGCGCGCGCTGTCCTTCGGAGTGCGCGTTTGCGTCGCGTAATCCACGTGCACGATCCCGAAGCGTTTGCTGTAACCGTGCGCCCACTCGAAATTGTCCAGCAGCGACCACACGAAATAACCCCGCAGGTCCACGCCCTGGCGGGCCGCCGCCTGCACGGCGCGCAAATGCGCACGCAGGTAGGCGATCCGCAGCGGGTCTTCCACGCGCCCGCCCTCCGCAACGGGCGGATCGTAGAACGCCGCGCCGTTTTCGGTGATGTAGATCGGTGGTCTGCCGTAGCGCGCGCTCACCCATTTCAATACGTCGGTGAGGCCTTGCGGATAGACCTCCCAGCCGGTTTCGGTGTGGGCCGCATGCTTTTGCGGTGCGCCACTCACCCGTTGCGGCCAGCGCCGCGGGTCGTGCCGCACCACGCTGCGGGTGTAGTAGTTCACGCCCACGAAATCGATGGCCTGCCGGATCTGCGTCATGTCCTCGTCGGGCCAGGCGGGCCACGCATCGCCGAACACCTCGCGCATCTCCTCGGGGTAGCGCCCCAGGAACACCGGGTCGAGGAACTGGCGGTTCATGTAGGCATCGGCGCGACGGGTGGCAGCGAGATCGTCGGCGCCCTGGCTGGCGGGATACTTTGGTTCCAGATTGACCACGATGCCGATATTGTTGCGCCCGTCCGCACGATAGGCCTGCACCGCCACGCCGTGCGCGCGAAGCAAATGATGCGCGGCGATCGGCGGTTCGAACTGGCCGCGGTGCCCCGGCGCCAGCACCCCGTGCAGGTAGCCACCATCGCTCACCACCCAAGGTTCGTTGATCGTGGTCCACAGCCCGACGCGATCGTCCAGCTTGCGAAACATCACCCGCGCGTAATCGGCGAACCAGCCTACGATGTCGGGATTCAACCAGCCGCCGCGATCGTCCAGCGCGGCAGGCAAGTCCCAGTGGTGCAGCGTAACCATCGGCTGGATGCCGTTCTCGAGCAGCGTATCCACCAGCCGGTCGTAGAAGGCCAGGCCTTCGGGGTTCACGCGTCCGCGGCCTTCCGGCAACACGCGGTTCCAGGCGACGCTGAAGCGATAGGCGCGTATGCCCAGTGCGCGCATCAACGCGACGTCTTCGCGCCAGCGCCGGTAGTGGTCGCAGGCGACGTCGCCGGTATCGCCATCGCGCACCCGGCCCGGCGTGTGCACGAAGCGATGCCAGTTGCTCACGCCGGCACCGTCGGCCAGCGGCGAACCTTCGATCTGGTAGGCCGACGTGGCGCAGCCCCACAGGAATCCTGCCGGGAACGTCGAGTGGGAGGATTCCCCAGTATCGGCCATCGAGTCGACTCCAGATGATGTAAACGCTTACATCGGCATGATAACGTGCTTCGATCAGTGCCGGGGTGTTGCCGGCCGACATGTCGCGACGAAGTGCAATCCGCGGGGAAACGCATGGCGACGGTTCGACTCGACAACGTCCGCAAGGTGTACGACAACGGCAAGGTCGCGGTGGCGGGCGCCAGCTTCACCGTCGCGGACGGCGAACTGCTGGTGCTGGTGGGGCCGTCCGGGTGCGGCAAGACCACGCTGTTGCGCGCGATCGCCGGCCTGGAAAGCGTCACCTCGGGCACCGTCGCCATCGACGGTCGCACCGTCAACGATCTGCCGCCGCGCGAACGCGACATCGCGATGGTGTTCCAGAACTACGCGCTGTACCCGCACATGACGGTGGCCGGGAATCTCGCGTTCGGGCTGAAACTGCGCGGCCATGCGCGTGCGGAAATCGAAAAGCGCGTGGCGGAGGCAGCCCGGATGCTCGGCCTGGATGATCTGCTGCAGGCGCGCCCGCGCCAACTTTCGGGCGGACAGCGGCAGCGCGTCGCGCTGGGCCGCGCGCTGGTGCGCGAACCGAAGGTGTTCCTGCTCGACGAGCCGCTGTCGAACCTGGACGCGAAGCTGCGCGTGGCGATGCGGGTGGAAATCGCGCGGCTGCACCATCGCCTCGGCGCGACGATGATCTACGTGACGCACGACCAGATCGAGGCGATGACGCTGGGCCAGCGCATCGTGGTGTTGAACGACGGCGAGATCCAGCAGATCGACACGCCGATGCGGTTGTACGAGCAGCCCGCGAACTTGTTCGTGGCCGGATTCCTCGGCAGCCCCGCGATGAATTTCTTCCGCGGCCGCCTGCGCGACGATGTGCACGCGCTCGACATGGAAAATGCAAGCTTGCCGCTCGACGGCCCACACGGTTCGCGCCCGTCACTGGACGCGCTGCGCGGACGCGACATCGTGCTGGGCCTGCGCCCCGAGCATCTGCAATGTGCGGACGCGGATCCAGCCGCACCTTGCGTGCAATTCGACGCGACGCTCGAAGTGATCGAACCCGTCGGCAACGAGGTGTTCCTGAACCTGCGGTTCGGCGAGTTCGGGCTGGTCGCACGCGTGGCGCCGCGCCCGCTGCCCGCACCCGGCGCGACGCTGCGGATGGCCTTCGATCCATCGCGCCTGCACGCATTCGATGGCATCGATGGCCGTCGCGTCGCGTGACCACTTGTCACGCAAAAAGTTTCGCGTGCACGCAAACCCGGAGTTCACGCAGGCGATGAACAGCGCCTGAGGCGCTAGCGAAACCTTAACGAACGTTGCCGATTGCCCCCAGTCTCAGTGGCCAAGCGCACGCAAAAGTTTTGCGCGCGTGAAAAAACCACAAGTGGAGACAATCATGCGCAACACTGCAATCGTCCTCGCCATCGCCGCGGTCTTCGCGGCCGCACCCGTTTTCGCGCAGGACGCCACGAACACGACCGGCGCCGACAGCGGATTCTTCATCAACGGCAACGCAGGCCACAGCTACTTCGGTAGTGGCCGGAACAGCGGCAGCGATACCGGCTACCAGATCAGCGGTGGCTATCGCTGGGCGCTCGACAACGGCTTCGCGATAGGGCCGGAGGTCGGCTACAACGACCTCGGCAACATTCGCGTCAAGAACGTGTTCAACTCGCAGCCAGTGGTCGCAGACAACAAGGCCTCGCTGCACGGCTGGACCGTGGGCGCCAACGCGAAGTACAACTTCAACCCCAACTGGTATGTGTCCGCGCGCACCGGTCTGTACGGATGGAACGGCCACGGCATGACCCGCGACATCACGCCGGTCAGGATCGGACGTTCCGGCGACGGCTACTACGGCGGGCTGGGCGTGGGCTACGACTTCAGCCGCAACTTCGGCGTCGGCGTGGGCTACGACTATTACCGCGCCAAGAAAAACGACATCAATCTCTCCACGGGATTGCTGTCTGCACAAGCCGAAGTGAGGTTCTGACCTCTTTCGCCGCCACGCGCGGCCAACGCGGGCCCGGGTGCGCAAGCGCCCGGGCCTTGCTCATGCAGAACGATCAACTCGAGGAACCGGTCGCCGCGTCGATGGCGGCAGCCTGCTTCTTTGCCTGTTCATCGACGATGTTCTGCACGTTCTTCGCCTTGTTCAAGTCGTGGCCGTAGCCGGCCAGCGGCGTCCCGGCCAGCGCATTCGTGGCCGCCGGCGCAGGCGCCGCGGAACTCGCGGCCACGTCCGGCGCCGTGTGCGAACCGCACGCCGCGAGCGGAACAATCAAGACCAGGATGGCGAGGATGCGCAACATGCGGCGAGTGTCGCGCGGCGGGCGGCGGCTTGCAAGCTGCGGTAAGCTTCCGCGGAGGATCCACGGAACCTGCGCGTGAACGCATCTCCCGGTCGCTGGCGCCTCGATGGCCAGACCTGTCTCATCACCGGCGCCAGTCGCGGCATCGGCTTGGCCTGCGCGCGCGAGCTGGCGGGACTTGGCGCGCAACCGCTGCTGGTCGCGCGCGACGAGGCCGAGTTGAATGCGGTCTGCGACGAACTGCGCGAAGACTTTCCCGAAAGCGATCCGCGCAGTTTTTCCGCCGACATCGGTGACGCCGAGGATCGCCTCGCGATCTTCGACTGGATTGCCGATGTCGACGTGCCGTTGTCGCTGCTGGTCAACAACGCCGGGGGCAATCTCAAGAAGCCGACGCTGGAATACGAATCCGGCGATCTCGAAGAAGTGTTGCGATTGAACAGCGTGGCTGCGTTCGATCTGTGCAGGCTCGCGCATCCGCGCCTTGCGCAGCACGGCCACGCCGCGATCGTGAACGTCGGTTCGGTGTCGGGGGCGACGCACGTGCGCACCGGCGCGCCGTACGGCATGAGCAAGGCCGCGCTGCACCAGATGACGCGCAATCTCGCCTGCGAGTGGGCCGAGGACGGCATCCGCGTCAACGCGGTGGCGCCCTGGTACATCCGCACGCGCCGCACCGATGCGGCATTGTCCGACCCGGATTACCTGGAAGAAGTGCTGGACCGCACGCCGATGGCGCGCATCGGCGAACCCGAAGAAGTGGCCGCCGCGGTCGCGTTTCTGTGCCTGCCGGCGGCGAGTTACATCACGGGACAGGTGCTGGCGGTCGATGGCGGTTTCCTGAATTACGGATTCTGATCGCAATGGTGTATTACGACCACATCGATTCCCCGATCGGCCCGCTGCTGCTGGTCAGTGATGGCGCCGGATTGATCGAAATCGGCCTGCCGCATGGCGGCGCCGCACCGCCACCGCCAGCGGATGGCGAACGCAGCACATCGAAACTGCACGCGGCCGCGCGCCAGTTCGACGAATACTTCGCGGGCAAGCGCCTGCAATTCGATCTGCCGCTGCACCCTTCGGGCACGCCGTTCCAACTCGAAGTATGGGGCGCGTTGCTCGCGATTCCCTACGGCGAAACCGTAAGCTACGCCGACATCGCACGGCGCATCCGCCGGCCGCGCGCGGTGCGTGCGGTGGGCGCCGCGAACGGCGCCAATCCGCTGTCCATCATCGTGCCGTGCCACCGCGTGATCGGCAGCCATGGCGATCTCACGGGTTACGGCGGCGGATTGCCGGCCAAGCGCTGGCTGCTGGCGCACGAACGCAAGTACGCGCCCGTGCCGTCACTCACACTGACTGCGTAGGTTCGGCTGACGTCAACTTCATCGACGGAGAGCCCAACATCGGCTGATCCGCCTCGTTGGGCTTCTCCCGGCAGAGCCGGGATCAGCCCAACCTACGTTCCTCGACAAACCACGTAGGGCGGGAGTAGCGCAGCGAATCCCGCCAGTCGTTGTTTGACCCACGCCGGCAGGTTGGCACTCGCCCTGCATCGAAGCGTGACCGGACGAACATGGCGCAGCGAATCAGGCGTCACCGGCAGTTGCGCAATTGGTCCTGCAACTGCTGCTCACGCTCCCGCAGCGGCGGCTGCTCGCTTGGCATCGCCCTGCGCAATGCGCGGTGGTTTTCGTCGTAGTCCTTCTGCACGTAGCCGCACACCTGCGCGTGCGTGGCCGGCAAGCAAAAATCCTGCACTTCGGTCATGCCGGTCGCGACGCGCGGACCGCCAATGCGCGGCTTCGACAATTCCGGTGCGGACATGCCTGCCCGGCCGCGCGTCCCGTACGCGCGCGCCAGGGATCGCGGCGGATAGCCCATTACCCCGAGCGGCGCGAGATACGGCGGTGGCGGCGAACGCGTGAGGTATTGCTCGCCGTTGACCGCGCCGACGCACGTGTACATCGCGGGCAATGGCGAAGCTGGCGGAAGTTGGGACGGCGCCGGTGGTGTGCTCGCCATGGCGACCGGCTCCGCAATGGTTGCAGCAGGCGGCGGCACGTAACCCGGCGGCGCGTGGCTCGGCATGTTGAGGATCTTCTGCTTCTGCCCGGCGGGGCAGGCGCGATCCTGGTAACCCACGTTGCCGTTCGCGGCGATGCATTGGTACACCTGCGCCTGCGCGGCCGCGCACCAAGTGCTGCAGACGAAGATCACGGTGGCGAGCGCGGCCTTCATGCGGCGATCTTACGCCGCACACGGCTTCAGGAACGAAGCCCCACGCCCTTGCGCAGCAACCACAACGCGACCGCAGCGAGTGCGAACACGAATGCCAGCATCACCACGTACGCCACCCACACCGGCACGTCGCCGATGCCGAGGATGCCGAAGCGGAATGCGTTGACCATGTACAGGATGGGATTGGCCAGCGACGCCTCGCGCCACGGCGAACCCAGCATGTTCACCGAATAGAACACGCCGCCCAGATACGTGAGCGGCGCCAGTACGAAGGTCGGCACGATCGCGATGTCGTCGAAACGCTTGGCGAACATTGCGTTGATGAAACCCGCCAGCGAAAAGATCGTCGCGCCCAGGATCACCGTGGTGATCGCCACGAATGGATGCGCGATGTGCAGCGACGTGAAGAACAGCGCGATGCCCAGCACGATCGCGCCCACCAGCAGGCCGCGCAGCACCGCGCCGGATACGTAGCCCGTCAGCACCACCCAACTCGGCATGGGCGAGGCCAGCAATTCCTCGACGTAGCGGCCGAACTTGGAACCGAAGAAACTGGAGGTGATGTTGCCGTAGGCGTTGTTGATGACGCTCATCATCACGAGACCGGGCACGATGTACTGCATGTAGCTGAAACCGTGCATCGGTCCCACGCGGCTTCCGATCACCTTGCCGAAGATCACGAAGTACAGCGTCATCGTGATCGCGGGTGGCACCAGCGTCTGGGTCCAGATGCGCAGCATCCGCCGCACTTCGCGGCGGGTGATGGTGCCGAGCGCCACGAAGTTCGCGCGGGCGCGCACGGGCGCGGCGTAAGTCGGCGCGTCGGTGAGGCGGGGCCGCGCGAGGTCGTTCATGCCGCCGCTCCGTTGCCGTTGCGTTCGACCAGTCGCACGAACAATTCCTCCAGCCGGTTGGTCTTGTTGCGCATCGACGTCACCGTGATGCCGTGCGCCGTCAGCGCCGCGAACAGCGCGTTGAGGTCGTGCGTGCTGGGCATCTCCGCTTCCAGCGTCTGGTCGTCGAGGCGCGTCAGCTTGACGCCGTCGAGCTGCGGCAACGTGCCCTCGAAACCGGTGACGTCCAGCAGGAACGACTGCACGTCCAGCTTCGACAGCAGCCGACGCATCGAGGTGTCTTCCACGATCTCGCCGTGGTCGATGATCGCGATGTTGCGGCAAAGCTTCTCGGCTTCTTCGAGGTAATGCGTGGTCAGGATCACGGTGGTGCCGGCCCGGTTGATGCCGGTGATGAAATGCCACATCGAGCGGCGGATCTCGATGTCGACGCCCGCGGTGGGTTCGTCCAGGATCAGCAGGCGCGGCTCGTTCATCATCGCGCGCGCGATCATCAGCCGCCGCTTCATGCCGCCCGACATCATCCGCGTGGGCTGGAAGGCCTTGTCCCAGATGCGGAGCTCCTTCAGGTATTTCTCGGCCCGGGGCTTGGCGACCGTGCGGGGAATGCCGTAGAAACCCGCGACGTTGACGCAGATGTCGAACGGCGTCTCGAACTGGTTGAAGTTGATTTCCTGTGGCACCAACCCGATCTGCCGCATTACCCCGCCGCGATCGGCATGGATGGACAGCCCGAACACCCGCGCGTCGCCGCTGGTGGGATTGACCAGCGAAGACAGGATGCCGATCAGGGTGGATTTGCCCGCGCCGTTCGGACCCAGCAACGCGAAAAAGTCGCCCTGCGCCACCTTCAACGAAACGCCCTTGAGCGCCTGGACGCCGCTGGAATAAGTCTTGCGCAGGTTCTCGACTTCCAGCGCCGGAACGGCACGGGAAGCATCGGCAGCGGGCATGGAGGGGGATGGGTTCGGCAAAGCGGAATCGGCAGCCATCCCCTATTATAGAAGTTTCGTCCGCGCGCCCCCATGCCGAACGGCAGGGCCGCGGCGCATCACAACCCTTACGCTGGCGACAGGTTCGCCGCACTGTCCGAACGATGATCGAACGCTTCCAACTCGAACTTGCCGACAGCCACATGCTGGCGCCCGGCGTGCGGCACCTCGCCTTCCGGCGCGCCGACGGCGCGCCGTTCAAGTTCACGCCCGGCCAGTTCATCCAGATCCATTTCAACTACGACGACGGCAAACCCACCAAGCGCAGTTACTCGGTGGGCACGCCGGCCCAAGACGCCGAAGTCGACCGGCTCGAACTGGCGGTGTCGTACGTCGATGGCGGCGCCGCGACCAAACTGCTCGGCAACCTGGAGCACGGCGGCACGGTCGAGGCCAGCGGTCCGTACGGCCGCTTCTGCCTGATGGACGACGATGCCAACCAGCGCTATGTCCTGATCGCGACCGGCACCGGCATCACGCCCTACCGCGCGATGCTGCCGAAGATCGAGAAGCTGATCGCCGAGCGCGGCACGCGCGTCGCGCTGCTCTACGGCGCCCGCAATGAGCAGGAACTGCTGTACGGCGAGGAATTCGAAGCGTTCGCGAACAAGCATCCGGAGTTCACCTTCCGCGCCTGCCTTTCACGCGCCGCGCGCGCCGCGCCGCGTCCGCACGACCGCCGCGGCCACGTGCAGGACGTGCTGCCGGAACTTGCACCCGATCCCGAGCACGACATCGCCTACCTCTGCGGCAACCCCGATATGATCGATGCCGCCTTCACCCAGTTGAAGGAACTCGGCATGCCGATCAAGCACATCCGGCGCGAGAAGTACGTGTCCTCGCGCTGACCGATCGACGGAAAGCCGCCCTTTTGCTCGTTGTTCCTGGGCTTTCGTTCGTCATTCCCGCGCAGACGGGAATCCAGCCCTTCCTGTCCCGGCGCTCGAGCCACATGGAGCACTGTCAACCATGACGATGTGGCCCTGACTCCAGCGATCACGCCGAAAGGGTCTCACCTTGTGAGACAAACCCATGCTTACTGTCTTGCCGGCACCGCAACGGCGGTGTAGGGTCCGAGCCAACAGGGGGCAAGATGGGGACGCAGTCAGACCATCCGCGACACGGCACCGCGGCCGTCGTTGATTTCGCATCGAAACCACGGCGTCGCTTCCTTGGCACCTTGGCCGTCGCCATCGGCAGCCCGCTGGTCGCCGCCGTGGCGCCGCTGCGGGCGCGCGCCCCGTCGCATCGATTGCACCTGCAGGACTGCCGCATCGCTGGCAGCCATCACTACGAGTGCCGCAAGGTGCTTGCGCATCTTCGCGCCGGTGACGCGCTGCGCCTGTGCCGGCAATCCGACAACCCGCACGACGAACGCGCCATCGAAGTGTTCTGGCGCAACCACAAGCTCGGTTATCTGCCACGCCTCGACAACGTCGCAGCCGCGTCGCTGGCCGACCGCGCGCATGCGCTGCATGCCGAAGTCATCGGCGTCGACGATCCGAATGACGAGTGGGAGCCGGTGCGGTTGAGGGTGTGGGTCTTGAATACATGAGGACCGGGCATGGACTTTGAAACTTTTTTCCGACGCGCCTTTTGCAAAACCGAGCCGGCATTTGGACCATTTGACTACCAATATCAACTTGTCAAGGAGGGCTGGCCAGATTTGCTTGACGTGCCTACCGGCATGGGCAAGACCGCGGCAATCACGCTGGCTTGGCTATGGAAACGTGGCTGGCGTGATGGCACTCGCGCCGAAACCATAGATGCTTCGACACCGCGTCGCTTGGTCTGGTGCCTGCCCATGCGTGTGCTGGTGGAGCAGACCGAGGAGAACATACGCTCGTGGCTCGCCAATCTGGGCATCTCAGGCGAAGCCGGCGATGGAAAGGTTTCCGTGCACGTGCTGATGAGCGGCTCGGACGACGCAGCCAAAGCAACATGGGCCGAATACCCCGAAGAGGACATGATCATCGTCGGCACCCAGGACATGCTGCTTTCGCGTGCGCTGATGCGCGGCTACGGCATGAGCCGCTATCAATGGCCGATTCACTTCGCGCTGTTGCACAACGATTGCCTGTGGGTGTTCGACGAGGTGCAGTTGATGGGCGCAGGCCTGGCCACCTCGGCGCAGATGGAAGCTTTTCGACGCTGCTTTCCACCCGCAAAAACCAGCCGCACGCTGTGGGTTTCCGCGACATTGAATCGCGATTGGCTCGCGACAGTGGATATGCAGCGATACCAGGACTCGCTCAATCAGCGCGGCCTTGGCGAAAGGGACCGCGAGCAGGCCGGCTCGCGCCTTCGTGCTACCAAGGCGCTCGCTCAGGCATCCATTTCCTTGACCAAGGACGCCAGCAACAAGGCGGGCCTGCAAGCCTATCTTGAACAACTGCGCGATCTGGTACTGGAAACCCACGATCCGCGCGCGCAGACACTGGTCATCGTCAATCGTGTCGAACGCGCGCAGCAATTGTTCGGATTTTTGCGCGAAAAGCGCCCGGACAAGCCCGACCTCTTGATTCACGCGCGCTTTCGTGCCACCGAGCGCGCCGAGCAATCGAAGCGGCTGCGTGGCGATAGCGACATCGATCGCATCATCGTTGCGACACAGGCCGTCGAGGCTGGTGTGGACATTTCCTCGAAGAGGTTGATTACCGAGCTGGCGCCTTGGCCGTCACTGGTGCAGCGCTTCGGCCGCTGCAACCGTTACGGCGAACACAACGCCGATGGCGCACGCATTCTGTGGGTGGACCTTGCCGATGATGGCGATGCGCTCCCCTACACCATGCAAACCTTGACCGCCGCGCGCGCCAAGCTGGCGAGCCTCGCGAGCGCGAGTCCCCAGGATTTGCCGCCCACCGACGAGGCACGCCCGCTTGCCGCCGTCTTGCGCCGCAAGGATTTGCTGGATCTCTTCAACACCGATCCGGACCTTTCCGGCTTCGATGTAGACGTCTCGGATTACATCCGCGACAGCGGCACGCCCGGCGTGCAGGTGTTCTGGCGCGGGTTCAGGGACGATCCCAACATACCGAAGCCACAAGGCAGACCCGATCGCTCGGAGTTGTGTCCTGTTTCCATCGGGCAGGCGAAGGATTTCGCCAAGCGCAAGGATGTCGCGCTTTGGAGATGGGATTCGCTCGACGACAAATGGGTGAAACTGGACCCCAGCCGGATGCGTCCAGGCATGACTTTGCTGGCTCGTGCAGCCGATGGCGGCTATGACACAACCGGCGGTTTCGATGCCTCTCTCAAGCAGCCGGTGGGAATCACCACCCTTGCGGCTCAAACGCCAGAGAACGCGTATGGCGAAGACTGGCGTTCGCAACGGAAGCTGCCCGTGGCACTTTCCGATCACATGGGCCACGTCGCCGACCAAGCAGAAAAGCTGTGCAACGCCGTTGGCGAAAGCGGGCATAAGGTGAGCATCGTGCGCGCTGGCCGCTGGCACGATCTCGGCAAGGCGCACGCAGTCTTTGACGCCACCATGCATACCTGCGACAAGGCCCCTGCGGGCTTTCTCGCGAAGTCACCCTGCAACGGGCGGCACAGCCGCAAATTCTTTCGTCACGAGCTCGCGTCCATGCTCGGCTGGCTGGCCCAGCACGACGCCGAGCACGACGCCGATCTCGTCGCCTATTTGATCGCCGCCCACCACGGCAAGGTGCGCATGAGTCTGCGCGCGATGCCCACCGAAACGGCGGACAAGGGGGTCAAACGGTTCGCCCGCGGCATATGGGAAGGCGACATGTTGCCGGCGCTCGATTTCGATGGAGAGCACAGCGCCGAAACCACGCTCAAGCTGGCATTGATGGAAATTGGCCGAGGTGAGCAAGGGCCGTCATGGGCAGAGCGTGTCCTGAAGCTGCTGGATCAATACGGTCCATTCCAGCTCGCGTGGTTGGAAACGCTGGTGCGGCTTGCGGACTGGCGCGCATCGGCGCTCGAACAACAAGGAGCCGGCCATGAATAACATCATCCTCGATGGCTGCACGCCGACGCCGCTTGCTTGTTACCTGAAAGCATTGGGGATACTGCGCCTGTTGTCAGGCAAGTATCCAGACACGCGCGGATTCTGGCGCAATGACAGGTTCGTATTGCGCACGGGACTGGATGGCGACGCGATCGAACATTTCTTTCTGTGCGAATACGCACCGACGCCCATCATCGCGCCTTGGAATGGCGGCAGCGGCTTCTACTATCAGGAGCGCAAGTCCAAAGAGAAGGATCCTGCCACCGGTAAGAAGAAGAAGCTCGGCATCTACGATCAGGAAACTGCGGCCACCAAGGTTGTGGACGCCATTCTTTCCAGCAAGAGCGAGAGGCTTGATGCTTATAGACGCGCAATTCGTTTTGCAAAGGCTGCTGTACAAGATGCAGGATTCATTACTTCACCGGATGCCGGAAAACAAAAGGATGATTTCATCCTGTCGCTACGCGCAAGACTTCCCGATGATTGCCTTCAGGCGATAGATGCCGGTCTCACTGTCACCAGCGAAAAGACAAGCTATCCACCCATGCTTGGGACAGGGTGGAACGATGGCAATCTCGATTTCACCAGCAATTTCATGCAGCGCCTCCTGGACGTTCTCGGGATCACCGATGGCGCAAACCCGCAACAATCCGCCAGTTGGTTACAAGCGAGCCTATTCGGTACGTGTGCCCCGGACCTGACAAAGAACACCATCGGCCAGTTTTTCCCGGGCCAAGCAGGAGGTCCCAACGCCAGCGCCGGCTTCGTGGCCGATGCCGCCATCAATCCGTGGGATTTCGTGTTGACGATCGAAGGGGCATTGGCCTTCGCTGCGGCCGCCGTGCGCCGCAACGCGGACGATTCATCCGGCGTACTGAGCTACCCGTTCACTGTGCGAGCCGTGGGCGCGGGGTCCGGAAGCTTGGGCGAAGGCGATGCAGCCAGTGCCCGCGGCGAGCTCTGGATGCCGCTTTGGCCACAGCCCGCCACTTACGCCGAAGTGCGAGCCCTAATGGCCGAGGGCCGTGTCGCACTCGGCAAGCAACCAGCGCGCGATGCACTGGACTTCGTTCGCGCCGTTCAGCGCCTTGGCGGCTACCGCGGCGTTGACAGTTTCCAGCGTTTTGGATTGCTAATGCGTTCCGGCAAGGCCTACCTCGCGACGCCCTTGTCGCGCGTTGAAGTGAGCGACGAATCCCGATCACGTTGGCTGGACGATCTGGATAGAAACCGTTGGCTGGCACGTTTTCGTCAATTTGTCAGGGGCGAAAACACCGCCAACCGCTTTCCGATCTTGTGCAAACGGCTGGAAGACAAGCTGTTTGCCTTTTCGGGCCGAGAGCCTAGCAAGGCGGAAGCACAATCGCTGCTGGTGTTGTTGGGCGAGATCCAATCCGCCTTGTCGAACAGCCAGACGGCGCGCGAAACCGTGCGTCCCATTCCCGAACTTTCCGAACGTTGGGTGATCGCCGCCGCCGACGGCAGCGCCGCCTTCCGTATCGCAAAAGCACTGGCTGGAATGAACCAGGAACTGCTGCCCTTGCGGGCTCAGCTTTTCCCTGTGCAGCGCAAGCACGACCAGTGGATGATTCCCGATACCAGCGAAGAAGCCCGCGTCCACATTGGTCAAAAAGGTCGTCTGACGGACACCCTTTGCGCATTGCTCGCGCACCGTCTGTGGCTCGCGGAAAAACTTGACCTGCGTGACAAGCCGCTCGACAGCGCGGCAGGCGCCACGCTGGAAGACATTAACGTTTTCCTGCGCGACGACAACATGGACGAACGGATTGCCGCACTACTGCCGGGGCTTGCGCTTTGCGATATTCCGCGCCACGCGGAAGCTTGCAACGGCGGGGGCGCCGTCCCTGCCGGCTTCGCCCTGCTGAAACTGTGTCTGATACCCGACCGCATCCTGCACTCATTGAAGCTGATGCCGGAAGACAACCGTCTTCCCGTAGCTCTCGGCATGCTGGCGCAACTCGCTGCCGGCAATCACGATAACCGCGCGGTGAGGGCAGCATGGCGACGGCTGCGCACATCGGGGCTTGCTCCTGTCTTTTCTCAAAATGCACTGCCCAACCTGCATGGCATCGGTGCGCGGCGTGCCGCCGCGGCCCTGCTGATTCCGCTGCGCTACGGCGCCACTGCCGCGCTTGCACGCGGCGTGCTGAACCTCGCCGCATCCAGAACGAAGCCGTTTGATCCCAAGGAGACATGCTATGAGCCTTGATCTGTCCGCCCTTCACAACGTCCCCCGCCTTCTGCTCCGCGCCAAGCTGAAGCCCATCCAAGGCACGCGTTTCCAACCCACCGGCTTTCCCGAAATCGGCGCGGCGCTATACGAGGGTCCCGACGGTACGCCCACCCTCTTGGTGGAATCGGCGCAAAGCATGGCCAATCGCATGGAGGCCGTCTGCTGGGACAAAGTAGCCGACGACTGGGTGAAACCGCTCCAAGGTTTGTCCGTCGTCAAGGTCAACGACAAGGATGGCAAGCCGCTGACCAATTCCGTGCTGGAAGCGCATCGCATCAATTCACCGTACATCCTGGAAGGGCAGGACAAAACCGTCTTCGACAAGCTCAAGAACGAACTGGCCGACATGGAAGAAGGTTTCGTGGATTTGCGCAAACTCGCCCGCATCCTGCTCGCGCTGGACGTGAATACGTTGCTGCACGGCGTGTTCCTGGCCAAGAAGGAACTGGCCGGGGGCCGTCTGCGCCTCCCGCGGGCATTGTCTGCTTTCATTGAGGCCCGCGACAGCAAGGTAGCCTCAAGTGGTGGCGTGAAAAACGATTCCGTGAATCCATCCGGTGATACATCCAAGGGCTTCGGCAACGTGCCGTTCGCCCGCGACGAATTCGTCTCGCCCGATATTGACGCTTACTTCAACCTCGATCTCGCGCAATTGCGTGGCTACGGCTTTCCACCATCTGTCCAAGACCTACTTGTGGCGATCGCGCTCTACAAGATCCGTGCCTTTCTGGAAAGCGGTTTGCGGCTGCGCACCGCGTGCGACCTGGAATGTGACGGGCTGGAAGTGCAGCGTCCGCAAGGCTTCGAGCTGCCCACGTTGGCCGATCTGGAAAAGGAACTTCCCGATTTGATCGCTGCCGCCACGTCCGATGCGAAGTTCGAAGTCACGACCGTGACCTACACCGGCGGGGGCAATACCAGGAAGGGCAAGAAGAGCAAGGCCGATGCAGAAGCCAGCAATGATGATGATGAGGCCTGAGTCATGCTCGCGCTCTCTTTCACCTTTCCCGCCGGGCGCTACCACGCCACGCCTTGGGATCGACACGTCAATGAAGGCGCCGTGGCGTGGCCTCCGGAGCCATGGCGCATCCTCCGCAGTCTGATCGCCGCTTGGCACCACAAGGTAAAACATGAAAGCAGACACAGCGAGTCCACACTGGGTGGCCTGATCGAATCGCTGGCGCGGGAATTGCCCGAGTACGGTCTGCCCGCGGCAAGCCACAGCCACACGCGTCATTACATGCCGCAATTCGCTGCCGGCGATACAAAGCTGATCTTCGACGCATTCACTGCCGTCAAGCGTGACGATCCGCTGACCGTGGTCTGGCCGAATCTGGAATTGCCTGACGATCAACGTGCCTTGCTGGACGAACTTCTTTCCGTCATGGGCTATCTAGGGCGAGCCGAATCATGGGTGGAAGCCAAACGTATTGACGGGGCACCCGCAACTAACTGCAAACCCGATACGCATTCGCTCGACACCGAAACCGGCGCACTCCAGGGAGAGATCGTCACGTTGTACGCGCCGTTGCCGTCCGGCGAATATCAATCGCTGCGCCGAGGTTTTCTCGACGACAAGAAGGCCGCCAGGAAACTGGGGACGACCTTGCCGGACAATCTGCAGGATGCCTTGAGCGTGGACACTGTGGCTCTGCGCAAGCAGGGCTGGAACCAGCCACCGGCAGCCAAAAAAGTGAGCTACCTGCGCCCGATCGATGCCTTGCGGCCCCGCTACGCAGTTCCCCAAATCAAAACGCCGGACGCGACCTGCATCAATTTCATCCTGACTGGCAAACCGCTGCCCCGCATCGAAGATGCATTGCGCATCGGTGAGCTTCTGCGCGCCGCGATCATGGCCCAAGCCAGGCAGGTCTTTGGCAAAGATCACATTCCGCCCATCTTCTCCGGCCACGACCTTCCTGCCGGCAACCGCCATCGGCACGCCTTTTACCTGCCTTGGGACAGCAATGGCGACGGTGACATCGATCGCCTGCTGTTGCACGCGCCCGATGGCATGAACGCCGAACTACTGCAAATCGCTGAGCAAGTCCAAAAGCTGTGGGGCCACGGCAGCGAATGGAAACTGGTCGTGGAAAACATCGGCCGCGCCGGAATCGCGCATGCCATCACAGGGCTCGGCGCCGTCTGGGAATCGGTCACGCCTTACCTGCACCCGTGGCACATCAAGAAGCACCTGAGCATCGAAGACCAGCTACGGCGCGAGTGCCGGGAACGCGGTCTGCCCGAACCGGACGTCCTCGAATCGTTCGATGAAGTCAATGTAAGCAAAGGCCGCAAACGCCGGCCGATCCATTTTCGACGCTTTCGCAGCCGGCGCGGACTCGCCCAGCCAGACCGTCTCGGCAGCTTCTGGCGCCTGACCTTTCCCGAACCGATAACAGGCCCGCTTGCGCTCGGCTTTGCCTGCCATTTCGGGTTGGGTTTGTTCAAGCCACGTGATTGGAAATAGGAAGACTCCTCCACAGATCGCGATCGGCCACACACTGGCACCTGAGGAATGCATATAGCCCCTCCCCGTCTTCTCGTTGTGCTATCATTGCTATCACATTGGCAGGAGCCCGCCATGCCCAACCTGATCGTCCGCAATCTCGATGATGCGCTGGTGCGCAAGCTGAAGCAGCGGGCCGCGACGCATGCCCGCAGCGCCGAGGCCGAGCATCGCGCCATTCTCGAAGCAGCCCTCGCGCCTACCCGCCGCAAGAACTTGGCGGACCTGCTTGCCCGCATGCCCGACGTGGGCAATGACGCGGACTTCGCGCGCGTGCGTTCCGGCAAGCGGCCGCGCCGTGTATTTGATTGACACCAACGTCGTAAGCGAAATCCGCAAGGGCCACAAAGCCGACGCGGGCGTCAGAAAGTTCTTCGCGGATGTCGCCGCCAGCCAAGTACAAGTCTTTCTTTCAGTGATTACCGTCGGCGAGCTGCGCCGCGGCGTTGCGCTGATCCACCATCGCGGCGATGCATTGCAGGCACGCCGATTGGAGCGCTGGCTGCAATCCATCCTCACGGACTTCGCCGGGAATGTTCTCGATGTCGATGCCGAAATCGCCCAGCTTTGGGGGCAGCTGTGCGCGCCGCGCGCCGAAAACGCGCTCGACAAGCTGATTGCGGCCACCGCGCTCATCCACGGTCTCACCGTCGTGACCCGCAACGGCCGGCACTTCAGCGCCACGGGTGTGCCGCTGTTGAATCCCTTTTCCGGCGTCAGATAGTGTTTGGCAGCAAATTGCCGGCCCTTTCGTCACTCACCGCACGAACAAACACACGTTTCGGCTCCCCGGCAGTTGTCGAATGCCCGCATCGGGAGTACAACCGGTTGCATCGAAGGCCAAGGGGATACTTCGATGGAGCCAAGACAGGGTGACCTGGAGCTTCCGTTCCCGGAATTGGGCGGCGACCAGCCCCTGATTCCGGTGCGCATGCTCAACGAGCATGTCTATTGTCCGCGCCTCGCTTATCTGGAGTGGGTGCAGGGCGAGTGGTCCGATTCGGCCGATACCGTCGAGGGCCGCTACAAACACCGGCGCGTCGACAAACCATCCGGCGACCTGCCGGATGCCGACAAGGCTGCCGAGGAGCGCATCGAAATCCATGCGCGCTCGATCACGCTTTCCTCGAACAAGCTCGGCCTGATCGCCAAGCTCGATTTGATCGAAGGCGAAGGCGATGTCGTCACGCCGGTCGACTACAAACGCGGCAAGCGTCCACACACCACGCGAGGCGTGTATGACCCCGAGCGTGTGCAGTTGTGCGCGCAAGGCCTGCTGCTGCGCGAGCATGGTTACGTTTGCGAGGAAGGCGCGATCTATTACGTCGAAAGCAAGGAACGTGTCGCCATTGCTTTCGACGACGAGTTGCTCTCGCTCACCCGCAACGCCATCGCAGAACTGCGCGCAATGGCCTCGGGCGGCGAGATTCCGCCACCACTGGTGGATAGTCCCAAATGTCCGCGCTGCTCGCTGGTCGGCATTTGCCTGCCCGATGAAGTGCAATTTCTCAGGCAAACCGAGTTGTCGCCGCGCCCGCTGGCGGTATCCCTGCACGAAGCCCTGCCGCTGTATATCCAGCATCACAGCGCCAAGCTGGCCAAGAAAGGTGAGTTGCTGGAGGTCAGCGACAAGGACGGACACCTGCTGGCCACTGCCCGACTGCGTGAAGTCTCGCAAGTCGTCGTGCAGGGCAACATCTACATCACCACGCCTTGTCTTCAGGAATTGATGCAGCGTGGCATTCCGGTCACCTGGCACAGCTATGGCGGCTTCTTTTTCGGCCACACGCTTGGCAACGGCCACAAGAATGTGGAATTGCGTACCGCGCAGTACCGGGCCAGCTTCGACGAACGTGTTTGCCTGCGGCTGGCGCGCGGATTCGTCGCCGCCAAGATCGCCAACAGCCGCACCCAACTACGCCGCAACTGGAAACCGGACGACAAGCCCGAGCAGGCCATTGCCGATCTGAAACGCACACGACAACAGGCCGAGCGCGCCGGGAGCCTGGAAACATTGCTGGGCATCGAAGGCAACGCCGCGGCCATCTACTTCGGCCAGTTGCGCAATACGCTCAAGCCCACCACGCCCGAGGACGAAACCCTGTTGTCCTTCGATTTCACGCAACGCAACCGCCGGCCTCCCGCCGACCCGGTCAACGCGATGCTTTCCTTCGCCTACACCATGCTGGCGCGCACGCTCACGGTGACCCTGCAAGCAGTCGGGTTCGATCCCTTCCGCGGCTTTTACCACCAGCCGCGTTACGGCCGGCCGGCGCTGGCCCTGGACATGATGGAACCCTTCCGCCCGTTGCTCGCTGATTCCGTGGTGATGCTGGTGATCAACAATGGCGAGGTCCATCCCAGCGACTTCGTCAGCGCGGCTGGCAGTGTCAATCTCACTCCGGATGGACGCAGGCGCTTCATCGCAGCCTTCGAACGCCGGCTCTCACAGGAAGTCACACACCCGCTGTTCGGCTATCGCTTGAGTTATCGCCGGTTGCTGGAACTGCAGGCGCGTCTGCTCGGACGTTTCCTGCTCGGGGAGCTGGACGATTACCCGAACTTCACCACCCGCTGAAATCGCAAATCGTGAGATAACCATGGACGAACATTTGTATCTGGTCACCTATGACATCCGCGACGACAAACGCTGGCGTCGCGTGTTCCAGCTGATGAAAGGTTTCGGCGAATGGCTGCAACTTTCCGTATTCCAATGTCGGCTCAGCCGCCGACGGCACGCCGAGATGATCCAGCTGCTGGACGGCGCCATCAACGGTCGCGTCGACGCACTGCTCGTGATCGACCTTGGCCCCGCCGACAAGGTCAAGCCGCGCGTCGTCAGCCTTGGTGACAAGTTCAGTCCCGTCGCACGCGAGCCCATCATTGTGTGAGCACGATTCCCACCAGCGCCGGATCGCGCGATACTCGCCATGCCGTCGCGAGCGCTCCAATGACGAAGGTCAGCCCGGCCAGCCCTCGCAACCAAATGCTCTTTGACATTCAAATGACTAGCTGCACAATCAAGGTATCCGGCTCAAGGTCGGGGGTGCTGCCATGCTCGACCGACATCAGCGCTCGCATGGATGCTCCGAAAACCTTGCGGGAAGCGGGTCAGAACGGGTACTGTTTCCGCGGCGAATTCGCCGCGGCCTCATTGAAGCATGGCGCGCGAACGGAGGAACGCGCAGGTTTCCTCCAGGTTTCCGCGGCGAATTCGCCGCGGCCTCATTGAAGCCGCATCTGTTCGATCGATACGCCGAGTTGCTGGACGACGTTTCCGCGGCGAATTCGCCGCGGCCTCATTGAAGCCGCGCTCACCAGCACGCTGTCGTCGGTCCAGCCCGCGGGTTTCCGCGGCGAATTCGCCGCGGCCTCATTGAAGCAAGTTCGCCCTCGGTCAGGACGTGCAGATTGTCCCGAGTTTCCGCGGCGAATTCGCCGCGGCCTCATTGAAGCGCGCAGCGCCGTCTCGCCGACGATGCCTTCCTTCGGGTTTCCGCGGCGAATTCGCCGCGGCCTCATTGAAGCGCCCAATTCCACGCGGCATACTTCCGGCGCCCGTAAGTTTCCGCGGCGAATTCGCCGCGGCCTCATTGAAGCGATGTTGTTTCCGGCGCAACCGCTTTGCAGTTGCCTGTTTCCGCGGCGAATTCGCCGCGGCCTCATTGAAGCTCGTTTATCGCGTGAATTTGTACGTTCGTGTTTTGGTTTCCGCGGCGAATTCGCCGCGGCCTCATTGAAGCGAAACACGTGGGCGTGAAAAATACCATGTAATTGCGAGTTTCCGCGGCGAATTCGCCGCGGCCTCATTGAAGCACCAGCAGCAGGCGCTGTTCCGGCTTTAGCGGGACGGGGGTTTCCGCGGCGAATTCGCCGCGGCCTCATTGAAGCAGGCGGCGGTCGGATGATGTGAAATTGGCCGTCGTCGGTTTCCGCGGCGAATTCGCCGCGGCCTCATTGAAGCCACGGCGTGGCGCTTTGAATGTAGCCCGCTTATCGGGTTTCCGCGGCGAATTCGCCGCGGCCTCATTGAAGCTAGGGTAATCCCTACACCGTCTCGCGGCGTGAGCCGATGTTTCCGCGGCGAATTCGCCGCGGCCTCATTGAAGCTCGGGGGTCACCACGTCGTACAGGTCGGTGCTGGCCAGGTTTCCGCGGCGAATTCGCCGCGGCCTCATTGAAGCATGGTGTTGGTCGGGGTGGTCACTTCGATTTCTCCGGGTTTCCGCGGCGAATTCGCCGCGGCCTCATTGAAGCTTCACTGTGCATAACACGAACCCGCCTTGATGCGAGCGGTTTCCGCGGCGAATTCGCCGCGGCCTCATTGAAGCGTGCTACACGTTGCGGAGTCGCGGCTTACTTTTTGGTTTCCGCGGCGAATTCGCCGCGGCCTCATTGAAGCATCGCTGTAATTGCGCCATACTTGCGCGCCCATCGCGTTTCCGCGGCGAATTCGCCGCGGCCTCATTGAAGCATCTGCCTCGATGCGCAAGGCAATCTGCTGACCGACGTTTCCGCGGCGAATTCGCCGCGGCCTCATTGAAGCAACTTGTGGCCTATGCCAAGGAAGATTTCGCGCGCGGTTTCCGCGGCGAATTCGCCGCGGCCTCATTGAAGCTCCGGTGGTGGCGGTGCAATGTGCAGGAACTCCCTTAGTTTCCGCGGCGAATTCGCCGCGGCCTCATTGAAGCGAGCATCGGCTTCGGCATGTCCTGATACTCCTGGTTGTTTCCGCGGCGAATTCGCCGCGGCCTCATTGAAGCCCCGACGCACACGCTGGTGCGTCGGCGTGTCGTGTCGTTTCCGCGGCGAATTCGCCGCGGCCTCATTGAAGCCAGTTCGATGGCGCTTTCGATCGCGGCGCTGAACAGGGTTTCCGCGGCGAATTCGCCGCGGCCTCATTGAAGCACCAGCGGGAAGTACTTGTCATGCAGCAGGTCGCGGGTTTCCGCGGCGAATTCGCCGCGGCCTCATTGAAGCGCGACACAACTCGGCAATAAGTTAACCGTCGCTGGCAGGTTTCCGCGGCGAATTCGCCGCGGCCTCATTGAAGCTTGATCAGAGTGATGGTCTTGTCGACATTCCATTCATGGGTTTCCGCGGCGAATTCGCCGCGGCCTCATTGAAGCTTGTGTCTTGGTAATGAGTTCGCGCGTATATTCTTTGTTTCCGCGGCGAATTCGCCGCGGCCTCATTGAAGCAGGCCGATTTCATCGCCGGGCTGCAGGTCGAGCGGAGTTTCCGCGGCGAATTCGCCGCGGCCTCATTGAAGCGTTGATCGCGACGCAGTTGGGAAGTGCGGGGTTCCTTGGTTTCCGCGGCGAATTCGCCGCGGCCTCATTGAAGCCAGTAATGTTCAATGTGCCGACACGCGTTTTTACGCCGTTTCCGCGGCGAATTCGCCGCGGCCTCATTGAAGCATCACCAAGGCCGATGGGTATGCGCATCTGCGCTGCGGTTTCCGCGGCGAATTCGCCGCGGCCTCATTGAAGCTCGTCCATCGTGCGCGCTTCGAGCACGGCGTCATTGTTCGCGGTTTCCGCGGCGAATTCGCCGCGGCCTCATTGAAGCACCCGGTCTTCCGCGCGGGCAGCGATGTCACGGCGGTTTCCGCGGCGAATTCGCCGCGGCCTCATTGAAGCACCCGGTCTTCCGCGCGGGCAGCGATGTCACGGCGGTTTCCGCGGCGAATTCGCCGCGGCCTCATTGAAGCAAGTCCAGCTTGACCTTGCCGTGCTGCGGGATCTGCGGTTTCCGCGGCGAATTCGCCGCGGCCTCATTGAAGCTGGCTGATGCGGCTTTCCACATCGGGGTCGACGTGTGTTTCCGCGGCGAATTCGCCGCGGCCTCATTGAAGCCAGTGTGAAATGTTCGCATTTTGCCCTGATAATGCTGTTTCCGCGGCGAATTCGCCGCGGCCTCATTGAAGCAATGTCCCCACCCGCTTTTTCACGCCCGGTGCGGAAGTTTCCGCGGCGAATTCGCCGCGGCCTCATTGAAGCTGGCGTTTCGCTTTGGGGATTGGAATTGTCGGCGCAGGTTTCCGCGGCGAATTCGCCGCGGCCTCATTGAAGCAGGAGCAACCAGTAATGTACCATCCGGGACGCTAGTGTTTCCGCGGCGAATTCGCCGCGGCCTCATTGAAGCGATTTTCCGCAAAACCCAACCACCAATTAAGGAGTATGTTTCCGCGGCGAATTCGCCGCGGCCTCATTGAAGCTGAGCCGGGCGGCCGTCCGCGTTTTCGCTTTCCCTCGTTTCCGCGGCGAATTCGCCGCGGCCTCATTGAAGCTGGACGTCGAGATGTATCCCGACGCCAACGTTTTGCCGAGTTTCCGCGGCGAATTCGCCGCGGCCTCATTGAAGCCGTGGTTCGCCCCGTTTTGCCGCATGATTCCGAAGGTTTCCGCGGCGAATTCGCCGCGGCCTCATTGAAGCTCAATTAGCCCCCTTATGACCCTGTTCTTTAGCTTTGTTTCCGCGGCGAATTCGCCGCGGCCTCATTGAAGCGACGTGATGCGTCTGGACAACTGGGAAGGCGAGCTTCCGTTTCCGCGGCGAATTCGCCGCGGCCTCATTGAAGCCGGAACGGTTGGTTTGCCGGTGACCTCGTTCCACGCGTTTCCGCGGCGAATTCGCCGCGGCCTCATTGAAGCGAAGGTGGCCGTGCCGCGCTGCACGCGGTTCCACTCGTTTCCGCGGCGAATTCGCCGCGGCCTCATTGAAGCCGTCCCAACAGAACCGGCGTGTACGTCGCCACGATGTTTCCGCGGCGAATTCGCCGCGGCCTCATTGAAGCAATTTAATTATCTCGGCGTTCATCTTGGCCCGGAGCGTTTCCGCGGCGAATTCGCCGCGGCCTCATTGAAGCGCCTGGGTGATGTCGCGCACCGTTTCGCCGGTGTCGCCGTTTCCGCGGCGAATTCGCCGCGGCCTCATTGAAGCGAGGAATGGGTCGAGGATCACCCCAAGACGCAGGAACTGTTTCCGCGACGAATTCGTCGCGGCCTCATTGAAGCAACACTGACCCTTCAAAATCGCGCCATAAACCGCAAGTTTCCGCGGCGAATTCGCCGCGGCCTCATTGAAGCGTCAGGTCAGGGTTGGCAACGCCTGCGGCCGTCGCGCGTTTCCGCGGCGAATTCGCCGCGGCCTCATTGAAGCAAGAACGGGTTCTCGCATTTCGAGCGGCTCGTCATCGTTTCCGCGGCGAATTCGCCGCGGCCTCATTGAAGCGTATGAACTGGCTCGAATCCAAACTCGGCAGGCTCGCGTTTCCGCGGCGAATTCGCCGCGGAAACGCTGGCCTTGAGGTTGACCATATGCCCGCGGTGCTCGCTTCAATGAGGCCGCATCGCCCATGGCACCGATCCGACGCCAGTTGGCGAATTATTCGCGCGTGAGCGCGCGGTGCCCGATATCACAGCGATAAAACGCGCCGTCGAATTGGATGAAGTCGGCGGCGCCGTAGGCGCGATCACGAGCCTGCAGCAGATCGTTGCCCAACGCGCACACGCACAGCACCCGACCACCGGCCGTGACCGCATGGCCGTCGCCGTCGAGTTTCGTGCCGGCGTGGAAGACTTTTACGTCGGCGCCGAAGTCTGCGTCCAGGCCCGAGATCGCGTCGCCGCTTTTCGGTCTGCCGGGATAGCCCTGCGCCGCGATCACGACGCCCAGCGATGGTCTGGGATCCCATTCCGTCTGGGCGCGATCGAGCTTGCCGTCGATCGCGGCTTCGATCAGGTCCGCGAAATCCGACTGCAGCCGCTGCATGATCGGCTGGGTCTCGGGGTCGCCGAAGCGCACGTTGAATTCGATCACCTTCGGCGCACCCGCCTTGTCGATCATCAAACCGGCGTACAGGAATCCCGTGAATGGCGCGCCTTCTTCCGCCATGCCGCGCAGGGTCGGTTCGATGATTTCGGTGCGGATGCGGCGCTCGACCTCGGGCGTCACCACCGGCGCGGGCGAATACGCGCCCATGCCGCCCGTGTTTGGGCCGGTATCGCCCTCGCCGACGCGCTTGTGGTCCTGGCTCGACGCCATCGGCAGGTAACGCATGCCGTCTGCCATCACGATGTAGCTGGCTTCCTCGCCTTCGAGAAAGTCCTCGATCACGACCCGCGCCGACGCGTCGCCGAATGCATGCGCATCGAGCATGTCGCGCAGGGCGTGCTCGGCTTCGGCAAGCGTCGCCGCCACCACCACGCCCTTGCCGGCCGCCAGGCCGTCGGCCTTGATCACGATGGGCGCGTCGCTCTTGCCGGCGTGTGCACGCACGTAGTCGAGCGCAGGTTCCAGCGTGGTGAACACTGCGTAGTTCGCGGTGGGGATGTGGTGACGGGCCAGAAAATTCTTGGTGAAGGATTTGGAACCTTCGAGCTGCGCCGCTGCGGCCGTCGGGCCGAAGATGCGAAGGCCGGACCTGCGAAACCGGTCCACCACGCCCGCGACCAGCGGCGCTTCGGGACCGACGACGGTGAAATCGACGCGCTCGTCCTCCGCAAGTTTCAGCAGTCCGTCCAGGTCGGTCGCCGAAACATTCGCGTTGCGCATACGTGGTTCGCGCGCGGTGCCCGCATTGCCCGGCGCCACGACCACCTCGTCCACGTGCGGAGACTGCGCAAGTTTCCAGGCCAGCGCGTGCTCGCGCCCGCCGGAGCCGATGACGAGGATCTTCATGGATGCAATCGGGCAACGGGTGAAGCGCGCATTCTACCCGGCCATCGCCGATATCAGCTCGGCACGCGGCAGCTTGCCCGTTTCGCCACGCGGCAACGCATCCACCAGCTTCAGCGGGCGCGGCAGGAACACCGGATCGATCTCGCAACGCAATGCATCGAGGATCGCGCACGCGTCGAGCCCCGGCGCCACGGCCAGCGCGGCGATGCGACGCACACCCATCGCGTCGGTGTCGTCCATCTGGAACACCACGCCGTCCTGCACGCCGGGCACCGCCAGCAGCTTATGGGTGAGGTCACCGAGCGACGCACGCTTGCCGGCGATTTCCAGCAGATCGGTGCTGCGTCCGCACAGGCGGAACAATCCGTCGCCGTCGAGTTCGACGATATCGGCAAGCACCGTCGGCTGCAGGAGTTGCGGCGCCTCGACCCGGGTGCCGTCGGGCTGCGGATGCAACGTGACGCCGGCGTAAGGCGTCCATGCGCCGTCGCGTGCGGTACGGCGATGCGCGATCACGCAGGTTTCGGTGGAGCCGAACACTTCCTGCACCGGCGCGCCGAAGCGCGCTTCGGCATCGCGCGCGAGTTCAGGCGGCAGCGGCGCGGTGGCCGACACGATGCCCGAGAAAGCCGGCAGCGGCTGGTTCGAATCGAGCAGCGCGCGCAGGTGGACCGGGGTGGTCACCAGGATCCGCGGCTCGGGCAGTTCCGCCAGCGCCGCCGCGATGTCGGCCGCGAAGAATGGCCGTCCGGCGTGGATCGCGGCGTGGCCGAACAGCGGCAACAGCACCGAGAATTCGAGTCCGTACATGTGTTGCGGCGGCACCGTCGCGACCACGTGGTAATCGCCGCCCGCCAGCGCGCGCAGCAGCGCGTCGTTGTGGCCGCTGGAAATCGCGAGTTTCTCCCAGTGCTTAGGATTGGCGCGCGGCACGCCGGTGGAACCCGACGTGTAGCCGATCGCCGCCGGCACGCCCCCGGCGATCAGCACCGGCGCGTCGGCCGCCGACGTTTCGACACCGGTCATGAAATGCAGGTACTGCGGCGGCGCCGGATCCAGCGCGACATCGCCGAGCGCATAGCTGCCGGGGTGCGCCGCAAGCACGGCATCGACCGCGTGCGCCGCGCGCGAGGGCGGCAGGAGATTGGTTTGTCCGCGCACCAACAATGCCGCGAATGCGACCAGGAAGGCGTAGCGGTCCTCGCACAGGTTGACCGCCGCCCGCGCCGAGGGCAGGCGCTCCGCCAACGCGCCGACGTCGGCCAGGAAGCGGGCCACTGTCACGGCCTCGCCTTCGCGCCACGCGATGACGCGCTGCCTCGACGTATTCGCCAGCAAGCCCCGCCATGCGCCCGGCGTCGGGCTTGGCGATGGTGGATGAACGCTCGACACAGGAAACTCCCCAGTCCCCTAGGAAACGTCTGAGCCAGATGTCGATCCTCGCCAGGCAACAACGAGGTTCATTTCTCCACATCCCCTGCCCAACCATCGCCATGCAATGGTTTGGCCGCCCCCTTGACCCAAGGGGGCAAACGGCCAGAAATGGTTTCGCAAGATCGGCACAAGGCGTCCTATGCTCGAATGATAGCGCCGCTCACGGCATCCGTGATCGGCGTCGGCTTGTCGAGGCCGCCCAACGGCGCGTCCAGCACGCCGTCGGGTTCGTCGCCGAAGATCGCGCGAATGCCGGCGGCGCTGCGCGCCGGCGGCTGGCCATGACGATTGGCGCTGGTGGAAACGATCGGGCCACCGAAGGCACGACAAAGCGCGGCGGAAGGCGCGTGCGCGGTGACGCGCAAGGCGATGCCGGCGTGTCCACCCGCCACCCATTCCGGCACGCGTGACGAGCGCGGAAAGATGAAGGTGTGGGCGCCGGGCCAGATCGCATCGGCACGCGCGAAGGCAGATTCCGGCGCCCCACCGATCCAGTCGCGCACCTGCCCGAAATCGGCCGCGATCAGCAGCACACCCTGCTCCGGCGGCCGTCGCTTCATTGCGAAGATGCGGTCGAACGCCTCGCGGTTGTCCGGATCACAACCGAGGCCGTACACGCCTTCGGTCGGATAGGCCAACACGCCGCCCTCGCGCAGCAGCGCGGCGGCGGCTTCGACTTCTTCGATATTGAAAACGCGCATGGCTAAACGTCGAACGGCGGCGTTTCCGTATCGGGCGGCGCCGGTGGCTTCGCACGCGCCGCCTTCTTTGCAGGGGCCTTCTTCGCGGCGGTTTTCTTGCGCGCGGCCTGCTTCGTAGCCGTCTTTTTCGCCGCGGTCTTCTTTGCGGCATTTTTCGCGGGCGCCTTCTTTTCCGCGGTCTTCTTCGCCGCCGCTTTCTTGAACGCGCCGCGACCGCGCCGCACCGGCGCGGCCTCGATCAGCGCCTTGCATTCGTCGTGCGTCAGCGACTTGGGATCGCGATCCTTCGGGATCTTCGCGTTCTTTGCGCCATCGGTGATGTAGGGGCCATAACGACCGTTCAACACCTGGATGCCATCGCCGAAATCGGCGATCACGCGGTTGGCGACGAGTTCCTGTTTCTCGCGGATCAATTCGCGCGCACGTTCCAGCGTGATCGTGTAGGCGTTGTCCGGCTCCTTGATCGACGCGTACAGCTTGCCTTGCTTGACGAACGGACCGAAGCGGCCCATGCCCGCGGAGATTTCCTCGCCATCCGCATCCTTGCCGAGGTGGCGCGGCAACTTGAAGAGTTCCAGCGCCTCCTCCAGCGTGATGGTGTGCATGCTCTGGCCGGGCAGCAGCGATGCGAATTTCAGTTTCTCGTCGTCCTTGTCCTTGTCGCCGAGTGCAGCGTAAGGCCCGTAGCGGCCAAGCCGCACCGACACCGGCTTGCCGGTCTTGGGGTCGTCGCCCAGCAGGCGTGCACCGGTCGCCTCGCTGCGATCCACGGTTTCCATCTTGTCGTCGACCAGCGCTTTGAACGGCTTCCAGAAGCCGGCCATCAACGGACGCCATTCCTCTTCGCCGCGGCTGACCGCGTCGAGTTCATCTTCGAGCTTCGCGGTGAAGTCGTAGTCGACGTATTGCGTGAAATGCGCTGTCAGGAATTTCGCGACCGCACGACCCACGTCGGTCGGCTTGAAGCGGCGCGAATCCAGGATCACGTATTCGCGCGCGAGCAGCGTCTGGATGATGCTGGCATAGGTGGACGGCCGGCCGATGCCATATTCCTCCAGCGCCTTGACCAGCGACGCTTCCGAATAACGCGGCGGTGGTTCGGTGAAATGCTGGTCGGCCGCGATGTCGGTGAGCGGCACTGCCTCGCCTTTCGCCAGCGCAGGCAGCTTGCGCGCTTCCTCGTCCTCTTCCGATTTCGCGTCACGGCCCTCCTCGTACACCGCGAGGAAGCCCGGATCGACCACCGTGGTGCCGGTCGCGCGGAATGTGGCATCGTGCCCGCAGGGAAACTCGACCGACACCGTGTTGAGCGTCGCCGGCTTCATCTGGCAGGCGACCGCGCGCTTCCAGACCAGTTCGTACAGCTTCAACTGGTCGGGCGTGAGAAAAGCCGCGACGGATTTGGGCGTGCGCAGCGCTGACGTCGGGCGGATCGCCTCGTGCGCTTCCTGCGCGTTCTTCGACTTGGTCTTGTAGACCATCGCGTGCTCGGGCAGGCCCTGCTTGCCGAACTCGCGTTCGATGGTCTGGCGCAGTTCACCGATCGCTTCGCCAGAGAGGTGCGTCGAGTCGGTACGCATGTAGGTGATCAGGCCAACGTTGCCCTCGCCGCCCAGCGACACGCCTTCATACAGGCCCTGTGCGATGCGCATGGTGCGGGACGTCGCCATGCCGAGCTTGCGCGCGGCTTCTTGCTGCAACGTGGACGTGGTGAACGGCGCGGCGGGCCTGCGCTGGCGCTGTTTCGACTGGATATCGCCGACGGTCAGCTGGCTGCCGGCCGCTTTCAGCAATGCGTCGCGCGCCGCGTGGGCATCGTTGGCGTTGGTGAGGTCGAACTGCTCGAACTTCTTGCCGTTGAGTTTCACCAGCCGCGCAGTGAACTCGCCGTCCTTGTGCGCGAGCTTCGCCTCGATCGTCCAGTATTCGCGCGGGACGAAGGCTTCGATCTCTTCCTCGCGCTCGACGATCATCCTGAGCGCCGGCGACTGCACGCGCCCGGCCGACAGCCCGCGCTGCACCTTCCGCCACAGCACCGGCGACAGGTTGAAGCCGACCAGGTAATCCAGCGCGCGGCGCGCCTGCTGGGCGTCGACCAGGTCGTGCGAGAGCCGGCGCGGGTGCGCCACGGCTTCCTTGATCGCGCGTGGAGTGATTTCGGAAAACACCACGCGATGGGTTTCCTTGTCCTTCAGCAGGCCGCGCGATTTGAGGATCTCGCTGATGTGCCAACTGATCGCCTCGCCCTCGCGATCCAGGTCGGTGGCCAGATAGATCGATTCGGCGACCTTGGCCGCCTTGGCGATCTCGTCGACGTGCTTGACGTTCTTGTCGATCAGCGCGTAGTCCATCGCGAAATCGTGGTCTGGATCGACCGCGCCTTCCTTCGGCTTGAGGTCACGGACGTGACCGTACGACGCCAGCACCTTGAAGTCGGTGCCGAGGTATTTGTTGATCGTCTTGGCCTTGGCGGGCGACTCGACGATGAGGAGATTCTTGGCCATGTCCTAACGAAATCCACGGGCGGCCGGGCCGCCCCCTATATATAGTGAACGCATGCGCAGGGTGGGCGTGTCAAGCGCGGCCGGCCGCGAGCCGCTGCCAGCGGCCATTCACGGCCGGCGCCACCACGCCTTCCAGTTCCAACAACAGCAGCATCGAAGACAGCGCGGCCGGGGCAAGACCGGTGCGATCCGCCAGCTCGTCCAGCGAGGCCGATTCATCGCCGAGACTGGCAAGAAGTGACACGTAATCAGGATCTTGCGCCCTCGCGGGCGATCCATGGTCCGCTGCCGTTTCGGTCGCGTCCAGCCGTGCCCGCAACCCGGCGCCCTGTGCCAGCGCGGCCGGCCCGAGCGCCTCGACCACCTCAGCCGCGGTCTCGACCAGCCGGGCGCCGTCCCGAATCAATCGATGGCAGCCCTTGGCCAGCGGATTGTGAATGGAACCCGGCAGCGCGAACACCTCCCGGCCTGCTTCCGCGGCCAGACGCGCCGTGATCAACGAGCCCGATTGCAGCCCCGCTTCGACCACCAGCGTGCCCAGTGCCAAGCCGGCAATCACCCGGTTGCGGCGCGGGAAATGATCCGGCCGGGCTTCGGTGCCGGGCGGAAATTCGCTGACGATGGCGCCATGCCGCTCGATCCGGGCGGCCAAGTCGCGATGTTTTCTCGGATAAACCAGATCCGGACCGGTGCCGACCACCGCCACGGTGGTCGCGTCGCACTCCAGCGCGGCGGCGTGGGCCGCCCCGTCGATGCCATCGGCCATGCCACTGGTGATGGTCAAGCCGGCGCGCCCCAGGGTGCGGGCAAAATCCCTTGCATTGGCAAGCCCCTGCGCGCTGGCGCTGCGCGCGCCCACGATGGCCACCTGGGGCGCCAGCAGGGTTGCGGCGTCACCCGCGACGAACAAGGCGGCGGGCGGCGACGGGGTGGTTTCCAGTTGCGGCGGAAAGTCTTCTTCGTTGCAGCGAAGCAGACGGTGCCCCGGCTGCGCCAGCCACGCGAGATCGCCTTCCAGGCGCGCGGCGTCCGGCCGTTCGATCCAGCCCAGTGCGGCCTGATCCAGCCCCACGGCATGGCGCAGCCTGCGGATGTCGCGGCAAATCGCGCGTGCCGATCCCGCTTGCTGCAGCAACGCGCGAATGCCGGCCGCACCCAGCCCGGGCGCGCGCAACAAGGTCAGCCATGCCAGCAGTTCGTCGTCATGCATCCGGCAAGTGTACGGTGGCCGTCAAACGAAAACGGCGCGGACCAAGCCGCGCCGTCGTGTAAGAAATTTCCTCATTGTGCCTATTGCGGCGCTTCGATCACGTCCCGCACTTTCACCGGCCGGATGCCGTCCATCACCAGCCCGTAACTCACGTGGGCAAAGGTGCGGAACACCATCACGTGGCCCACGAACTCGGCCGGCAGTTGGACCTTGGGCGAGAACCTCCGGCGCGCGCTGTTGCCAATCACGTCGTCGGCGACCGACTCACCCGGCTGGTAGATCGCGAAAGTGGTGCCGTTGTCGACGCCGTCGTCGCTGCCTACGTTCAGCGCCACCACGTCCATCGGACCCTGCACCGATATGCCGTCGTAGCCGTTGGACAGCGCCAACACGTAGGCATTAGCGGGCGCATTCTGCGGCGGGTGCGGGTAGAACGTGTAGTCGTACGGCGTGTCGTTGACGGGCATCAGGCGATCGCCCGCGCGGATTTCCATGCTGGCGTTGGTGAGCAGCAGCGTGGCCGGGTCGCCGTTCTTCAGCACCTGCGCGGTGCCGATCACGCGCACTTCGGTACCGATTTCGCTGCCGCGACCGAAGTGGCCATCATTGCGGAAATCTTCCTTCCACGGACCGGGGACCAAATCCACGTTGCTGTTGACTAAGTGCGCGACCTCGTCGCCCCGGCCGCCATCGTTGAATTCACGAAACACGTGGCTGGGGCGCACGATCGCGAAACGCTGGCCGACGCTCGCCGCCGGCAGATCGCGCACGTACAGGTTCATGCCCTCGGTGGCGCGCGGCTCGTTTTCTTCCACCGCCACCACATAGGGGGTCCGGTTGAGCTCGGCCGCGGTGAGGACGCGGTAATCCTTGAGGAACGGTTCGATGGCCGACAGCGGAATGGTCGGGATCGGATTGGCCTCGACCGTGGCGCGCTTGGCCACGCGCAGGCCGTTCACGTCCAGGTCCAGCACGTCACCCGGATAGATGCGGTGCGGGTTGTAGACCTGCTGGTTGACGTCCCAGATCTCGGGCCACAGCCACGGCTTCTGGAGGAAGCGGGCGGAGATGCTCCATAGCGTGTCGCCCTTCTTCACCACGTAGGTGTGCGGGGCGTCGGCGCGCAACTGGGCAGTCGCTGCATAAGCGGCGAACGTGATCAGCAGGCCCGCAGCAAGCGCAAGCAGTTTCTTAACCATGACCGGCAATCCCCCGATCCCCCGCAAGTTTCGGCCGAGTGTACCCGAATGGCCGGCGGCAGCAAGCACAAATTTCACATTTGGTGATGGACTGAACACTCGGGTCCACACGGGTCTCCTGCTACGCTATCGGGGGCGTGAAAATGGCCAAGAGCGGCCCCATTTCCCGTACAGAACCGATTCCGCGCTTGAGCCATGGCCAAACTCGACATTCTTGAATTTCCCGACCCGCGCCTGCGGCTGGTCGCGCAACCCGTCGAAACCTTCGACGCGGACTTGAAGCGTCTCGCCGACGACATGCTGGCCACCATGTACGACGCGCCTGGCATCGGTCTGGCCGCAACGCAGGTCAACGTCCAGAAGCGCCTGCTGGTGCTGGACGTTTCCGACACGCACGACGACCCGCGGGTGTTCGTCAATCCCGAAATCCTGGACAGCCGCGGCACCGAAGTGTGCCAGGAAGGCTGCCTGTCGTTTCCGGGCGTGTACGCCGACGTCGAACGCAAGGAATGGGTGCGCGTGAAGGCGCAGGACGTGACCGGCAAGCCGTTCGAACTCGAAACCGACGGCCTGCTGGCGGTGTGCATGCAGCACGAGATGGATCATCTGCTCGGCAAGGTGTTCGTCGATCACCTGTCGCCGCTGAAACGCTCGCTGTTGCTGCGCAAGCTGGAGAAGCAGCGGCGCCACGCGGGCTGATCGGCCCGTGCAGCGGCCGAAACTGGTCTTCGCCGGCACGCCGGATTTTGCGGTGCCGGGACTGCGCGCATGCATCGCCGCCGGCGACGTCGTCGCGGTCTACACGCAACCCGATCGGCCGGCCGGACGTGGCCGCAAGCTGACGCCGAGCCCCGTCAAACAGGCTGCCATGGCCGCGCGGATCCCTGTCGAACAGCCGGACTCGCTGAAATCAGCGGCCGCACAACAGCGCCTGCGCGACTACGCGCCCGACCTGATGGTGGTGATCGCCTACGGTCTGATCCTGCCGCGCAAGGTGCTGGCAATTCCGCGCCTCGGCTGCTGGAACGTGCACGCGTCGCTGCTGCCGCGCTGGCGCGGCGCCGCGCCGATCCAGCGTGCGATCCTCGCGGGCGACAGCGAAACCGGCGTGTGCCTGATGCAGATGGACCCGGGGCTCGATACCGGCCCGGTGTTGCTTTCCGAAGCCACACCGATACGCGCTGACGACACCGGCGGCACGCTGCACGACCGGCTCGCGGAAATCGGCGCGCGTGTCCTGGCGGACGGCTTGCGACGCGTGATCGCCGGAGAAAGCATCCACGCAACGCCGCAATCCGAAACCGGCGCGACCTACGCCAGCAAGCTCGACAAGGCCGAGGCGAAGCTGGATTTTTCGCGGCCCGCGATCGAACTCGAACGCAAGGTACGCGCGTTCGATCCATGGCCGGTGGCGGAAGCGGAAGTAGCGGGCGAGCGTGTGCGCGTCTGGCGTGCTGAACCGCGAGGCTCGGGACCTGGGGCCCGGAGCGCGCAAAAACCGGGGGAGATCGTGGCTACCGGCAAGCACGGCATCGACATCGCCTGCGGCGAGGGCGTGCTGCGCATCCTGAAATTGCAACGCGCCGGCGGACGGGTGATCGATGCCGCGGATTATCTGAACGCACGCCCCGAGCTGCGCACGGCATGACTGATACCCGCGCGCTCGCGGCCGAAGTGCTGGCGGACGTCGCGCTGCGCGGCAGGTCGCTGCGCGAGCGCCTGCAGCCGGCGCAATCGAAGCTGGCCGATGCGCGCGACCGCGCGTTCCTGACCGCGCTGTGCAACGAAGGCGCGCGCTGGTGGCTGCGCTTCGACAAGGCACTGGACGGGCTGTTGCAGCAACCGCTGCGCAAGCGCGAACCCGTGCTGCACGCCTTGCTGGTACTGGGCCTGGTGCAACTCGAAATCCTGCACTTGCCACCGCACGCGGCGGTGGCGACGACGGTGGACGCCACCCGCGCGCTGCAACGCGGAGGTTTCGCAAAACTCGCCAACGCGGTGCTGCGGCGCTGGTTGCGCGAACGCGACGGGTTGAATGCAGAACTCGATCGCGACCTGACGACGCAATTTGCGCATCCGCGCTGGCTGGTGGAGGCGCTGGCGCGCGATTGGCCGGAACACGCCGACGACATTCTCACCGGCAACAACCAGGCTTCGCCGCCGATGCTGCGCGTCAACGCGCGACGCGCAACGCGCGACGCCGTGATGTCTGAACTCGCCGAAGTCGACATCGTCGCCCATCCGCACCCGTGGCTGCGCGACGCCTTGCAGCTCGATGCGCATGCAGATCTCGCGCGCCTGCCGGGTTTCGCACAAGGGCACTTCTCCGTGCAGGACGGTGCCGCGCAGTGCGCGGCCGATCTCATGGACCTGCGTGACGGCCTGCGCGTCCTGGATGCCTGTGCCGCGCCGGGCGGCAAGGCCTGCCACATGCTCGAACGCGCGGCGCTTCAATTGCTGGCGCTGGAGCGCGAATCCGCGCGTACGGATTCGATCCGATCCAATCTCGGGCGCCTGACCCTGGCGTGCGAACTCCGGACGGGCGATGCCGGCGAGCCGCCGGCGTGGTGGGACGGGAAGCCATTCGACCGCATCCTGCTGGACGCGCCCTGCTCGGCGACCGGCGTGATTCGCCGTCACCCCGACATCAAGTTGCACCGACGTGCGGGCGACATTCCGCAACTCGCGCGCGAGCAGTCACGCCTGCTGGAAGCATTGTGGCCACTGCTGGCGCGGGATGGCCGGTTCGTGTATGCGACGTGTTCGGTGTTGCGCGAGGAAAATGAACGTGTCGTCGGCGCGTTTCTCGATGCATACCCGGATGCGCAGCCCGCGCCGTGTCATTTGCCCGTCGGCCGCGCCGCCGGCGCGGGTTGGCAGATCCTGCCGGGCGAAGGCGGGCTCGACGGCATGTATTACGCGGTGCTCACGAAGACGTATTCGTGCGATCGTCCCTGATCGCGGTACCACCTGGTCCACTCCCGCATCCGGCTCATCGCACTTGGGAAGGTCAGAACGGCCTTCCTTGGCCTGACTTTCCGCAACAACCGCTTCGATCGGTCGCGGGTGAATCGCACGTACAATCGCGGCAACTTCGCGTCATGACCGCCATGCCGCCCGCCCATAACGCCCGCCGCTGGTTCGAGGACGAACGCGTCCAACTCACGTTGTTCTTCGCGTTCGCGTTGCTGTTGCTGGGTCTCGGCATCGGGTTGCGCGACCCATGGCCGTCGGACGAGCCGCGTTTCGCGCTGGTTGCGCGCGAGATGCTGGCGAGCGGCCAGTGGCTGTTCCCGCATCGCGGGGTCGAGCTGTATTCCGACAAGCCGCCGATGTTCATGTGGCTGGAAGCCTGCGCGTACCTGCTCACCGGTGGCTGGCGCGGCTGGTTCCTGCTGCCTTCGCTGCTCGCCGGGCTCGGCAGTATCGCGCTCGTCTACGACTTCGTGCGCCGGCAGTGGGACCATCGCACGGGGCTGCTTGCCGCCATCGCGGTGCTCGTCAGCTTCAATTTCACGTTCCAGATGCGCGGCGCGCAGATCGACGGCGTGGAGGTGTTCTGGATCACGCTGGCAGTGTACGGTTTGTTGCGCCATCTGCTGCTCGGTCCGGCCTGGCGCTGGTACGCCATCGGTTTTCTCGCCGCCGGTCTCGGCGTCATCACCAAGGGCGTCGGCGTGATCGCGCTGCTGGTGTTCGTGCCTTTCTGGTTCGCGCGCTGGCGCGGATGGCAAGGCGTGCTGCCGAAGCAGGGTTGGAATCCACGCAGGTGGCTGGCGCTGTGGTTTCTGGTGCCGATCCTGGGTTGGGCCCTGCCGATGCTCTGGTCGGCATTGCACGTGCACGCGGGCGATGCCGCCTACGCGCGTTACGCGCACGACATCCTGCTCGGCCAGACGGTGTCGCGCTACGCCGAGCCCGCGCACCACATCCACCCGTGGTGGTTTTATCTGTCGGTGATCGCGTTCGAATGGCTGCCGTTGTCGCTGGCGATTCCGTGGGCGATTCCGGGCTGGGTGCGCGCGCTGCACGCACGCGACGCACGCATGCTATTGCCGCTCGCGTGGGTGGTGCTGGTGGTGATTTTCTTTTCGCTGAGCGGCGGCAAGCGCGACGTGTACATCCTGCCTGCACTGCCGGCCGCCGCGATCGCGCTGGCGCCGTTGCTGCCCAGCATCCTCCGGCGCGCGTCGTTCCGCTGGGCGTTGTGGGCGCTGACCCTGCTGTTGGGGGTCGTGTTGCTGCTCGCCGGCATCGGCATGCACACAGGCCATCTTCAAAAGCTCGTGGCGTTGGCCTCGTCGGCGCTGGACGGTTCGCCGCGACCACTCACCGCCATGGTCCTCGGGATCGGCGTTGCGGGCGTGCTGATCGCACTGATCGCGCGACCGCGGCATGCGCCGTGGGGCTGGTGCGCTTTCGCACTGGTCGCATGGGGCACCTGGGGGCTCGTCGCCTATCCGCTGCTCAACGGCTATTCGTCGTCGCGCATGGTGATGGCGCGCACGGCGAGCCTCGTTCCCGCGGACGACCCGATCGCGCTGGTCGCATGGAAGGAGCAGAACCTGCTGATGCTGGACACGCTTGGCCACGCGACCGTCAACTTCGGTTTCAAGCTGGCGTGGCACGAGCAGTTGCGGCAAGCGCTCGCGTGGCAGGCGGCCGACCCCGCGCACCGCTGGATCTTTGCCTACGGCAAGGTACTGGCGCCGTGCGTGCGCGAAGCCGACACCATCCACGTGGGTCATGCCAACCGCCGCGAGTGGTATCTGTTCAATCGCCGCGCGGTGGTGCCCGGCTGCATTCCCCCCAGGAACGACGATGCAGGACAATTCGGTGCGTATGAACCCGACGACGACTGATGCCGGTTCCGTGCACCTGCTCGGCTTCGACAATGGCGTCGGGCTGTCGCGCGACCTGCGTCTGCTCGCCGAAACCCTGCGCGCCCGCGGATACCACGTGCAACTCACCAATACCCGCCGGCGTGGGGGGCTGCCGGGGCTGGTCCAGCGCATGAAGGGCGGCTGGCACGCATCGCGGCTCGCGAACAGGCGGCGCCGCGGCCAGGCCCCGCCGTTCGATTTCGTGCTGATGGAAGAACACATCGCGCCGGCATTCCTGGAGGATGCACCCCGGCGTGTGTTGTTGCCGCATCCGGAATGGTTTCTGCCGCGCGACATGGAGGCTTTGCATCGCGTCGATCTGGTGCTCGCGAAAACCCGGGAAGCGCAACGCATCTTTGCCGACAAGGGATGCCGGGCGCTTTGCATCGGTTTCACCAGTGACGACCGGCTCGACGCGTCGGTGCCGCGGGAACGCGCGTTTTTCCATCTCGCCGGCGCCAGCCGCACCAAAAACACCCGACCGCTGCTGGCGTTGTGGCGGCGGCATCCGGAATGGCCGCGACTGACCGTGGTGCAGCACCCGAACGAAGCGAATCCTGGCCTCCCGGCAGCGAACATCGAGCACCGCATCGACTACCTCGAGGATGCGGAGCTGAAGCGCTTGCAGAACGCGCATCGCTTCCATCTGTGTCCGTCGGCGACCGAAGGCTTTGGCCACTACATCGTCGAGGCGATGAGCGTGGGCGCGGTGGTGATCACGCTGGACGCGCCGCCGATGAACGAGATGATCACGCCCGAGCGCGGGGTACTGGTGCCATGGTCGCACACCGGCACCCAGCATCTCGCGACCACCTTCCACTTCGAAGACGCTGCGATGGAACGGGCGATCGAACACGTGCTGGCCATGGACGATGCGCGCTGCGACGCCGTGGGCGCCGCGGCCCGCGCGTGGTACGAGGCCGAGCGCGCGGCCTTGCCGGACCGGCTGGATGCCGCGTTGCGCGGCGTGGCGGCGCGGACATGATCCGCGTGAACCTGATCGCGCGCGACAACGGTTTCGGGCTCAGCCGAAACCTGCATCTGCTGCACGAGGCGTTGGCGGCCGCCGATTTCGAGGTCACGATCAGCGGCATCCGACGCGGTGCGCTGCGCAAGATCCTGCAGCCCGCGCGGCTGCGCGCCCGAACGCTCGCGGGCCGGCTCGCCGGCCGCGGCCCGCGACGCTGGGACGTCAACCTGATGCTCGAACGCGTGCGGCCCGAATACCTCGCGACCGCGCGCCGCAACGTGCTGCTGCCGCATCCGGAATGGTTCGATGATCGCGACCGTCGATGGCTGCCGCGCCTCGACCGCGCCTTCGTGCTGACACACCACGCCGTGCCGATTTTCGAATCGCTGGGTTTGGAAACCGAATACACGGGGTTCACCAGCGAGGATCGCCGCGATACGGCGGTGCCGCGCGAACGCGCGTTCCTCCACCTCGCCGGGCGCAGCGCCAACAAGGGCACGGATACGCTGCTCGCCACCTGGCGCAAGCATCCCGAATGGCCGCGACTCACGGTGCTGCAAAGTCCGCGTGTCGCACGCGGGGTCGTTGCCGCGCCGAACATCGACCATCGCGTCGACTACATCCCCGACGACGGGTTGAAACGTATCCAGAACGCGCACCGCTTCCACCTTTGCCCATCCGAAACCGAAGGCTTCGGGCACTACCTCGTGGAAGCGATGGGCGTGGGCGCGGTGGTGGTGACGCTGGACGCGCCGCCGATGAACGAAATGGTCACGCCCGAACGCGGCGAGCTGATCGCGACCTCGCGCACCGGCACCCAAAGCCTCGCCACTACGTACTTCTACGACGAAGCCGCGCTGGAGCGCGCCGTCGAGCGCCTGCTGGCACTGTCCGACACGGAACTAGAACGCATGGGTGCCGCCGCGCGGGCCTGGTTCGAGGACAACGATCGCGCTTTCAGAGTGCGGATCGCCGAAGCCGTCCACGCACTCGTCACCTGAATCATGGCGCCGAATACATCCAGCGCAGCGTTTCTTCCAGCGCCATCGACGGGGCGAAACCAGTGAGCTCGCGCAGGTGCGCGTTCGAACCCACCAGCCGCTTGACTTCATTGCTGCGCACGAACGCGGGGTTCACCCGCACCTCGATGGTGTAACCGGCGATGCGCGCCATCAGGTCCAGCACGTCGCCCAGCGAGTGCGCGATGCCGGAACAAAGGTTGACGACCTCGCCCGCGGGGGCCTGCCCGACGATCGCGGCATACGCGCGAGCAATGTCGCGCACGTCCGAGAAATCCCGCGCCACGTCGGTGTTGCCGAGTTCGATCAGCTGCTCGCCGCGCCGGAAATGCGCGACGATCTTCGGGATCAGGAAATTTTCGTGCTGGCCGACGCCGGTGTAGTTGAACGGCCGCACCAGCACGATCGGCAGGCGGTCCATCCACAGCCGCGCCATGTATTCCATCGCGAGCTTGGACACGGCGTAGTCGTTGGCCGGCGCGGGCGGCGTGCTTTCAACGACGGGATCGACCGCGGCGTTGCCGTAGACGTTGGCGCTGCTGGCCAGCACCACGCGGCGCGGTTTCACGCCAGAGGCCGCCAGTGCATCCAGCAGATTGCGGGTGCCGACCACGTTGGTGCGGTAGATTTCATCCGCGTCGCCATGCGCGACGAACGAAATCGCCGCCAGGTGCAACGCCACGTCGGCGCGCGCCTCCGACACGGCCCGACGGACCGCTGCACGATCCAGCAGGTTCGCGCGCAGCACGCCTTCGCACGGCGGATCGCCATCGTGCGCCAACCCGACGACTTCGTAACCGGCCGCTTCGAGTTCGGCCGCGACGTAGCGGCCGGTGAAACCGTGATAACCGGTCAGCAGCGCGCGCGGTTTGTCAGAACGAGACGCCACGTTCGACTCGCTTGAGATCGGCTTCCACCATCATCCGGCACAGGTCTTCCAGCGACGTCTTCGCCTGCCAGCCCAGCACCTCGCGCGCATGCGCGGCGTCGCCGATCAGCATTTCGACTTCCGCAGGACGGTAGAACTTCGGATTGATCCTGACCACCGTCTGGCCGGTGTCGCTGCGGATGCCGGTTTCGTCCTGCGCCTTGCCGCGCCACTCGATGCCGATGCCCGCGGCCTTGAATGCCAGCGTCGCGAAATCGCGCACGGTTTCGGTGCGTCCGGTCGCCAGCACGAAGGTGTCGGGCTGTTCCGCTTGCAGCATCCGCCACATGCCTTCCACGTATTCCGCGGCGTAACCCCAGTCGCGCTTGGCGTCGAGATTGCCGAGTTCCAGATGCTCCTGCTTTCCGAGCTTGATCCGCGCCACCGCGTCGGTGATCTTGCGGGTCACGAACTCGCGCCCGCGCAGCGGCGATTCGTGGTTGAACAGGATCCCGCTGGCGCCGAAGATCCCGAACGATTCGCGGTAGTTGACCGTGCTCCAGTGCGCGAACAGCTTGGCCACGCCGTAGGGACTGCGCGGCCAGAACATCGTGTGTTCGTTCTGCGGCACGGCCTGCACCTTGCCGAACATTTCCGATGTGGATGCCTGATAGAAGCGCGTGTCCGGCTTCACCGTGCGGATCGCATCCAGCAGGTGCAGCGCCCCGAGGCCGGTGATCTCGGCGGTCGTGATCGGCTGCTCGAACGACACCCCGACGAAGCTTTGCGCGGCGAGGTTGTAGACCTCGTCGGGGCGGGCCTTTTCGATCAGGCGCAGGCTGCAACCCGGATCGGTCAGGTCGTATTCGACCAGTTCCAGGTTCGGGTGCCCGGTGACGCCCAGGTCTTCCATTCGCCAGAAGTTGACCGAACTGGTACGCCGGTACGCGCCATATACCTTGTAGCCCTTTTCCAGCAGCAGCCGGGTCAGGTAGGCGCCGTCCTGGCCGGATACCCCCGTGATCAATGCGGTTTTCATGATTGCCTCGCTGCGAATCCTGTCGTTCGCGGCAACCATTGCCGGCGAAACGCGACCCTGCATTTTGCCAGCCGCCATCCCGTTCCGCGACTATGCCCCGTCGTCCGCGTGCTGCAGCAGCCATAGCCGCGCGAATTTTTCGCGCACGTAGTCGGCCTCCATGCACGCGAACAGGAAACCGCGCCAGCCATCGAGAAACCCCGCGCGCACCACGTAGCCGCGCAGGAACCGCCACGCAGGATTCACGACGAGGTTGTGCAGACGTGCACGCCGGCCGCCCGCGTGCATATGGGTAGCCATCATGGCAGCATAGCGTCGATAGCGCGCGAGCTGGTCGTCCAGCGAACGGTAGGCGACGTGTTCCAAGTCACCCGCGAGCGTGGCCACGTCGCCATCGACCACGGCATGCTCGTGGATTTCGCGGCCCGCACGCCAGCCGCCACGGCGGCGGTCGAACAGGCGCAGCACGCGGTCGGGATAGGCGTTGCCGTGCCGAAGGAACGCGCCGAAATATTCGGTGCTGCGCGCGAAGCGGAAGCCGGCAAAGTGATCGAATCCGCGCTCGCGCGCCGCTTCGATGGACGCGCGCAATGCGGGCGTGACGCGTTCATCGGCGTCGAGGCAGAGCACCCATTCATGGCGCGCCCGCCCCACTGCGAAATCCTTCTGCGCACGAAACCCCTCGAACGCGTGCTCGATGACGCGCGCGCCATGGGCGGCGGCAATTTCGCGGGTGCCGTCGGTGGAACCCGAGTCGACCACCACCACTTCATCGCAGAACGCCAGCGACTCGAGGCACGCCGCGATGCGATCGGCTTCGTTCAAGGTGATGACGCAGGCGCTGAGCCGCGGCGCGTGGGTGGGCGGCATGGGATGTGCACAGCCTGGGAGGTGACGGTACCGAACCAAAGGTTAACGGAGCGTCGCGACCCAAGTCATCGCTGGTGGTGCGACGGCAATCCGGCGTCCGCAGCATGTTGCCGCCATCAAGACCCGGGGCGGCAGACGGCCGGCATTCAGACCTGAAGGCGGCGATCCGATATCATGGTTACCCTGCCAACAGGAGAAAGGTGGATCGGCCACTGTGCACGCGTATAGGGAACAACGCGCATGACCACCGTCAATCTAGTCTTCTGGGACAACGGCTTCGGGTTGTCCCGCGACTCGCGGCTGCTGGCTGAGGCGTTGCGGCTCAACGGCTGCGAAGTCACGCTGACGGCACTTGGTTGGAAACAGGAGCATCGGCGCCGCCGCAAATGGATGCGTCCGTACGTGCGTGCGCAGCAGTTGTGGTCCGGACTGCGCCGCCAGTGGCGCCCCCCGCGGATATTCGATCTCAACATCATGTTCGAGCACCTGTGGCCGGGCGAACTGGTGCGCTCGCGCTGCAACGTTGCGTTGCCGAACCCGGAATGGTTCGACCGCCGGGACCAGCGTTTCATCGGCTCGATCGATCGCATCTGGGCCAAGACGCACAACGCCGCCTTGATATTCACCCGGCTCGGTCATCCGACCAGCTGGGTCGGTTTCCACAGCGACGATCGCTACGACCCCACCGTCCCCCGCGAGCGCAAGTTCTTTCACCTCGCCGGCGGCAGCCGCATCAAGGGCACCGATCGGCTGATGGCGCTCTGGCGGCGGCATCCCGAGTGGCCGACGTTGACCGTCCTGCAGCACCCGCGCGAGGCGCACCCCGGCCCGTCCGCACCGAACATCGTGCATCGGCTGGGTTACCTCGATGCATCCAACCCCGCGCATTACGCCGAGTTGAAGCGGCTGCAGAACAGCCATGCCTTCCATCTGTGCGTATCCGAGACCGACGGCTGGGGCCATTACCTCGTCGAGGCGCTGGGCGTTGGCGCGGTGACGGTGACGGTGGACGCGCCGCCCATGAACGAACTGGTCACGCCCGAGCGCGGCATCCTGGTGCCCTATGCCGATACCGGCAACATGGCGCTCGCCAAGACGTTCTATTTCGACGAACACGCGTTGGAACAGACCATCGAGCGCGCGCTGAGCCTCGATGACACCGAGCTGCGTGGGCTGGGTGAACGTGGCCGCGCGTGGTTCATCCAGAACCGCAACACGTTCGTGCGGCGAGTGGGCGAAGCGCTGGCCGCGACGCTGCCTTGAGCAGCACCGCGACATCCCGCGAATCGTGGGCGGCGCGGCTGGCCTGGACGGCACTGGCCTTCCAGGCGTTCTTCGCGATGACCCACTTCGGAAAATGGCTGCGGCCGGAGTACGGCGGTGCCGCAGCGTTGCTGATACTGGTGGTGGCAGGCGGAAAACGCTGGCGTGAGCTGGTCCGGCATCCACTGCCGTGGCTGGTGCTGGCCTTCGTTGTCTACGCCGTGTTGCAAGCCGCATACCTCGCCCGACTGACACCGGGGTTTTCCTTCGGCAAGCATCTGTCCTACAACGCCGAACCGGTCCGGGTCGGCGTACTGACGTGTGCGATCGGGGCATGGCTGGCGGAGCGGCCACGCCGGATGCCGCTGTTGCTGGGCTTGATGGTGGCGGGATTCGTGCTCGCCGCGCTGGTGTGCACGCCGTGGGCCCGCATCGATGCGATCGTCACCGGCGCACTGCGCCTGCGCCTCGGCTATGCCGAGAATATCGTGGGGGAATACGCGGCGATGGGGCTGCTGTTGCTGTCCTTGTGCGCGCTGTCGCGATCGCCGCGCCTTGGCGCCCGCGCGAAGATCGGCTTTGCAACGATGCTGGTGGTGGCGGGCGTGCCGTTGTTGGCCTGCCTGCTGTACGCCCAATCGCGCGGCGCCTGGCTGGCGGCGGCAGTGGTGGTGCCGCTCGCGCTGTTCGCTTGCCTCCGTGACGTCCAGCGCCACTGGCGCCGACCGGCTGCCATCGCACTGGTCGTGGCGATTCTCGCGGTGGTCGCGGCACTGGGTTTCGGCTATGCGCTGGTGGCGCATCGACTCGCCGGCGGCGAAGCAATCGCCGCGGCGCTGGCGAACGGTGAACTGTCGGATTTGCCATCCAGTTCGGTCACCGTGCGCGTGGAGCTCGCCGCACTCGGCTGGCATGCCTGGCTGGCGCATCCGTTATGGGGCATCGGCCTGCGCAGCATCCACCCCTTGATCGTCGCCAGTGGTATCCACATCGGCAGCTACGTGCCTCCACATCTGCACGATGCTTATCTGCAGGCGGCCGTCGGCTTGGGGGTGGTGGGCGCAGGACTGCTGCTGGCCACGTTCACGCTGCTGGTGCGCGAACTGTGGCTCGCGCGCCGCGCAGGGATTGCGAGCAACGTCCTGTATTGGGCGTTGCTCGGATGCCTCGGCATCGTGCTGATCGTCAATCTCTTCGATTACCTGACCTGGCGCTTCGACTATCTGCGTGCGCCGTTGGAACTGCTGCTCGGCTGCTGCTTTGCCCTGTCGCTGCGTCGTCGCCGGGCCGATGCGGTGACGACGCAGCGATAATGGCGATCTCCAATGCAATGCGTGAGCCGGACGCATCCGCTGACGGCTGCGCGAAACGCGTCCGCGCCGACAGCATGCCGCTAACCTTCGCCCCGCCTCTCGTGATCCGCTTCGGCGCATTCGGCGACATGGTGTTGTTGACGCCGCTGCTTCGCCTGCTGCACCGCAGGTACGGACAGCCCTGTCGCGTGCTGGGTTCGGGTGGCTGGCTGGAGCCCTTGTTCGCGGGCCATCCGGATGCGGGTGCAACGCTCAGGCTCGCCAGCCGCAAGCGGCCCTATTGGCTGGATCCGGGTCAGCGCAATCTGGTCGGGCTGCTGCGCACGCAACCGCCCGGCCCCGTCTATGTGTGCGATGACTGGTCGATCGACAAGATCCGCTGGTTGCTGCAGCGCGCACGCATTCCGGGCGATCACTGCGTGTTCGCCAATCCCGACTGCATGTTGCGCGAAGGCGAACACTGGATCGGTCGCTGGCAGCGCTTCGGCGCGATGACGCCGGCCGCTTTCGCCGGCGCGCCCCAAGACCGGGCGCCGGACGCGCCTTGCCTGCCCATCCACCCTGCCGACCGGGCCGACCTGCAGCAATGGCTGCGTGCACGCGGCTTCGACGATACGCCGCTGGTGCTGCTGCAACCCGGCAACAAGCGCACCCTGAAGCGCGGGCGCGCCGGGCAACTCGGCGACGACAAGCAGTGGCCGCTGGCCAACTGGGTGGCCGTGATCCATGCCGTGCTTGCGCGCCGCCCCGGCGCGAAAATCATCCTGTGCGGAGCCCCGCCCGAGGCTGCGTTGCTGCGCCGGATTGCCGGCGCCGCGAACTCGGGTCGCGTCCTGGCGGCCGGCGATGAATTGCCGCTGCGGCGCCTGCTGGCCCTGTGCGAACACGCCGCCGCGATGATTTCGATCGACACCGGTCCCGCGCAGGCCGCGGCGGCGCTGGGTTGTCCATTGATCGTGCTGTACGGCGCGCAGCCATCCTCGCTGTGGCTGCCGCGCAGTCCGACGGGCAGTGCCGTCGTCGCGCTCGGCGGATTGCCGCAGCGCAACCGCGTGGACCAGATCACGGTGGACGAAGTGGTCGCGGCTTGGCAGACGTTGTCTTTGCGCGAAGCCGCGCACGCCTGACGCGCCGGGGCATCCATTACACTCGCGCGCACCACGGCGCATCCGAACGCACAGTGACCGACGCTTCCTACGCACTCACCGAACGCCTGCGCGCCCTGCTGTGGTGGCTGCCGTTGTACCTGCTGGTGGCACTGATCACGATTTTCATGCAGCCGCCGATTCCGCTGCATTCCACCCGTGCGCTGGCGGTGGCGTGGGACATGTGGGCGCACCACCAGTTCTGGGTGCCGCAAATCAACGGCGCACCGTATTCGGAGAAGGCGCCGCTGTTGTTCTGGCTGATCCACGCCGGCTGGGCCGCGTTCGGGGTCAACGATGTCTGGCCGCGCGTGTTGATGGTGCTGATCGGCGCGTCGCAATTGATCCTGGCCCAGGAGCTCGCGCGGCGCCTGTTTCCGGAACGGGCGTGGATCGCCCGCTCCACGCCGTGGCTGTTGCTGGCGTTTTCGTATGGCCTTCTGTACGGCTTGCAGGTCATGTACGACGGCCTGCTGGCGGTGTGGGTGCTGGGCGCGATGTTGTGTCTGGTCACGGGCCGGCGCCGCGCCAAGCCGCGCTGGATCGGATTCGCGATCTGCATCGGGCTCGGACTGTTGACCAAGGGCCCGGTGATGCTGGTGCACACGTTGCCGGTATGGCTGCTGGGTCCGTGGTGGAGCGCGTACGCGCGCGAGCATCGCCTGCGCTGGTACGGCCTCGGATTCGCCGCGGTGATCGGCGGCGGCATCATGCTCGCCGCGTGGGTGGTGCCGGCGATCCAGTTGAGCGGCGGCAGCTACACGCACAACCTGCTCTACAAGCAGACTGGCGGGCGCGTGGTGAACGCGTTCATCCACCAGCGCCCGTTCTGGTGGTATGTGCCGTGGCTGGCGGTGCTGCTGTTTCCGTTCGTGCTGTGGCCGCGCATGTGGGCCGCCTTCGCGACGCTGCGCAGGCCTTGGCCGCCAGGATTCCGGATGGCGCTGGTGTGGCTGGTTGGCGCGTTCGTGGTCTTCAGCGCCTTCAGCGGCAAACAGAGCTACTACCTGGTGCCGGAATTGCCGGCCGCAGCCATCCTGATGGCAGCGGCGATCGCCGCATTGCGGGCGCGCGATGGACGGCTCGCGCACAGCGCGTGGTTGGGCGCGTGGCCGCTGGCCATCGGATCGTTCGTGCTGGCGGCGTTGCTGTTTGCGCTGTCGCTGGCCGGGACGGCCCGGCTGCACGGGCATTGGTTGCGCGATCTCGCACCGGTCAGCGCGCCGTTCGGCGTGTTGTATCTGTTGACCGGCGTGTTCGTACTGCTGCCGGGGCGCGGCAAGCTGCGCCGCATCGCCACCGCCAGCCTGATCGGCACGGCCGGCGCGTACGGGTTGTTTGCGTTGGCGCTGTACCCCGCCTTCGACATGCGGCCGGCTTCGAAGCTGCTGGCGCACGCCGAAGCCGAGGGCCACGCAATCGGCAACCTTGGCGACTACGACGGCCAGTTCGAATTCATGGGCAGGATGACCAAGCCGATCGACCGGCTGTATGAAGGCCAATTCCTGCAGGATTGGGCCGCGGCGCATCCGCACGGAATGGTGGTCGAGTATCCGGAACGGCTCGACGCCAACGTCCTGCGCTATGCACGCCTGGTGCAACCGTATCGCGGAAGCTGGATGGTGATCTGGAACGCGCCCACGCTGGCGATGCTCCGCCGTGGCCAGCAACCGCCCGAGCAAGCCACGCCCACGGTGCTGTTGCCGGCACCTAATTACTGGCGCTACGCAAATATCCACGGTGATCGTCCCTGATCGCTGCATCCCAAGTCTCGCTTGAACTTGGGTGTCCCGAGTTCGTGCAGACCAGAACGGCCTCCCGTGGCCTGGCTTTCCACAACGGCGGCTTCGCATGACACGCATCGACTTCCTGCGCCAGCAACTCGGCGGCCCGCGTGATGGCGCGCTGCTGCGCTATTCGCTGAGCGTGGCCTTGCTGGCAGCGGGCGACGCGGCGGAAGCGATCGTGCAACTGCGTGCGGCGCTCGAATTCGATGCGGATTATTCCGCCGCGTGGAAGCTGCTGGGCAAGGCCTGCCTCCAATCGGGCGACGCGCAAGCCGCCGCCGATGCGTGGCAGCGCGGTCTCGCGGTCGCGGAAGCGCGCGGCGATGTGCAGGCCGCGAAAGAAATGCGGGTGTTCGTGAAACGGCTGGAGCGCTGAGCCGGGGCGGGACTGGGAGCGACTATTCCGCCGCGAACAGCGCGTCCAGATCGGTCTCGTCGAACTTCAGCTTGTCGCGGGTACCGCCGCCTTCCAGCACCGCTTGCGCCAGTTCGGCCTTGCGTGCCTTCAAGTCCTCGATGCGTTCCTCGACCGTGTCGGCGCAGATCAGGCGATAGACGAACACCGGTTTGTCCTGGCCAATGCGGTGGGCGCGGTCGGCGGCCTGCGTTTCCGCGGCGGGATTCCACCAGGGGTCGTAATGGATCACGGTATCGGCCGCGGTGAGGTTCAAACCCACGCCACCGGCCTTCAGCGACAGCAGGAACAGCGGCACCTCGCCGTCCTGGAACTTACGCACGGGTTCGGCGCGGTCGCGGGTATCGCCGGTCAGCGTCACGTATTGCAGGTGCCGACGATTCAATTCGCGCGCGATCAGTCCCAGCATTTCCGTGAATTGCGAAAACAGCAGCACGCGCCGGCCTTCGCTCAGAAGGTCGGGCAGCATGTCCATCAGGAGTTCCAGCTTGGCCGACTCCCGCACGCCGCGCGCGGATTCGAGCTTCACGAGACGCGGATCGCAGCAGGTCTGGCGCAGCTTCAACAACGCATCCAGCACGATGATGCCGCTGTGCTCCAGGCCGCGCTGGCGCACCACTTCGCGCACTTCGTCGCCCAAGCTGACGCGCAGCGCGTCGTACAGTTCGCGCTGCTTGCCCGACAGCACCACGCGGCGCGCGATCTCGGTTTTCGCGGGCAACTCCTTCACGACCTGCACCTTGGTACGGCGCAGGATGAACGGCGCGATCCGCTGGTTGAGGCGCGCCTGGCAATCGGCGTCGGCCTGGCGTTCGATGGGAATGCGGTAGTGGCGACGGAACGAACCTTCGTCGCCCAGCAATCCGGGTACTGCCAGATCAACCTGCGACCACAATTCACCCAGGTGATTTTCAAGCGGCGTACCGGTCATGCACACGCGCCGCTTCGATGCGATCGACAGCAATGCGCGCCGCGCCTGCGTGCGCGGGTTCTTCACCTGCTGCGCCTCGTCCAGCACGACCAGCGCGAACGGCTGCTCGCGCAGCACGGAAAGATCGCGCGGCAGCAGCGCGTAGCTCGTGAGGATCACGTCGTGGCCGGCGAGGCGATCGAAACTCTTGACGCGCTCCGGCCCGTGCAGCGTCAGCACCTTAAGCGACGGCGCGAAGCGCGCGGTTTCGGCCTGCCAGTTCGGGATCAGGCTGGTCGGGGCGACGATCAGCGCGGGCTGCGACAGCGCCGAGCTTTGCTTGAGCGCGAGGATATGCGCGAGCAGTTGCACGGTCTTGCCGAGCCCCATGTCGTCGGCCAGCACGCCGCCCAACCCGGCGGCCGCCAGCGCATTCAACCAGCGCAAGCCCTCGCGCTGGTAGCCGCGCAACTCGCCGACCAGCGCTTCGGGGACGGCGTCGGACGCATGCTCGGCGGCTTCGCGCAAGCGCGTCGTGAAGCCGGTCAGGTCGCTCGGCGCATCCAGCTTGCCGTTCTTCGGCAACGCGCTTTCGAATTCTTCCAGCCGGCCGGCCTGCACCCGCGGCAGGCGCAACTTGTCGCGCGGATGCGCCAGGTATTCGGCGAGCGGCGCCAGCAATTTGCGCAACGTCGCAAGTGGCACCGCGACACGGCGACGGTCGTCCACCGGCGCGTACCACACGGCGTCCTTCGTTTCGTTTTCGGGCGCGGTCAGCGACAACGTGTGTTCCGACAGCGCGCGCGCCACGGTGGGCAGCAGGTTGACCCGCTTGCCCTCGACCTCGATGCCCATCTCGAACTCGAAGGCCTCGCCGCCATCGTCCGCGTGCGCGACGCCGTACCAGCGCGGCGGACCTTCCAGCACCTCGAACGGAAAACTGGACGCGTACTCGACGATGAAGTCGTCGTGTTCCAGCTTCTCGCGCAAGCCGAGCCAGCGCGCCGGCGTGTTCACTTCCAGTGCGCCCGCGTAACCCTTGCCGGGAAAAACCCAGGCGTCTTCCGGCAGCGCATCGGCCATGTCCCACGGCAGGCCTTCGCAATCGACCGCGGGCGCCAGGCCGAAGGCTTCCAACCGCTCCATCCGCGCCAGTTCCTCGGCGCGCTTGCGGATGATCTCCACCAGCTTGCCATTGCGCACGCGCCGCACCGTGGCTTCGCCGCCGCGCCCCGGCAGGCGCTCGCCACCGTAATCGAACGCCAGCCGCGCATAGGCGAGTGGCGGCGTGCCGGCGCCGATCCGCGCGTGCCGCGTCAGCGCCTGGAAAATCATCACCGGCTTGGGCGCGAGATCGGCCCGTTGCACCGCGTCGAACGCCTGCGGCGCGGGAATGCGCGCGGCCCATGGTGAAGCGGCCACGCGTGCCGACAAGGCCTCGGCGTATTCCGGCGCCAGCGGCGGCGCCTCGATCAGCGCGACCTCGGCGGCGTCGCCGTCCAGCGGCCCCAGTTCCGCGCGTTCCGGGTCGAGATACCACAAGCCGCCGACCCGGATCAGCCGCTGGTGCGCGGGCAATTTCGGCAGCAATTTCTGGCGGCCGTCGCGCTCCAGTTGCCAATCCCAATCGAGCGGACGCGGCCTGCCGAGCGACAGCCGCAAGCCGGCGACGCCGCCGAGCAGGCTGGGTGCGCCCTTCAGGATTTCGCAAAGCAACGCATCGCCGAACGCGCCCGAAAGTTGCGCATAGGTACGGCCCTTGCGCTGGGTCTGCGGCAGGCCCAGCACGCTCGCGGCAAGGCGGGTCTCGGCTTCCGGCAGCGCGGCGTTCAGAAGCTGCTTCGGATCCAGCGGCACCGCGCGGCCGAGCCGGCCCTTGGCGACCGTCTCCAGCAGCACGGGCGCGATCTCTACCCGCGATACCGCCGGCTCATCCTGCAGCAGTTCCAGCAGGAATCCGAGCGTCGGCGCCTGGCTCGCGCCCGCCTCGCCACCTGCCGCCGCAAGCAGGCGCGTCCACTCGGCGGGCAACGACACCCCCGCCGCGGGCTTGCCTGCAGCGCGCCCGACTGGCGCTTCGCTCTGGTTGCTGCGGTGTTGCATGCGCGGAGAGTTTTGCTGCCTAAAAGGCTCAAGCATAGCGCATGTATCGAACGGGTCGCCTGGAAAATCTCTACCAATCCATTACTCGTCATCCCGGAATCGCGTAGCGATATCCGGGACCCAGCGACTTCGCCTTCAACATGTTGCGCGAAGGCACGGGATCCCGGCTTTCGCCGGGATGACGAACCAAATCAGGGCGCTCCTAACGGAACAGGTTTTCCGGGTACTCTGGCTTCCTTTCGCGGGCCAGCAGCGAATGTAACGCGTCGGTGGGGGTCATCTCGCCGCGCAGGACGGCTTGCACGTGCTGCGAGATCGGCAGATCGAGGTCGTGCCGCGCGGCCAGCCGCATGACCTCGTCGGCGGTGACCGCGCCTTCGACCACTTGCCCGATGTCGGCCAGCGCCTGCTTGAGCGGCACGCCACGCCCGAGCGCGAAACCGAAGCGGTGATTGCGCGAAAGATGGCCCGTGCAGGTGAGCACCAGGTCGCCCAAGCCGGCCAAGCCCATCAGCGTCTGCGCCTTGGCGCCCAGTGCGCCGCCCAGCCGCAGCATTTCGTTCATGCCGCGGGTGATCAGGCCGGCACGCGCATTCAGGCCAAGCTGCATGCCATCGGCGACGCCGGTAGCCACCGCCAGCACGTTCTTCATCGCGCCACCAAGTTCCGCACCCAGCATGTCGTTGCCGGTGTAGGCGCGGAAGGCGTTGCCGTGCAGCATCTCCGCCACGCGGTGCGCAAAGGCATCGTCGCCGGAATGCACGGTGACGGCGGTGGGCATCCCGGCCGCGACCTCGCGCGCGAACGACGGTCCGGTGACCACCGCGGCCGGCGTTTCCGGCAGGCGGTCGGCCACCAATTCGTGCAGGAAACGCCCGGTGCCCGGCTCGAATCCCTTGGTCGCCCACGCGTAGCCGGCACCGGCGGGCAGCAACGGCGCGGCATCGACCAGCACCTGCCGGAAGGCGTGGCTGGGCACCGCGGCCAGCGCAACATCCACGTCGCGCAGCGCTTCGGCGAGATCCGGCACGCACACCAATTCCGGCGGCAGCTCGAGATCCGGCAGATACTGCTGGTTGCGATGACTGGCGGCGATGCGGGCCAGGGCTTCGGCATCGCGGCCCCACAGGCGGGTCGCGATGCCATTGCCGCACAGCAGTGCGGCCAGCGCGGTGCCCCACGAGCCGGCGCCGAGAACGGCAACCGTCGCGCGAGACATGGCGTCAGGCGTTCAAGGCGGGCTTGGCGTCGCCCTCGCCGATTTGCCCCTGCTGCTGGCGCTGCTGTTCGGCATACAGCGCGTCGAAATTGATCGGCTGCAGCAGCAGCGGCGGGAAACCGCCATTGAGGACCAGATCGGAAATGACTTGGCGCGCGAACGGGAACAGCACGTTCGGGCAATACGTGGCCAGCACCACCGACAGGTTCTGCGGGTCGAAACCCACGAACGAGAACACGCCGGCCTGATGTACTTCGGCGAGGTACGCGGTGCGCTCGTTCAGCGTGCAGGTGACCGTGAGGGTCAGTACCACTTCGTAGTTGTCGCCTTCCAGCGGGGTGGCCTTGTGGCTCAGGTTCAACTGGACCTGCGGTTGGCCCTCTTCCTGGAACACCTTGGGCGCATTCGGAACCTCGAACGAGACGTCGCGCGCGTAGATCTTCTGCAGCGCCATCTGCATCTGGGGGGCGGCTTGGCCGTTGCTCGCGGCCGGGG
>Ga0207652_10000219_pt1 | contig 60625 bp, 44 predicted proteins | sample KBSC63BmetaG_FD_184334 | JGI IMG/M metagenome (GOLD analysis project Ga0207652, IMG submission 184334) | Corn rhizosphere microbial communities from Kellogg Biological Station, Michigan, USA - KBS C6-3B metaG (SPAdes) (version 2) | ecosystem: Host-associated > Plants > Roots > Rhizosphere ... | reverse complement strand
CGGCACCGCGATGCTCTCGGTCGAATTCTATCGCCGCGACGCCCTGCCGGCGAGCGAGCGCGCCTACACCATGAGCAACCTGACCTCCCTCGGCGGAAGCGACTTCGATGTCGACTTCGCGAATCCGGGCAATATCCTCGTGGGCCAGACGAGCTACGCCATCCCCCGAGGACAGGACGGTACCCATCTGACACCCGGCTCGTTGGTTGCCGGGAGTGAGAACCTGCAGAACAAGTACCTGGACACCGACATCGTCCCCTCGCAGAAGCGCTGGAGCCTGTACACCTCCGCTCGCGAGAACCTCAACGAGCACCTGAGCGTGTTCGCCAACGTGCTGCTGAGCGATCGCGAGGCCACGGAGCGCACCGGCGGCCAGCCGGGGGCATTGCCGGTCCCGTTCAGCAACCCGTTCTACGTCAACCCCACCGGCGGCACCCGGCCGGTGCTCGTGTATTACAACTTCGGCCGGGACCTGGGAACGGACATCAACGATGCGGTGGTGAAGACGACGAACATAACCGTGGGAGCGGACCTGGACGCCGGCGACTGGAGACTCGGCCTCTACGGCGGCTTCGCGCGCGAGAAGCAAGACCAGACCCAGACAGGCGTGCTCAACCCGACGGCACTGCTGGCAGCGCTGGCAGACCCCGATCCCGCCACGGCCTTCAACCCTTTCGGGGACGGGTCGCACACCAACCCCGCGACGCTCGCGAGCCTGGTCGAGCCCTACCGTTACCGGTTGGACTCGCAGCTGGAGACGGCAGACCTGACAGTCGATGGGCCGATCGCGAGGCTCCCTGGTGGAGCAGTCAAGCTGGCCGTCGGCGTGGACCGGCGCGTGCAGCTCTACTCCTCCGACACACCGCCCTCGCTCCCCTTTCCCCAATTCAGCATTCACCTGAACCGGCAGACCACCAGCGCTTTCACGGAAATCATCGTCCCGGTGTTCGGGAAAGACAACGCGTTGCCCGGCTTGCGGGAGCTCGAGCTGTCGGCGGCCGCGCGCTACGAGGACTACAGCACATTCGGCCACGCTACGACGCCGAAGCTCGGCTTGCGCTGGGAGCCGTTCGCGAGCGTGGTCCTGCGCAGTACCTGGTCGCGCGCGCTGCAGGCACCCCCGCTCACGGAGCTCGATGAGAGCCACAACGTCGTGGTGCCGGAAATCCTGGCGGATCCGCGCTCTGCGACGGGAAAGACGGTGGCGCTGGTCTGGTCGGGAAACAACGCCGCGCTGCGTGAGGAGCGCGCCAACAGCTGGACGGTCGGGCTGGACTTCAAGCCGCAGGCCCTGCCGAGCCTGTCCATGGGTCTCACCCTGTTCGACATCGCCTTCAAGGATCGGATCGAGAACACCCTCTTCTCCACCGATGTCCTCACCAATCCGCGCTACTCCGGGCTCGTGACTTTCAACCCCGATCCCTCGCTCGTGGATTACGTCTGCAGCCAGGCCTTGTTTCCGCTGGGGACGAAGAGCGCCTGCGCGGCACTCGGCGCCGGGGCGATCGTCGACGTGCGCGCGCACAATGCCGAGACGCTCGATACTCGCGGCATCGACTTCAACCTCGAGTACGAACATACGGTGCGCTACGGCACGCTGACGCTCGCCGCCGACGGCACGTACCTGACAAAGTTCGATCTCGCCGAGGGCAACGGCTCGCCCGAGACCAACCTGCTCAATACGCAGAACAACCCGATCAACCTGCGCGTGCGAACCTCGCTCTCCTGGTCGGGCAGACGGCTCGGAGCCACCCTGGCGGCGAATTATTCCAACAGCTACCGCGACACTTCCAGCGTGCCCAACCTGCCGGTTGCCGCCTGGACGACGATCGATGCGCAGATCCGCTACCAGCTCGGCAACGGCGCCGGTGGACCGTGGGATCACACCCGCCTGGAGCTGAGCGCGGCGAACCTCTTCGACCGTGACCCGCCGTTCCTCAACAACACCCTGGCGGGCCTCGGGTACGACCAGGAGAACGCGGACCCGTACGGCCGGATCCTCAGCTTGTGGATTCGCACGGACTGGTGAGCGGCGGCACGCCCTGGCCTGTCGGAGTGGCGAGCTCCAGCGAGCGCCGCAGCCAGGCCTCGACACACAGGTGCTCGTGCAGGATCTCGCTGTACTGGAAGTCCGCCGGCGAGCGCTCCTTCGTCAGATACAGCTCCAGGTTGTCGCGGTTGAGCAGGCCCTCGCGCACCAGCAGGCCATCGAGCAGGAACTCCCGCAGGAAATCCAGGTTGGCATCCACGATGTTGCGGACATACTGGTCGACGCGGCCCTTGGCAGTGCGCTTGATAGTCGTCTCGGGGAGCTCGGAGGCGAATGCCCTGCGTGCGATGGCGCGATCTCGGCCGCTGCGGATGAGCAGATACGCGGGCATGCGCAGGCACACTTCGACCAGCGGCTGGGACAGCAGCGGCATGGTGCGCTCGGGAGCCGTTTCCGGACCGAACGAGGTGTAGTAGGCCGGCGGGACGGAAACGGTCGACACGTGCCACAGAACTCCCGGGGGCACCCCTCGCGTCGCCTCGCGAGAGAACCAGGGATGATCGAACTCCATATTCCGGGCAGCAGCCCGCAATACATCTGCATTGACGAGCGTGCGCTCGGGGCGTCCACCCTCGGCGATCGGATTGAACCGCTTTGGCAGCAGGCGCGCCCTCACGGCCTTGGCGAGCAACGGCCATATCGACTTGTGCGACACCTGTGCCGCATCCACCGCGGTGTGCAACAGTCCGGCGCCCCAGCCGTGATCGAAGAAATAGTCGGCAACGGCGAGCTCCGCGCGCGCCTGATAGAAGATCCCATCACCGCCGGAGCCGGAGAACAACCCGTTGGCGCCCTGCTGCCGCGCCAGGCCAGTCTCGAGCTCGCCGTGCTCGAGCTCGTACATGTAGTACCAGGGCCGCGCCGAGCGCCGCAACGTCGTAATGCGCTCCAGCCGTACGTCTGCCGGATCCAGGCGCGACTCGACCAGCTCGGCGCCAACGTGCCGCGCGACCAGGCGGGCGTATTGTCTTTCGTCCTCGGAAGGCCCCGTACCGTAGTAGTTGAGACACGTGATTGCCGGGTGAGTGGGCGCGTCCTTCAGGCAGGCGAGCACGATCGAGGAATCGAGCCCACCGGAGAGGTTGTGAATGAGGCCGGAGTAGCACGAGGCCCAGGCGTGAATGCACGCCCTGGTGGTCGCTCGCAGCTGCCTCGCAGCCTCATCCGCGTCCAGGATCTGATCGGTACGCGCGATCTCGAAGGGGTGCCACTCGATCGAGCGTTGCAGGGTGTCGCCGCAGAACCGCACGCGCTCCCCGAGCTGAATGTCCGAGACCTCGTTGAGCGCGGTGGCGCGGGTCATCATGCCCGAGTTGGCCAGCAGCCCCGTGACGTACTGCCAGTTGACCGTGAATTTCAAGCAACCGAGCCGCAGGCAGTCCTCCAGGTCGGAGAATACGATGCTGACACCGCGGAATCCGGCCAGCAGGCACGGCATCTGCCCGAGCGGATCGCGCAACACCCAGATTTCGCCGGTGCGCGAGCTGCGCACGATGCCCACATATCGGCCCCAGTAGTGCTCGAACAGCCGTTTGCCGCCTGAGGCGACGATCGCCGCCGTCTCCGCCGAATCGAAGCTCCTGGTCGGCGGGTTTGCGGCGGCGTTGGCGGTTTCCCGAGGGAAAATCCGGCCGAGTACCACGCCTGCATCCGCCGCGAGCACACGGGTCTCGCTCGCTCCCTCTTTCAAGCCGGCGTGGAAGACGACCACGCCCTCCTCATAGAGCGCCCGCTGCCAAGTGGCCGGCCCTGCGCTCGTCCGCTCGATCAGGGAGCGTGCCGTCGCGGACTTCTCGGGATCGGCCGGATTCCAGATCAGCGCAAGATATCGATACACGCAGGAATCCCTCTTCTGTCACACCACCATGATCGGCGTGTAGCCAGTGACGTGCTCCACCGTGTCGTTGAACACGACGTCATCGAGCTGCACCCAGCAGTGAGCGGCGAACGGACGTGCCTGCACTGCGAATACCCAGTCTGCGGTGATCCCGTAGCGCGCCAGGAAGTTCAGCAGTGTCAGGGAATCGAACAGGCACTCGCTGCGGGAGCTGAAGAAGAACACGCGCAGCCTGAAGAACGCCTCGACCAGCTCGCGCGCACGTTCCGTATCCAGCTGCGTGCGGCCGCCGGCCTTGCGCTTGCGATCGATGAAGCCCTGCACGACGGTTGCGAACGGCCTGAAACGCAGGGCGAGTTTCGCGGACAGAGCGGCAGCCAGCAGTGTGCGTGCGGCTCCGGCACCGACGCGCGCCGACCTGTACCCGTCCGCCGAGAGGAGCTCGCGTGCCGGCGCGACGATGCGCACGGGGGTCGCATCCTTGCCGCCCGTGGCTTGATCCGTGAGGATCCCCTGCTCGAGGAGGCCGGCGGCAATCTGTTCCGCCTGCTCCGGGTCGGAGCTTCCGGCGACGGGAGCATCGAAGGCTTTCACCGGCCAGCCGGGCACCAGGCCGCTGAGCGGCGCGGTCGAGGCCGCCTCCAGCGCCCAGTAGCGATCCTGCTTCAGGTCCAGCAGCACGACGTGCTCGTCGTTCACGCACACGTGCACGTGCTCGGCAAGCGAGTACCGCCCCATCTTCATCTACCCCCCGCCGTTCTTGTTCTGGCTCGGCTCAGCTCCGGCGCCTGCCCGCGCGAGCGGGCAGGTGCGGAGCCCTTCGTTCTAGTGTGGTCGTCGTCAGTCTACTCAAGAGCGTTCGCGTGACTTGTGCGCCTTCAGAACATCTCCTTGCTACAGGAGGAACAGCCGGTCGTTCGGTGGCGCTGCCAGCTCGAACAGAATCAGGAAGGAAACACCCCGCGTGCACTTGGAGACACGTCCGCAGTCCACCAGAAAGAGTGCGTCCCTTGCCGGCGTCCTCTTGCCACTGTCGACCTTCAGCGTCCTCATTTGCCTTCTCCTGTCGATAGCGTCGAGCTCGACGTAGCTGTCAGTTTCCTTGGACCTGATGCGCGCTCCTGCACGAACTCACGACGGCTCATGAGCCGTACCGTCCCAGGCTCCTTGAGGTCCTCTTTCAGGGGTGGCTCGACGAAAGGCTACGGCCCCAAACGGCGAACGAACGCTGCGCCCGAAGCGGGCGCGCCGTCAAGTTTAAATGGGCGCAAAAGGCACAGTGCCGCAGCGCTTACTATTGGCCCAAGGGCGTATCACAGCGCAGCAACGCGCGCCGGCAGTCCGCCGAGAGATAGATCGCGGTGATGCCCTGGCGAGGTTGTAGTCGTTGAAGCGTGCGATCGCCTCGGCGAGCGTCTCGTCGTTGAACCAGAGGGGGAACCCTGAGAAAAGTGCCAGTGATCGGGACAAAGCGCTGCGGCGCACCATCACGATCTCGCCCGCCACTGGCGGCGGCGGACGTTGAGATAAATGACCGCATCGTCGCAGTGTATTGTTTCAGTGCCCGGGGACTTTGCGCGCAGAAACCTGCCGCACAAGGGATTATGAGCAACCACATGCGCGATCTGGTGGCGACCGCCACGGCGTGGCTGGTCAGGACCGAGGCGCCCTCATGCACGCTGCAGCAGCGACGCACCTTCCAGAAATCCGCGCACAGGAGATGGTTCGCGTTCGTTGCCGCCGGCGCCGCGTGCATCTGCGCAGCCGGTTGGTACGCCGGCACCCGGCTCACGTGGGAGGACTACTCGACGCACATCGGAGGAAAGCAGACGTCTCCATTGGCGGACGGCTCGTCCGTGACGCTCAATACCGACACTGATCTTCGCGTGCGCATCACGGCAGGCAGGCGCGATCTCGCACTGACTCGCGGCGAAGCCCTCATCAAAGCCGCGCACGACGAGACGCGTCCAATGCGTCTGGTCGTCGGCGCCACGGTGATCCGCACGTCAGGCGCGAACTTCGATGTACGCAGGCGCCCCAGTGGTCAGGTCGATGTCCTCGTCTCCGAGGGCCGGGTAGCCACCGAAACTGACGAAAGCTGGCTCAGCCTGAATCACTCAGCTCGTCGGCTCGGCATCGTCACCGCTGGCTACATGGCCTCGATACGCCCGGGAGCCATCGAAGTCTCGCGTCTGGATACGGGGGAGCTGGCACGCCAGACCGCATGGTTGCGGGACGTGCTCGACTTCCGTGGCGAGACGCTCGCGCAGGCGGCCGAAGAGTTCAACCGATACAACACCAGAAAAATCGTCATCGACGATCCGAAGATCGCTACCCGGCGTGTGGGCGGGGTGTTTCTGGACACCGATCCGGAGAGCTTCGTGGCCGCCCTGGCGTTGACCATGGACATCCGTGCGACGAGGGTCGAAGCAGGGCCGGGCTACGGAATCATTCGTTTGCGCAGCGCGCAGGCACGCCGTTAGCGAGGCGCTGCGCTGGCAGCGCCTCGGTGGCCTCGGGGAAATATCGTGCTCGCGCGGGGACGGCCGGGTTCCGGCTCGCTCGAGGGCTGTCTAACTGTCCTTTTGCGGGGGGGCCCAGCTCCCGGAGTCGGCGGCGTCGATCAGGAGCTGGCCGTCGCGGACCGGTATCCGCGCGCCCGGATCGTGATCCATCCTGATAGTGTGCTCCTGGTCGTTGAGGCGGTAGCGGACCGAGTAGCCCAGCTGCTTGACGGACTTGTCGTAGACCGTCTGGCACTTGGCCTGCGTAGTGGTCTCGGTCTGTTTGTCCTGGACGTGCTTCTCGATCCGGTTGCCAGCGTATCCTCCCGCCGCCGCGCCAGCCACCGTGGCGATATCCCGTCCCGTGCCACCACCGACCTGGTGACCCAGCACACCGCCCACGAGCGCACCGGCAATCGATCCGAGAAATCGATGCTCGTCTCGAGGCTTCGCGGGCCGCGTCACGGTCTCATCGTGGCACTCTCTGCGCGGTACGCTCACTGTCCTGGTCAACGGAGTGACCTTTACAACCTCGGCGTATTCGGGGCCTTTGTTCAGCATTTTATATCCCGCTACGGCGCTCACGCCCGCGGCGGCAGCCACGCCAATCGCCACACCGGTCAGTAGAGACTTGTTCATCGTTCACCCTCGAGCCAATCACTGCCCGCAGCATAACGGTTGGATTCGAGCGCGAAGCTGAACGGACGGAGGCGCGTCGTTCAGCTCATATTCAGCTGGGGGGAAAAAGGCGATCGCGGCTATGCTATGCGCTGCTTGCGCGAAGGAAGACTCAGCAGATTTCGGATGACCGACGCCCTGATCATCGGCGCAGGCCATAACGGCCTGGTGTGCGCGTGCTATCTCGCGGCCGCCGGCCTCGAGGTCAGCGTGCTCGAGCGACGCGACCTCGTGGGTGGCGCCGCCGTAACGGAAGAGTTCCATCCCGGATTTCGCAACTCCGTCGCCTCGTACACCGTCTCGCTGCTCAATCCCAAGGTCATTCGCGACCTCGATCTCCACACGCACGGCCTGCGCATTCTCGAACGGGAGGTGGCGAACTTCCTGCCGACCGAGGACGGCCGCTACCTCAGTACCGGCGCGGGCCGGACCCACTCCGAAGTGGCGAAATTCTCGCACCGGGATGCCGGGCGCCTGGAGGAGTACGGCAAGCGCCTGGAGGGCATGGCCGATCTGCTGCGCCAGCTCGTGCTCGAGACTCCCCCCAACGTGGTGTCCGGATCGTGGCGGGCGGCACTCCCGGAGCTGTTGCGCGCCCTGGGCGCCGGCAAACGCCTGGCCCGGCTCGATATGGAAGCGCGCAGGGATCTCCTGAGTCTGTTCGCCACCTCGGCCGGCGAATACCTCGAGCGCTGGTTCGAGAGCGCTCCGATCAAGGCGCTGTACGGGTTCGACGGCGTCGTCGGCAACTACGCAAGCCCCTACACACCCGGATCGGCATACGTGCTGCTGCATCATGTCTTTGGTGAGGTGAACGGCAAGCAGGGCGTCTGGGGACACGCCGTGGGGGGAATGGGAGCGATCACCCAAGCGATGGCCCGATGTGCCGCGGCACGCGGCGTGCAGGTCCATGTTGGTAGTCCGGTGCGCGAGGTCCTCATCGAGAAGGGCCGCGCCGTCGGCGCTGTCACCGAATCGGGCCGGACGTTCCGCGCCGCGGCGGTGATCTCGAACCTCAACCCGAAGCTGCTGTATCTCGATCTGATCGCCGCAGACCACCTGCCGGAGGGATTCCGCGAGCGGATGAGCCATTGGCGCTGCGGATCGGGCACATTCCGGATGAACGTCGCCCTTTCCGAGCTACCGGACTTCCATTGCCTGCCCGGCAAGAGCCGCGCCGCGCACCACACCGCCGGCATCATCCTTGCGCCGACCCTGGGCTACATGGAGCAGGCGTATTTCGATGCGCGCACGCTCGGCTGGTCGCGTAAGCCGATCATCGAGATGCTCATCCCTTCCACGCTCGACGACAGCCTCGCGCCGCCGGGGCGACATGTGGCCAGTCTTTTCTGTCAGCATGTGGCGCCCCAGCTTCCCAACGGCGACTCCTGGGATCTGCACCGGGAAAAGGTCGCCGACCTGATGATCGAGACCGTCACGGCCCATGCCGCGAACTTCAAGGCCTCGGTGCTCGGCCGACAGATCTTCAGTCCCCTGGACCTGGAGCGCACGTTCGGGCTCATCGGCGGAGACATCTTCCACGGCGCGCTGCAGCTCGATCAGCTGTTCTGCGCGCGGCCCATGCTGGGGTACGGCAACTATCGCGGCCCGATTCCTGGCCTGTATATGTGTGGTTCCGGAACGCATCCTGGCGGTGGGGTCACAGGCGCGCCAGGACACAACGCGGCTCGCGAGATCATCGCGGACTTGCGGCACGGTCGCCTCCGTCGCCCCTAGTGCGGCGTGCCGGTCCACCGTCCCATCGGCGCGCGTCCCTGCGCGCAGCGTTCATTCCCTGCCGTCATTCATACGCGCGCGCGATGACGGCTGTGTGACGCTCCCGCCGCTGTCAGCGCGCCGCAATCGATAGCGGGTTTGCGCGCCGCAGTACTGCGTTTTGAGCGATCAGGAAACCCGCGGCATTCCACGACTGACCCGGCATACCCCGCGGCGCAAGCGTCCGGCCATGCAGCCATTCCGCAAAAGCCCAGTTCCTGAGGGCGCAGGCGCGCGCGAGTTTCAACAGTTCCGTACGCGCCTCCAGGTGGCGTCCACACTCGGCGAGCGCTGCAATCCAGAAGCCGCCGACCATCGGCCAGATGCCCCCGTTGTGGTATTGCCACGCGTAGTTCTGCCGATGCCGCTCCATGTACGGACGCCAGAGCAGGCTTCTCTGGGTGAGCGGGTGCGTGACGACCCGGACCGGATAGGGATCGCTGACGGCCTGCTCCATGAGCGATCCGACAGTGCGCGCGCGTGCGCGGCCGTCGGCGAGTCCCAGGAGCACCGCCAGAACATTGCCGAATACGTCGCCCTCCTCACCGAAGAACGAAAAGTTGACGAAGCTCATATACAACGCGCGGTTCCTGGCGCGCCGAAGGACATAGTCGTTCAGGAGTCGCGCGCGCCGATATTCCACGAGCTTCGCCGAGAACGGATGGAACAGTGCGTTGAAGTTGCTGCGTGTGCGCTCGGCGTGGCCGATCCCGTAGAGCCTCTTCACGCAGTACCACAGAGCATTGGTGTACAGCACGAATCCCGAGCGCGGCATGATGTCGGCCCAATCGCTCGCTTCATTCTGCTGCAGCAGGAAGAACCGCTGATGCTCCTGGGCGAGCAGCCACTGTATTGCCTTGGCAATTCCGCGGGCATGACGCTTCCGCAATGCGGCGCCGCCCGCAGGCCTTCCCTGCGCATCCAGGAAGGCGATCGCCATGAGCCACCACAACGTCGAGTCGATGCAGCCGAGGTACCAGAAGTCCGCTTCCCGGGCGCGCACGTCGACGAACTTGGGAATCTGCCCGTTGGGCGCCTGATGTCGCGCCAATGTCTCCAGGCCCGTCGCGGCCTCCCGCTCGAGCGTGCGGTCGCCCGAGAGCGCCATGCCGATCGCGCAGACCGCGGCGTCGCGCCCGAAGATGGATGTGTAGCCCCGCCGGCGCGCATGCGGACTGGGCGTCGCCGCCAGGATCCCCGCCGGCGACAGATTGCGCTTCAGCAGCTCGACAGAGCGCCGGTGGCAGCTCTCGATGAGCGCCAGCTCGGAGAGAGGCAAGGTCTTCCTGCGTCTGCCGGCTCCGGGCGGGCCGGGCCGAGGCTGGGGCGCCCCCCTCATATCCTTCGTGCGCATATCGCTGGCATCATAGCGGCCTCATGGATATCGCTCGCCTGATTCAGTCGGCCGTGGCTCCCGTGTTCCTGCTCTCGGGGGTGGCCGCGACGCTCGGCGTGCTCACCAACCGCCTGGCGCGTGTCGTCGATCGTGCGCGCCTGATCGAGGACCGGATCGAGAACCGTCCGGGCGCAGCCCTCAGCCTGTATCGCGATCTGGAAGTCCTCGCCCGCCGGTCGCGCTATATCAACGCCGCCATCATGATGTCCGCGTTGTCCGCGTTGCTGGTCGCGCTGGTGGTCATTTCGCTGTTCGCCAATGCCTTCTTCGACGCCCAGCTCGCCGCTTCCATAGCGATTCTCTTCTCCGGTGCAATGCTGTGTCTCATCGGGGCATTCGGCGCCTTCCTGCTGGAAGTGCGGATCGCCACGGCGCATTTGCGCTTCGGCGGGGCGAGGCCGGAAGCTCCGCCGGTCCCTGAGGGTGATCGAAGCCGGTCATCTCAGTGAAATCAAAGGGTTATAGGGTGCGCGAAGTCCGGCACGGTCGCGGCGAATCTGCTACCCTGCGCACCCTTTTTTGCTGACCCTCACTGAGCCAAGCGCCGCCCGCCGGGCGCCACCCGATCCATGAACCGCCCGATTCGCAACATCGCCATCATCGCGCACGTCGACCACGGCAAGACCACGCTCGTGGATTGCCTGCTGAAGCAGTCGGGCACGTTCGCCGCGCACGAAAAGCTGGGCGAGCGGATCATGGACTCCAACGACATCGAGCGTGAGCGCGGCATCACCATTCTCGCCAAGAATTGCGCGATCGAATACGGCGGCACGCGGATCAACATCGTCGACACCCCCGGCCACGCGGACTTCGGCGGCGAGGTGGAGCGGGTGCTCTCGATGGTCGACGGGGTGCTGCTGCTGGTGGATGCCGTCGAGGGTCCGATGCCGCAGACCCGCTTCGTCACCCGCAAGGCGCTCTCCCTGGGGTTGAAGGCCATCGTGGTCGTCAACAAGATCGACCGTCCCGGCGCACGCCCGGGTTGGGTCATCGACCAGACCTTCGAGCTGTTCGACAAGCTCGGGGCCACCGACCAGCAGTTGGATTTCCCGGTGGTGTACGCCTCGGCCCTGCAGGGTTGGGCGAGCACGGACTACACCGAGCGCCGCCCGGACATGTCGGCGCTGTTCGAGGCGGTTCTCGCTCACGTGCCGCCGCCGGCGACCGAGTCGGACAAGCCGCTGCAACTGCAGATCTCCACCCTCGACTACAACTCGTACGTCGGACGCATCGGCATCGGCCGCATCCGGCGCGGCTCCGTGAGCCCCGGGCAGACGGTGGCGCTGCGCTTCGGAGACGAGGATCGCGGCACGGCGAAAATCGGCCAGGTGCTCACCTTCCACGGCCTGCAGCGCACTGCGGTCGAGGAGGCGTTTGCCGGGGACATCGTCGCGATCACGGGAATCGAGGCGGTGAACATCGGGCTGACGGTGTGCGATCAGCTCGCGCCCGCGGGCTTGCCTCCGATCCGCGTCGATGAGCCGACGCTGGCGATGAACTTTCAGGTCAACACCTCCCCCTATGCCGGCCGCGAGGGGAAGTTCGTCACCAGCCGCCAGTTGCGCGAGCGGCTGTATCGAGAGCTGCAGAGCAACGTCGCCTTGCGCGTCGAGGACACCGACGAGCCGGATGTCATGCGAGTCTCCGGCCGCGGCGAGCTGCACCTGACGATCCTGATCGAGAACATGCGCCGCGAAGGCTATGAGCTTGCCGTATCGCGCCCGCAGGTGCTGACGAAGATCGTCGACGGCGAGGTCCACGAGCCGTTCGAGGCGTTGACCGTCGACATCGATGCCGAGCACCAGGGCGCGGTCATGGAGGCCCTCGGCACCCGTCGCGCCGAGCTCACGGACATGTCGATCGATGGCAACGGCCGCGCGCGCCTGGAGTACCGCGTACCGGCGCGCGGACTGATCGGGTTCCAGGGCGAGTTCATGACGCTGACCCGCGGCACCGGCCTGATCAGCCACATCTTCGACGGCTACGCGGCCGTCAAGGGCGACATTCCCGACCGTCACAACGGCGTGCTGGTCAGCAACGAGCAGGGCGAGGCAGTGGCCTACGCGCTGTTCAATCTGCAGGAGCGCGGGCGCATGTTCGTCAGCCCCGGGGAGAAGCTCTACGAAGGAATGATCATCGGCATCCACAGCCGCGACAACGACCTGGTCGTGAACCCGATCAAGACCAAGAAGCTCACCAACATCCGCGCCGCCGGCAAGGACGATGCGGTCCTGCTGACTCCTCCGATCCAGCTCACGCTGGAGTACGCGGTGGAATTCATTGCCGATGACGAGTTGGTGGAAGTGACGCCGCTGTCCATCCGCATCCGCAAGCGCTTCCTCAAAGAGACCGACCGCAAACGCTCGGCACGCGCCGCCGAGGCCGCCGTCACGGCCTGAGGGCCCGCCTGTTCTCCTAGTGGCCGCCCTGGCCGCCGCTTGGTAGCATCCCGCTCAAACTCACAAAAAGCGGGGATGCTCCAATGAATCGGAAAAGTCCCATCTGTGGCTTTGCGGCGGGCCTCGGCGCCCTGCTCCTGCTGGCAAGCGGCTTCGCCGCGGCCGACATCACCACCGAGCAGAAGGTCTCGATCCAGGGCATCGGACCGATGTCCTTCGCCGACATGTCCGGCACCACCCGCACGGCGATCTCCGGCACCCGCTCCCGCACCGACAGCGACATGGTCATGCAGTCGAAGCTGGTGCGTTTCCTGGCACACAACACCGTCGGCCCGACGGCGGACATCGTGCTGCTGGACAGCGACAAGTTGTATCGCCTCAATCTCAACAAGAAGGAATACACCGAGCAGTCGTTCGAGGAGCTGCGTGCCAACATGCAGAAGGCCCTGCAGGGCGGCAAGGGCGACTCCGCGGATGCGCGCCAGCAGCCTGCGGCCATCGATCAGTCCAAGTGCGACTGGCTGCCGCCGAAGTCGGACGTGAAGACCGGCGCGAAAGCCACGATCGCCGGTTTCGATGCCCAGCAGATCATCATCACCGCCGAGCAGCCCTGCAAGGATAAACAGACCGGCGCCATCTGCGAGATCGCCCTCACCGTCGATGAATGGCTCGCCTCCTCGTTCTCCACCAACGAGGAGATCACGAAATACCACCAGGCCTACGCACAGAGGCTCGGCCTGGATACGGTGAGCCAGGACGCCAACGAGCGCGCCAAGGCCATGTTCAGCCAATACAAGGGCGTCTGGGAGGACATTGCCTCCAAGATGAAGAACGCCAAAGGCTATCCCGTCAGGTCCAGCTTCTCGCTCGCGATCGGTGGAGATCAGTGCAAGCAGGCCCAGACGGCGAAGCAGCAGTCCGGGGACAGCGGGAGCAACCCATCCTCCGGATCCGCTTCCTCCTCAGGGAGCTCCTCCGCGCCCACCTCGCCCGCGGAGCTCGCCAACCAGGTAGGTGCGAAGCTCGGCTCTTTGTTCCACCGCAAGAAAGACGATTCCCAGGCCGCGGCGAGCGATCAGGGCACGCAGGCTCCGACGGCAACTGCGACACCCGCGGCATCGGCGGCGACCGGGCCCTCCGGAACCGTCCCGCTGATGACCATCAGCTCGGAGCTGGTGTCGGTCTCGACCGCCCCGATCCCGGCGAACGCCTTCGAGGTGCCGGCGGATTTCAAGAAGGTCGAGCGCAAAGGGGCCACCTGAACGAGCACGCCCCCGACGACCAACCGATAACCCGTGCCGAGGGCCTCCTCGCGCCGCTCGATCGGTGCTTGCGCGGTAGTTACGGCGGACTGGTGCCGATGAACGCCTGTGCGGGGGTCGGGGCGGACTCCGACCCCACTCCCGCGTAGGCGCGCTCGAGCCGCTGCGAGCTTCGCTCCCAGGTCAGAACGCGCTCGGCACGCAGGCGCGCTGCCTGCCCCATCTGCCGCAAACGACGCGGATCCTGCAGCATCTCGCGCATCGTGCACACCAGTGCATCCAGATCCAGACGCGGGACGAGCCGACCCGTCACGCCCTCCTCGACAAGCTCGGCGACGCCCCCGCATCGACTGGCGACCACGGGGACGCCGCTCGCCATCGCCTCCGCGATCGGAAGCCCATACGACTCCTGCCAGATCGAGGGGAGCACCAGCAGGTCAGCCTCCCTGTAGAGCCTCGTCAGCTCCTCCAATGACACCGTGCCACGAAAATGCGCCCGCGGTGCGCTCTCGGGCGTGAGCAACGCGCGTAGATGAGCGAGATAGCTGTCGCGCTGGCCGAGAACTTCCTTCTTGAACCATCCCATCGGTGACTGACCGTAGAAAGGTCGCAGGCTCCCCAGAGCCGGATCGTCCTTCAACAGCACACCCAGAACATCGAAGGGCATCATCCCCGCCTTGCCGACGAGCGTCAGCTCGAGATCGGCACGCTCCCGGACGAGTGTGTCGAAGGCCTGAACCAGCAGATGCACTCCCTTGTCGGGCGCGATCCGTCCGACGAACAGGATCCGGCTCGGGCGGCGGATCCCTTCCGCGGGCCTCTGCGGATGGAAGCGGGCGATATCCACGCCGTTGCCGATCGTGTGCATGCGCCCGGCGAGCTCCGGAAAGCGTTGCTGCGCCCTCGCAGTCACGAAGTCGGAGACGGTGACGACGGAGTCGAAGCGCGCAAGGTGTCCGCGCAGGAAATCGTAATCGACGTGTGCGAGCTCATCCTGATGCACGTGCAACGCCAGCTTCGCTCCCGGCACCGCGCGCTTGAAGAGATCCCCCAGCTGAACTTGTACGGGAATGTGTACAACGTCCACCGGACGCCGGTGCAAGTCTCGTGCAACCTGCGCGTAGTACTCCCGATGATAGAGCGGCGAGAAGGCGTACGGGTACCTGCCTTTGAATCGGCCCGCCACCAGCTGCACGGCTTTGTGCAGGTATTTCGCCGAGAAGCGGGTGCGACGGATGTCGATTCCACGCCAACGCTCCGCCGTCGGCTGCGTGCGACTCCCCGGCGCGTATACGGTCACCTCGTGCCGCTCCGCCAGGCGTCTCGCCAGTTCCCAATTCACGATCGCTACCGAGCCGCGCTGTTCTTCGTCGGCCACCACGGGGTCCTGGGGCTGATTGAGGATCGCGATTTTCATGCGCCACCCGAATGGCTGCGTCCAAGGTAGCGCTGGGCCGGCCCCGCCCAACCGCGCTTGCGCCCGCGGTCGGCACGCTTCCTGCTCCGCTCAACGCAAAGCCCCCCCAGGAAGGCGGCATTCGATATCACTCGGACCTCATGCATGAGTGTGGGGAAAACAAACTCTCTCACTGCGAGATTAACCATGAAATTGTTCCGCTCGGGAATTCAGGAGCTGCTGCGCGCCCAGGGTGCCCCCGCGCGCGCCTCGATAACAGTAGGAATGCGTTCGAGGCCCGCCGGGTTCGGCGCAACCGCCGCTAATTTTCAGCCCGCGCTTGTAAGAGTTGCGCGGCACGGGCGTCTGTTTTCGACTACATCCCGAGCCGCACCTGCACCGTTTACCTTTCGTAACCCTTTGCGGCTGGCGGCCCCCTCGCTGCTGGCGCTCGCTTTGGCCGCCTGCGGCGGTGGAGGCGGCGGCAGCTCGACATCGAACAGCAGCGCCCCGCCACCCCCGCCGGCCACTTACACCATCGGCGGAACGGTCTCGGGTTTGACAGGAACGGGGTTGGTTCTGCAGGACAACGGCGGTGACAACCTCGCCGTTTCCGGGAATGGCGCCTTCACGTTCAAGACGGCCGTCAACTCGGGCGCAACATATGCCGTGACCGTCATGACGCAGCCTTCGAGCCCGGCGCAGACCTGCACCGTCGCGAACGGCAGTGCTACCGCGAGCGCGAATGTAACGAACGTGGCTGTTACGTGCGCGGCGGCCGCCGCGACCAACTTCACCATCGGTGGAACGGTGACGGGACTGTCCGGCACGGGGCTGGTTCTGCAGGACAACGGCGGCGATAACCTGGCGGTCTCCGCCAACGGCACATTCACCTTCGCCACGGCGATCGCGACGGGCGGCGCCTACGCGGTCACCGTAGCCACACAACCGAGCGGGCCTGCGCAACGGTGCATCGTTACGGCGGGGAGCGGCAGTGCAGCAGCCAATGTGACTGCGGTCGCAGTCAACTGTCTCACGACGGGCAAGTTCGCCTACACCGCCAACAACGGCGATGGCACGATCAGCGCCTATACGATCAACCCGACCACCGGACAGTTGACTCCCATGGCGGGCAACCCGGTCAACGATGGCGGCGCCGGAACGCAGCCTGCGGCCGTCTCGCTCGCCCCGAACGGCAAGTTCGCATTCTCTGCGACCAATGCCGGCAAGCAGATCTACGCGTTCACCGTCAATGCGACGACGGGTGTCCTCACGCCGACACCCCACAGCCCTTTCAACAACACGGCCTTCGTGACCGGTCACCCGTACCCCGATATCGCCGTGGACCCGACGAGCAAGTTCCTGTATCTCGCGAGCTTGAATGACAACCTGGTCGTCGGCTTCTCGATCGACCAGACGAGCGGCGACTTGACGCCGATCGGGACCTCGTTCCCGGCCGGCGAAGGGGCGGGCGCCATCCCCGCCTTCAGCCCGAACGGCCAGTTCCTGTATGTCATGAACCAGAAGCCGCCCGCAGGAGCCATCACCGGCAACTCCGTCTCCGGCTATGCGATCGACGCCACAACCGGTGCCCTCACGCCGATCGGTGCCGGTGCCTTCGCCGCCGGACCCAATCCCACGTGGATCAGCTTCCGGCCCGACGGCAAGTTCGCGTATGTCTCCAACACGAACAGCGGTGCCGCGGGCAGCATCTCGGTCTACTCGGTAGACAGCAGCGGTGCGCTGACGGCGATCGGAAACCCGGTGCCCGTGGAGAACGGTCCGGCGGATCTCACCATAGACGCCGCCGGAACGCACCTGTACGTGCCGAATCGCGGCTCGAGCAGCGTCTCGGTGTTCTCCATCGATCCCGCGGCAGGCACGCTGACAGCCGTGGGCGCCGGCGCCGTCGCCGCCGGCCCCGGTCCGCAGCTCGTCGTCATCGACCCCACCGGCAAGTACGCGTATGTGTCGAGCTCGTACGGGGAAGATGTCTGGGGCTACTCCATCGATCCGGCCACGGGAAACCTCACTCCGGTCGCCGGCAGTCCGTTCTCGAGCGGCGCCGGGAGCCGGCCCCTGTTCATCAACATCGACCCGAGCGGGCAGTTTGCCTACACGGCCAACAATGGCGTGGTCAACGGTGTCGGTGTCAACACGGTGTCGGGCTGGACGATCGATGCGGGCTCGGGAACGCTGACCGCGATCCCCGGCACGCCGATCGCCGCCGGAGCCCAGCCGTTCGTGGTCTCGATCTCTCCGGAGCTCCCGGGGATCAGGGACTGACGCTACGACCATGAACATTGCGCAGGTTTATCCGCATTCCGTCATCTCCGTGCCGCACGCGGAGATCTTCGACGCGCTGGCGATAGTCAACTACGAGCTGGGGCGGCGCCTCGCACGCACGCATGGCGTCGTCACCTACTCGAAGTGCGGCCGGAGACAGCGCGAAGTCGAGCGCCATGAGGGAGTGACCTATCGGCGCATGTCCGAAGGGTGGGATTCGGCCATCAACCTGCTCAAAGTTCTCGACAAGCGCGTGCTCAAGCCGGAGCGTCCGTTCCGGCTGAGCACGCTCTACTATGCGCACTATGCGCGCCGCGTGGCACTCGACATCCGCGCCCGGCAGAGCGAGCTCATTCACATCCACAGCGTGACCAGCTTCATTCCGGTCATGCGCACCGTCAATCCGAAGGCGCACGTCGTGCTGCACATGCACGACCATTCGCTGTCCGACTTCGATCCGGCGGTGGTGGGTCCGCGGTTGGAGCAGGCAGCGCTCATTCTCGGTTGCAGCGACTTCGTGATCGATGCCATCGCCCGGCGCTATCCGGCCGCGGCCGGCCGCTGCCATACGCTCTACAACGGGGTCGACCAGCGATTCCTGGAAACCCGTGCCGATCCCGGGCGCTCGGAATCCGTGTTGTTCGTCGGACGACTGTGTCCGGAGAAAGGCGTGCACGTCCTGATGGAGGCGTTGCGACGCCTGCCCGCGCGCCACTTCCCGCCCGAGCTGCATGTGGTCGGGCCGCTGGACGTCGCGCCGAAGGAGTTCGTCGATCCCTTCTCCCGCGACCCGCTATTCAAGGGCCTGGAGATGTTCTATTCGCGCCCGACGGCCTACCAGGAGCACCTGCGCAAGCAGGCCGAGCAGCTCGGCCGAGGGACGACCCTGCACGGACGCGTGCTCAACTCGAACATCGGCGCCCACTACGCCCAAGCCGGCATTTTTGTGTTTCCGTCTCTATGGCACGAGCCCTTCGGCATTCCGGTGATCGAGGCGATGGCGGCAGGCCTGCCAGTCGTGGCCACTCGCGGCGGCGCGCTCCCTGAGATCGTGGTCCACGGGGAGACCGGATTTCTGGTCGATCGCGGCGACGCCGACGCGCTCAGCGCGGCGATTGCGACGCTGCTGGCGAATCCAGCGCTGCGCGCACGCATGGGAGCGGCGGGGCGCGAGCGGGTGAAACAGCTGTTCACGTGGGACCGCTGCGTCGAGCGGCTCAATCGACTCTACGATCTCACGCGGCCCGGACCCGATCACGTGCGCTTCGGAATCTCCAGTCCCCTGACCACTGCCGGGCGCATCACGAACGCCTCGAGCGCCCGGGTGACGTTGGGGAAGGCATCGATCCCCACCAACTCTCCCGCGCCGTAGAACCCGACCAGGTTGCGCACCCACGGGAAAATGGCCATGTCGGCGATGGTGTAGCTGTCGCCCATCGTCCAGGGGCGGTCGGCCAGTCTCTGGTTGAGTACGGCGAGCAGGCGCTTGGACTCTGCCGCATAGCGGTCGCGAGGACGCTTGTCCTCGTAGTCCTTGCCGGCGAACCTGTGGAAGAAGCCGACCTGCCCGAACATCGGCCCGATGCCCCCCATCTGAAACATCAGCCACTGGATGGTCTGGTAGCGCGCGGCGCCCTCGCGCGCCAGGAACATGCCGGACTTGTCCGCCAGGTAGATGAGGATGGCTCCCGACTCGAACAGCGGCAGCGGCTGCCCACCGGGGCCGTGCGGGTCGATGATGGCCGGTATCTTGTTGTTCGGATTCAGTGACAGGAATTCCGGCGACAGCTGCTCATTGGCGTCGAAGCGCACCAGGTGCGGCTCGTACGGCAGCCCGGTCTCCTCCAGCAGGATCGAGACCTTGACGCCGTTGGGCGTGGGGACCGAATAGAGTTGGATGCGGTCGGGCTGCCGTGCAGGCCATTTGTGAGCGATCGGAAACGCGGCGAGGTCTGGCATGCACTGAAGAATACGATCCTTCGCCCACGCGGCGCTACTGGATCCGCATGCCGATGCGCCGCCATTTCGGCCGGCCCGGAATCTGCCAGCTCATCCAGATGCGCACGGCGTGCCCGATCAGATTCTCGCGCGGCACGAACCCGACATCCTCGAAGCGGCTGTCCTCGCTGTCGTTGCGATTGTCGCCCATGAAGAAGTAGCGTCCGGAAGGCACCACACCGTCGAAGTCGGTAGCGAAGCGCTGGCTTGCCAGCAGCAGCTCATGCGCCGCGGAGCCGAACCGCTCCTGCACCAGCGGCGAGCCGTTGAAGCCGAAGCCGCCAGCGTAGCGGCCGTCCGCGCGCAGCGGCATCGGCACGCCGTTGATGAACACCTGGTTGTTGCGCACGGCCACGTGGTCGCCCGGCAAGCCGACCAGCCGCTTGATCAGGTTGACGTCCGGCTCCGATGGCGAGCGGAACACTATGACATCGCCGCGCCGCGGCTCGCCGGTCGGCAGCAGCAAGGTGTCGGTGAGCGGCAAGCGCAGGCCGTAGGAGAACTTGCTCACCAGGATGAAATCCCCGTCGATCAGGCCGGGCAACATCGATTCGGAAGGAATGCGGAACGGCTCATAGACGAACGAGCGGAACAGCAGCACCGCCAGCAGAACCGGAAACAGCGAGCGCGCCTGGCTGACGAGCCAGGGCCGGTCACCGCGCTGCCCGTCAAGCCCGGTCGGTGCGCGGCGCCTGACAATGAGGGTGTCGACCAGGGCGACGCCGCCTGCGAGGATCACTGCGACGGCAAGAATGGCCGTGTAATCTGCCACTAATGCGGCGCCTTCTGGCACGGGGTCGCATGAGGCGCGCAGGCAGGGACGTAAGTGGTGGCGGCCCACGTCAGCGTCCCAACACCGAGTGCGGCCACGAGCAGGATGGCGACGAGCCGCCTGGTCATCCGATGCAGGAACGAGAACCGGTCGGCCCATCTCACGAGCGCGTACAGCATTGCCAGCCCAGCCTGCCTCCAGTACCAAAGGCGGCTTCGCCCGCGCTGGTACTCCTCGAAGAGATCGCCAACCAACGCGTCACGCTGGTAGCTCGAAGCGAGATGCTCCACGAGCCACCTTGCCAGTCGTGGCGGTCGTCGTGCGGTCACGCGAAATCCCCTTTCAGACCCGGCAGTCCGTCGCACAGCCGCAGCAGAGTGCCGTGCGCCTCACGCGCCTCCCGGATCCCCGCAGGGGTCGCCTTGAAGTAGGTTCGCGCCTTTCCGCCCCGCTCCGCTGTCGGCTCTCCGAGCGAGGAGGTCACAAACCCCTTCTTCTCCAAACGCTCCAAGGCTGCATACACGCTGGCGAGCGCCACTTCGCGTCCACTCTTCTCTGCGATATCGCGTGATATGAGGACGCCGTAGGCGTCGCGCGACGGCCGCATGACAGCCAGCAACACCATCAGCTCCAGCTGGCCGAGATATTCTCGTTTCCTCATAACTTCTACATTAGCGAAGTTATTGAGGATTGGCAAGCGGCAAGCTCTTAGATCTCCTTGCGCTCACGCATGTCGATGAACTGCAGGAACTCCGCACGGGTCCGAGCATCTTCGCGGAAGGTTCCGGTCATGCGGCTGGTGACCATGGACACACCGCGTTTGTGGACACCGCGGGTCGTCATGCACTGGTGGACCGCATCGACGACGACCCCGACTCCGCGCGGTTTCAGGACATCCGTGATGCAGCCCGCGATCTGGGCGGTGAGCTTCTCCTGAACCTGAAATCTGCGCGCGTACCCGTCGACGACGCGCGCGAGCTTGCTGATGCCCACGACCTTGTTGGTCGGCAGGTAGCCGACGTGGACCCGCCCGATGATCGGCGCCATGTGGTGCTCGCAATGCGACTCGAAGGCAATGTCCCGCAGCACCACCATCTCATCGTACCCGCCGACCTCCTCGAACGTGCGCCGCAGATACTCCGCCGGGTCGATCTCGTAGCCGGAGAACCAGTCGCGGTAGGCGTTGACGACTCGCTTGGGCGTATCGAGCAGTCCCTCGCGCGTCGGATCATCCCCCGCCCATCTCAGCAGCGTGCGAACTGCCTCCTCGGCCATCGAGCGAGAGACCCTGATCCGCGATTTGCGTGCCGCCATCATTGACCCCTTGACTGAGTGTTTCCGCATGTTTGAGCAGTTGCTCCGGGCTCGTACCGTCTTCGGGGTACAGGCTGATGCCGATCCTCGGCGTCATCGACAAGCTCACACCCTCTACCTCCAGCGGCGCCTGCAACACCGTGCGAACGCGGTCTACGATCACGCTCACCACTTGCGCATCGGGCAGCAATGTAGCAACGACCAGAAACTCTGCACCACCGAAGCGCACGACAACATCGTGCCCGGCCACGCAATCCCGCAGGCGATGGGCCGTCGTCGCCAGCAACTTGTCCGGATCGCGCAGGCTGTCGAAACGATCCAGCTGCACACCCAGCAGAGCCACCCGGGTGCCAGTGCGACGGGCTCGCGCGAGCAATCGCGGCAGCAATCGCTCCAAGTGTCCCCGGTTGGGCAGTCCCGTCAGAACATCGTGGTGTACGAGAGCGGGCTTGCGCTGATCGAGCCAGCCGCGCCGCACTGCAAAGCGTGTGCGCAGGGTCCAATAGAGCACCGGCAGCAGCGCCAACGCAGCCACGCACAGGGCTATGAGAGCTTGCTTGCCCAACGGGACTCGCTTGAATCTCTCGGATGCTGCATCGCAGCAGGCTTAGCGGCGCAATTTCTCCATGCGTGCGACCAGCGTCGATGGCTGAATGTCGAGCGCCTCGGACAACTTGCACAGGGTCGTGAGGGTCGGCTGGCGGATACCGCGCTCCATCTGGCTCACGAACGTACGGTCGACGTTGGCGCTCAAGGCGAGCGCCTCTTGTGATATGCCGCGGGTGTTGCGCTGCTCGCGCAGCACCTGTCCGAACAGCGTGGGAATGTGGTCGGCCATGGTTGCGTATGGTCCTGGTGCTTGTGGCTATGGGTCCACGGGATATACTCTACCGGGAGGCGCCCGTCCACACTGCGGCGCGGCCTTTGCCGTGAGATCGGGGCGCGCGCGCCCAGGCTGCGGAAATGAGATTCCTGCGGATTCTCGACACCTGTCAGAATCCACGGTGTCATCGATAGCCCTCTACCACGGAGAACGTCCATGCCCTCGGGGGCCGAAACCACCAATCTGGCGTTGTTCTGCGATTTCGAGAACATCGCCCTCGGCGTGCGCGATGCACGCTATGAGAAGTTCGACATCACCCGCGTACTCGAGCGGCTGCTGCTGAAGGGCTCCATCGTCGTCAAGAAGGCCTATTGCGACTGGGAGCGTTACAAGGAATTCAAGTCCGCCATGCATCACGCCGGCTTCGAGCTCATCGAGATCCCGCACGTGAAGGTCTCGGGCAAGAACTCGGCCGACATCCGCATGGTCGTGGATGCTCTGGATCTGTGCTACACCAAGCCGCACGTGGACACGTTTGTAATCATCAGCGGAGACTCCGACTTCTCCCCGCTCGTGAGCAAGCTCCGCGAGAACAACAAGGGTGTGATCGGCTGCGGCGTCAAGAATTCCACTTCCGACCTGCTCATCGCCAACTGCGACGAGTTCATCTTTTATGACGACCTGGTCCGCGAGCAGCAACAACAGAAGCCGCGCCGTGCACCACGCAAGAAGCCCGCTGCAGGCCAGTCCTCTCCAGGCCAAAGCGCGTCAAGCCAGACTCCGTCGGGCCAGGCTCCCGCAGGCCAGTCCGCCACCGGCGGCCACGGTGCCGCGCATCCGCCGGGCGTCGCCGAGCCCAGGGACGAGGAGCCGCGGGAGGAAGTGAGGGACGAGGACCGCAGGCAGGAGGCGTTCGACCTGGTGCTCTCGACCATCGAGGCGCTGGTCTCAACCCGCGATGCCGATGACAAGATCTGGGGCTCGATGGTCAAACAGGCGCTCAAGCGCCGCCGGCCGGGCTTCAACGAGAGCTACTACGGCTTCCGCTCCTTCAACAAGTTGCTCGAAGACGCGGCGGCACGCAAGCTTCTGTCGCTGGAGCGGGATGACAAGTCCGGGGGCTACCTGATCCACACCAACGGTGAGGGCGCGTAGTTCACTGGCGAAAATTGCCTGTGGCAATTTGCCGGCGTGCCGACCCTCAGCTCCCCCTCAGTCAGCCGATGGCCCGAGGCGCGGGAAGAGCGGGCCATGCCTGCTCGACGGCCATGCCGAGGGCGAGCAACTCGCTGTCGCCCCCAGCGAGACCATCGAGCTCCAGGCCCACGGGAAGCCCTTGGGATGTGAGGCCCGCGGGTAGCGCCAGCCCGGGGACACCGAGCGCGCAGGTGACGTGCGTGTTGCGGATGAAAATCAGGCCTTTGTTGACTGGCTTGCCGTTGATCTCGATCTCATCCGACGGCAGGTCCCCCGCGGGGCTGATCAGCGGCGCCGCCATGGGCTGCGTCGGATAGATGATCGCCGCGAGCCCGTGCGACTGCAGCAACTCCCGATAGGCGCGTTCGATCTTGCGCCGCAGCTCCCCGCGTGCCTCGTCCATCTGCGCGCGCGTGAACGTCATGCCGAGCGCGCGCTCGAACATGGCCCTGGTGTCCTTGCTCGCGATCGCCGCGGCGACGTCCGCCGGCCGCAGGCTCGACCCGATCAGCTCGAGGTAAGGTCCGAGATCCTCCTTCAGACCGTGGTTGACGAGCGTTCCATAGACCTCGCTGCCGAGCGGGTAGTAGCTGCTGGTGTCGATGTCGATGAGGGTGGCGCCCGCAGCCCGCAACCGAAGCAGCGCGTCCTCGGCGACACGCGCGACCTCCGTGTCGAGCCCTTCCCAATACGGGTTGCGCGGCACGCCGAGGCGCACGCCGCTGAGATCCGGGGCCGCAAGGGACGGCCTGCCGGTGATGGCGGAGTGCAGCAGGGCGACGTCCGCAACCGTCCGGGCCATCGGCCCGATGGTGTCCAGGTCTATGGCGAGCGGCAGCACGCCTTTGTCGGAGTAGAGCTTGCCGCCAAAGATCGAGGGCCGCAGGCCTGCCGTGCCGCAAAGCGCCGACGGGATCCGTACCGAGCCGGCGGTATCGCTGCCCAGGCCGGCAGGAACGATGCGAGCGGCGATTGCCGCGGCGGTCCCACCGCTGGATCCACCCGGAACGCGGCGCGGATCGTACGGATTGCCTACGAATCCCGTCGCCGGATTGCTGCACGTGCCGCCGCCGGCGAGCTCATGCATGTTCGCCTTGCCGAAGAACACGGCGCCCTGCTCGAACAGCCGTTGCGCCACCGGGGCATGCTGCCCGATGACGTTGTCCCGGAAGATAGCGGATGCGGCCGCGGTCGGAGTACCGGCGACGTCGATGTTGTCCTTGATGATGACGGGAAGGCCACCCAGAGGTCCGAGGGCCGCTCCCTTGCGCCGCTTGTCATCCACCGCACGGGCGGCTTCGAGCACGCGGGCTTCATCGATCCAGGTCATGGCGTTCAGGGACTTCAGAGCGCGCTGCCGCTCCAGCAGCCGCAACGCATATTCCTCGGCGCGCAGCTCCCCATTGGCAATGCGCTGAACGGCCTCGACTGCCGTGAGGTTCGAAAGATCGCTGACGTTATTCACCGCGAGGTTCACGCTAGGAGCCTTTGCGCATCGGAAGAGATCGCAGTTTAGGCCAGACGCCGTGAGCGTCTCCATCAGCCCGACAGCCGTGCCCTTACCGCGGATGCCGCCCCAGACAGTCGCAGGCCCGTGCGTCGCTCTCATGCTCACAGTTGAGCACTCCGCGCGAAGCAGTGCAACGGGTGCGCGTTGCACTGGACACATTGCACCGGCGCGTTGCGGCGTTGCGCCGGCGTGTTTACGGCGTCCGAGTTGCGCCGGCGACTTTGCGCCGAGCGCGAGTGTCAGCTCGAGATGCGCAGCTCGGAAGCGCGCGCGGTGCCACGTCGGTCGATCATTGCTTCGTTCAACTCGACGATGGTGCGGCTTCCGGTGCGACAGAAGAGAAAGGGCAGCAGAGCATGAACCAGGCAAGCGCACCCGCCGGCGATCATGCGCGCTCCGAATCCGCAGGCCACCAGCAGATGCTGCGTGTACGTCTCGCCCATGGCGTGCGGATGCGCGGTGAATGGATTGGCCACCCTCATGGGGGCAGAGCTTAGCGCCGGCACCCCGCTACCGGGTTGCGATCGGCTGGAAAAAGCCGGCGACTTGCGCAACACTGTTGCTCAAATCCGGCGATTTGGGAGACTTGGGTATCGTGGACAAGCTCGATCGACGAATCCTGGAGCAGCTGCAGAAAGACGGTGCGCTCACCGCAGCCGACATCGCCGAACGCGTCGGCTTGTCGAAGGCGCCCTGCTGGCGCCGCATTCAACGCCTGCAGGATGAGGGCGTGATCAAGCGAATCGTCGCGCTGCTGGACGCCCGCAAGCTCAACGTCGGCACGACCGTATTCGTGACTCTGAAGACCGCCAATCACAGCGAGGCCTGGTACGAGAAGTTCGTGCGGGCCGTACAGGACATCCCCGAGGTGACCGAGATCCACCGCATGAGCGGCGACGTGGACTACCTGATGCGCGTCGTCGTACCTGACATCGAGGGGTACGATGCGGTGTACAAGCGGCTCATCGCCGCGATCGACTTCCTCGACGTCAGCGCCAGTTTCGCCCTGGAGACGATCAAACAGACCACCGCCCTTCCCCTGACCTACGTCAAGGTCTGAAGCAGCGAGAGACGCCCCAAGGCGCGCCGGCACGCCCCCCTACTGTGTCGGACGTCACAAAGCTGCGTTCCCAACGGGGCGAATTCCTTCAGTCGCCTATTGCGTCGCCGTAAACCCCCTGTCAGCCGCGGCACCCTGGCACACACGCCGGTGCTTTGCGGAACCGCCAACAGGGACTCGCCGCATGAATGTTCTCGGCCGCCTGAAGCTGTGGCAGAAGCTCGCCATCCTGGTCGCAGGGCTGGTGATCCCGACCATTCTGGCCGGCGCATTCTATTTTCGTACCGTCAGCGAGAACATCCGCCTCGCCAGCGCCGAGCTGAACGGTGCGCGCTACCTGCAACCCCTCGGCGCAGTGCTTGCCGAAGTATTCACCCATCGCGGCTCCGCGCATGCGCTGTTGAACGGTGACGCCGGCCAGAAGCAGGCCCTGGCCAGCTCCGAGAGCCGGATGGATGCGCTGCTGGCCGCCGTCGACAAGGTCGACGGCGAGCTCAACACTCAATTCCAGTCCAGCTATCAGTGGCGCACGATCAGGGCCGCCTGGACGGACCTGAAGGCCCGCAATTCCAAGCTCACTCCGGCGGACAGCCTGAGCCAGCACGACGCGCTGGCGGACAAGCTTCTGGAGCTCAATCTCAGCATCTGGATGAAATCGGGACTGGCGCACGACCCGGAGGCCGATACCGGCTTCCTGATCGCCACCGCCACCGACAACCTGCCTGCGGTCATGAACGATACCGGCGGCCTGCGCCTGCGCGCCGCCGGCGCCGCGCTTGCCGGATACGTCGGCACGGGTGACCGTGAAGCGATTGCCGATCACTTTCATCAGGCACAGATGGGACTGAGGACGATCCGCACGGAGCTGAGCGGCGTTGCAGATACCTCCCGGCACATCCGGGAAGTCGTGATGCCCGCGCTCGAGCACGCGACTCGAGCCTTCAACGCCTATCATCGGGCCGTGCTCACGCAGGTCGTCAGCGCGCAGAGCATTACGGCCAAGGGCGAGGACGTCTTCCAGCAGGGCGAGCCCGTCACCCAGGCGCTCACGGACTTCTCCGTGGTCGTGTATGCCGGCGTGGTTCAGGCGCTCACCGACCGCGTCCAGTCCGAAATGCGCGTCGCCACCATCAATGGCGTCGCCCTTGCCGTAGTCGTGCTGTTTGGCCTGGCGCTGAGCGCATTGATCACCCGCGCGGTCGTCCATCCGATGACTCACGCCGTCTCGGTCTTCAAGTCCATCGCCACCGGCCGCTACGACAATCGCATCGAGCTCTCCGGCACCGACGAGCCGGGCCAGGTGCTGCTGGCATTGCGGGACATGCAGGCGAAGTTGCGGCGCCTGAAGGAAGAGGAAACCAACGCCGCCGCGACGGTCAGCGGCCGCATTCGCGCCGCCCTGGATCACGCCACCTCGGCAATGCTCGTGGCGGATGCGAACCTCGAGATCATCTACGTGAACCACATGTTCGAGTCGCTGATCCGCGAGCTCGAGCAGGACTTGCGCCGCGACCTGCCGCAGGTGTCGAGCGCCTCGCTCGTCGGCTCCCCCATCGACGTGCTCTACAAGGACCCCTCCGCGGGGCGCCGCATGTTGCAGACGCTGGCCGCCAGGCATGTCGAGGAAGTGGCCGTGGGCGGCCATACCTTCCGTCTGGTCGCAAGCCCGGTCACCTCCAGGACGGGCGAGCGCATCGGCACGGTCCTGGAATGGACCGATCGCACGCAGGAAGTGGCCGTCGAGACCGAGATGGAGCAGGTCCTGCAGAGCGTGCTGCAAGGGGACCTCGAACGGCGCATCAGCCTCGCCGGCAAGGCAGGCTTCTTCCAGAAGATGAGCCGCGGGATGAATCAGCTCGCCGACAACATGGCGCAGCTCGTCTCCGAGGTCAAAGCCGCTGCCCGTGCGGTCTATACCGGCGCGGAGGAGATCTCCAACGGCAACGCCAATCTGTCGCAGCGGACCGAGCAGCAGTCCTCCTCGCTGGAGGAGACGGCCTCCTCGATGGAGCAGATGACTTCCACGGTGCGCGCGAACGCGGACAACGCCAATCAGGCAAACGAGCTCGCCGTGGCAGCGCGTTCTCAGGCCGAGCAAGGCGGCAACGTCGTCGGCAAGGCCGTGCAGGCGATGGGTGAGATCAACGCAGCGTCGAAGAAGATCGCCGACATCATCGGTGTCATCGACGAAATCGCCTTCCAGACGAACCTGCTGGCACTCAATGCCGCCGTCGAGGCGGCGCGCGCCGGTGAGCAGGGCCGCGGCTTTGCGGTGGTCGCCAGCGAGGTGCGCAGCCTGGCGGGCCGCTCGGCCACGGCGGCGAAAGAAATCAAGGAGCTCATCCGCAACAGCGTGAAGAAGGTCGAGGATGGCTCGGTGCTGGTCACTCAATCGGGCCACACGCTCGAGCAGATCGTGGGCTCGGTCAAGAAAGTGTCCGCGATCGTCGCGGAGATCGCGGCAGCCTCACGTGAGCAGTCCTCGGGAATCGAACAGGTCAACCGTGCCGTGATGCAGATGGACGAGCTGACCCAGCAGAACGCGTCCCTAGTGGAAGAGGCGACTGCCTCGAGCCAGGCGATGTCCGAGCGGGCACGCGAGCTGGACGAGATGATGTCAGGCTATCGGGTCACCGCAGGCGCTGGGACCACCGCCGTCACCGGCGGCGCGACGCTCCGCTCTGGGAAAGCGCGCGCGGCAACCGATCAGAACGAGTACGACAACCCCGCCAGAATGTCAGCCTGAATGAACGTGGTACCTCGGGCCTGAATGGCGCACAGGCCCCCGCTCTGGTTGGAGCTGCAGAACACCGCGCTGCTCGAACTGAGAAGGGTAAAAAAGCCCCGCGCTTCGAGCCGCGCGGCCAGATGTTCCGTGAACGCCGCACGCACGCCGACACCGAGGGACACTGAGAAATCCGTTTTGTGATTCCCCGGCGCGGGATCGAAGCGAGTCGCGCCGAGAGTTCCTATCAGATACGGCCGCCAGGGTGAGCCCGAATCCAGGAGCTCCGTCGTGCCGCCGATGTGCAGGTACTCGACCACCAGATCCGCGGGAAGCGGCGACTGAGCGCCGAGGGAAGTGGATTCCCGGCTGTAGAACAGCTCGTACTGTGAAGCCTGCCGGTCGGTGGACGCATCGAGCGCGAGCGCATACGAGGTGTGGTCGTCGGCATCGACATGCACCGGCGTTCCTGCGAGCTCGAACGTTCCCCCGAACCGATAGCCGATGAAGGGGCTCAACGAGAACGTGACGGGCACTCCTTCCTTGGTCTTCGGCGACACCAGCGAGGCATCCGCCTGCGCTGCGCCGCTCTCACTGGAGGAGCCCTGCTGCTCATCCGCCTGACAGGCCCCCGCCGCCGCGCAACTACTCATTCCGGCAATCGCCAGCAACTTCCAATTGCGCACGCGCTTCACGCCAAGCTCCCTTCGGTAAGGGAGTCCAGTGCAAGGCAAGCGGGGTGCAGCTGTCAAGCGCCAGCCGCAGCCCGCCCGTGCCGTGTGCAGCCTCCTACAAGGATCTGAGGAAGGTCAACACGTCCTGCTGTGCGCCGCCGCCCAGAGAATTGAAGTTCGCGATCACGCCATTCGCCTCGGACGGCGCGACCGAGCTGCTCGTGGGGGCAACTGCCGGCCGCCGCTCGCGTGAGCTTCGATCGCCTGCGCGAGGTCGGTGGTGCGACCGTCATGCAGGAAGAAGATGCGCTGTCCGTGCCCCCACAGCGGCGCCGAGCGGAATTCATCGCCCGCCGCCTGGAGTGTGAAGGAGCGCGAGCGCGAAGCTACCGCTGCGCCGCTGCCCGAGCCAGCCGGTGTGCCGCGGGCCGTTTGCCGGCGGCGCTCTTTGCGGCGTCATCGGTCTTCCCACCCTCGACTTTTCCAGCAGCCGCCTTGGCCGGCTCCGCGGCATTCTCCGCAATGATCTGGGCGATGCGACGATCGATCTCGTGCGCATCAACCTCGTAGACCGTGGTTGCAAGGATGGGCCTCGTGGGCGGCGCGGTCGCCAATTGCCGACCGGAGGCGTTGCGCACGTCGACCGAGACGCGTGTCGAAAGACCGATCCGCAGTGGATGCTCCTGCACCTGATGCGGATCGAGCGCGATCCGCACCGGCACCCGCTGCACGACCTTGATCCAATTGCCGGTGGCATTCTGCGCCGGCAACAGCGCAAAGGCGGATCCGGTGCCCATCCCGACCCCTTCGATCGTCCCGTTGAACTTCACCCGTCCGCCATAGACGTCCGCGGTCACCTCGACCTTCTGGCCGATCCGCATGTCAGTGAGCTGCACTTCCTTGAAGTTCGCGTCCACGCGCAACCGATCCAGCGGCACGATCGACAGCAACGCAGTGCCCGGAGCGATGCGCTCGCCGAGCTGAACGCCACGCTTGGCGACATAGCCCGTCACGGGAGCACGGATGCGGGTGCGTTGCAGATCCAGGTACGCACGCTGCACTTGAGTTGCGGCGGCCTGCACGTCCGGGTTGTTGGCCACGTCCGTCTGGCCGACCAGTGCGACACTCGCCGCCAGGCTCTTCTCGGCCGCGGTCAACGCATCGCGGGCCGTATTCAACGCTTCACGCGCGTGTGACAGCTCTTCCGTGGACACCGCGCCGCTTGCAACCAACCCTTTGCGCCTGTCCACATCCGACTGCGCCTTGTTCAGATCGCCCCGTCGTTGCGCGACGACTGCCTCGAGCTGATCGCGGTTGGCGTACACGGTGTGCACCTGGCGCACCGTCCGGGCCAGCTGTGCCTCCGCATCGCGAAGGGCGATGGCAGCATCGGTATCGTCGAGGCGGACCAGTTCCTGGCCTGCAGTCACCCGGTCCGTCTCATCGGCGTCGATGGAGATGACGGTGCCGCTCACCTGCGGCATGACCGTGACCAGATCCCCGGCGACGTAGGCGTCGTCGGTGCTCTGATAGTTACGCGCGTACAGGTACCAGTAGGCCGTGGCCGCAAGGGCGATGACGAAAAATCCGACTGTCGCATACGCGAGCCAGCGCCCCCGCCGCCGCCGCATCAGGCGGGCTACCGGGGAGGCGGGGGTCTCTGTTTTGGCATCCATGTGTATATCAACGTGACGAAGGGGGGACAGGGGCTGTCAGCCCGGGCCGGTGGCCGGGACATACCCGCCGCCCAGGGCGCGCACCAGATCGGTGCTGAGCGACAAGCGGCGCGCCGTGAGCTCCGCTCCCAGCGCTTGAGTCAACAGCAGCTGGTTCTGGCTCGAGAGCACGGTGATGTAATTATCCAGTCCTGCGCGGTAGCGCTGGACGGTGACGTCGTAGGCATTCTGTGCAGCCTCGGCAGCCTGCCGCTCCTGGACAACCTCCTCCTCCAGCGCCGACCAGCTCGTCACGACGGTGGCAACGTCGTGCGCGGCATCGAGCAGAGTCTGATTGTACTGGCCCACGGATTCCTCGAATTGCGCGCGCTGGCTCTGCAACGCTCCTCGCAGTTCGTCGCGGTTGAACACCGGGAGATGCAGCGCGGGCCCGACACCGACGATCGTGCTGGCCCCCTGGAAGAGATTGGACAGTCCGACGGCCTGCAGGCCTGCGTAGGCCACCAGATTGATGTTGGGATAGAACGCCGCCTCGGCGGCAGCGACTCCACGCGAGGCTGCCTCCACGCGCCAGCGCTCGGCAGTCACATCGGGACGGCGGCCGAGCAGGTCCGCGGGCAGCTTCGAGGGCAGAGCGAGCCGGCCGGCGATCGCCAAATGAGGCCGGGTCAGATCCAGGCCGCGATCCGGGCCCGCGCCGACCAGATCGGCCAACCCGGTCTTCGCCAGATCGATGCTCGCTTGCGTGTAAGTCACCCCCGCCCGTGTCAGCGCCGTGATGGCTTCCTGCTGACCGACGCGCGCCGTCGTCTCGAGTCCGGCCTTCGCACGATCGCGAATCAGGCCCAGAAGGCTGGTCTCCTGCTGCAGGTTGGATAACGCAACATCGTGCAGACCGTATTGCAGGTCCAGCTGGATGTAAGCGCGCGCGATGGCGACCGTCAACGCGAGCCGCGCGGCGGCGCGATCGGCCTCCGCGGCGTGCGCATTGGCCTGCGCCGACTCCAGCGCCTTGCGGTTGCGTCCCCAGAAGTCGAGGTCGTAACTGAAATCCAGTGCGAGGCGGCTATCGGTGACATAGCTTCCGGCGTAGGGAGCCGGAAGCAACTCGTGGCCCGAATAGCGCTCGCGGGTCGTCTCCGCATTCACGGCAACACTGGGCTTGCGCTCACCGTTCGCCTGCAACACGGCCGCTTGGGCCGCGTGCAGCCTCGCCTCGGCGATGGTCAGTGTCGGCGCCCCGGCCAATGCTTCTTCCATGAGCTTGTCCAGCTGCGGGTCTGCGAAGGCCTTCCACCACGTATCGACGGGCCAGGCGTTCTCCTGCACCGCGACGCTGGCGAGCGTATTTCTCGCTGCCAGAGACTCGGGCGCCACTACGGGAGGCGCTCGCCAGTGGCGATCCGCGACACACCCGCTCAGCAACATGCACAAACCCAGTGCAACCCGTCGCGACACTGAGAATTCACTCGCCATGAGTGTCTGATCCATTCTCGATCATGCGGCTCAGATACCCCTTCAGCGCGTCGATCTCGTTACTGCTGAAACCGGCGAGGCCACGGTCCAGTACGCGCGCCCCAGCGGTGCGCAATTTCGGGAGCAATGCCCGGGCCGCAGGCGTTATACGCAGGTACACGACGCGGCGGTCCTCCTTACCGCGCTCGCGCCGCAGCAGAGCCTTCTCTTCGAGGCGATCCACCATGCGCGTCATCGAGCCCGTGTCATAGTGCAAAAGCCGGCTGAGGTCGACCGCAGTGAGCGCAGCACCGTCCGCGAGATGCTTGAGCACGGCGTACTGGACGCCGCTCAGGCCATACTGCTCGAGCTCCGCGTCAAGATTTGTCAGCAGCGTGCTGCGCGCGCGACCGATGAGCATGCCGACCGCAAGCTCATCGTCGGGCGTGTTCTCAGTGAGAGCGCGAACCGTGTCCGCGCGCGCGCTGTCCACACGGGCACCGGAGGCCGCCCCCGGACCCGTTCGCAGGCCTTCCGTCTTGCGGGCAGCCGGCGTTTTCATGTGCGTTCGCGAGTCCATGCCTGTATCTTGGAAAACGCTATTCACTGCCGTTAAGATGACTGCCGCGAAGATTACTGCCGTGGCAGCTATTTTTCAATGAAGGCATCCCTCTTGCCCCTCAGAAGCGTCCTGTTCGGCGCGAAATGTGTGACCGCAGTCGCTGGAGCAATGCTGTTCGCCGGATGCGGCAGTGCGCAAAAAGGCCCGCCGGGCCCGCCTCCGCCGGCGCAGGTGGGAGTGGTCACCGTTCGCCCGGAAGCGGTACCGCTGGTACACGATCTGGTCGGGCGGCTGTCTGCCACTCGCCAGGCCGACGTGCGCGCCCGTGTGGCCGGCGTGTTGCAGAAGCGGGTGTACAAAGAAGGCTCGCGCGTCAAGCAGGGACAGATCCTCTTCCAGATCGACCCGGCCCCATTGAAGGCCGCGCTGGATGCCGCCGAGGCCGCTCTTGCACAGGCGGAGGCACAGGCCACCAACGCCCACATCACCGCGCAGCGCAATAGAGACCTGGTATCCAGCGGGCTCGTATCCCGATCTGACCTCGACAACGCTCAGGCCGCCGAGCGCTCGACCGCAGCTTCCGTCCAACAGGCCAAGGCGAATGTCGAGACCGCGCGCATCAACCTGGGCTATGCGAGCGTACGCTCGCCCATCGACGGTCGCGCGAGCCAGCAGCGAGTCACCGAAGGGGCGCTCGTCGGGCAGGGAGAGGCGACCCTGCTGACGACGGTGGAACAACTGGATCCGATTTACGTCAATTTTGATCAGGCGGCCGTGGAGCTGGAGCGGCTACGCCGCGAGCAGGCCACCGGGAACATCACCCTCGCCGGTGACAACAAGGCGGTCGTGCAACTGAAGATGCAGGATGGAACACCGTACGCCCACGCGGGAACACTCGATTTCGCGGACGTGAGCGTGGACCCGGCGACAGGCTCGGTTGCGCTGCGCGGCATCGTCCCCAATCCCGACGGGCAGCTCCTGCCGGGCATGTACGTGAGCGTGCACTTGACGGTGGGGACTATGAACAACGCGTACCTGGTCCCTCAGGCCGGCCTGCAGCGCGACGGCAACGGCCCCTATGTCCTCGCGGTCGGGTCGGACAACAAGGTCCAGATGAAGCGCGTCGTGACCGACACCTCTGTCAAGAACGCTTGGATCGTCACCAATGGCCTCGACAGCGGGGACCGCATCATCGTCTCGGGGATTCAGAACGCACGTCCGGGCTCGCCCGTGACGGTCGTTGCGAACAACGACGCGCCCAGTGCAGCCACGGTCGCAAGCGACTCGGCGCCGGCCTCGCGCTGACGATTCGCTCACGCAATGCCGCAGTTCTTCATCGACCGGCCCGTCTTCGCCTGGGTGCTCGCGATCCTGCTGACGCTCGGCGGCGCCATCGCGCTCACCTCGCTGTCGATGGAGGCCTATCCTGACATCGCCCCTCCCCAGGTGATCGTCAGCACGAGCTACCGCGGTGCCAACGCCAGCACGGTCGAATCGACCGTCACCCAGATCATCGAGCAGCAGCTCACCGGTATCGACCATCTGCTGTACTTCACCTCATCCTCGGGCTCGGATGGCAGCTCGCAAATCACCCTGACCTTCGAGAACGGCACCGACCCTGACATCGCCGCCGTACAGACCCAGAACCGTGTGACGCTGGCCACGCCGCGCCTGCCGGCGGAAGTCAACTTGCAGGGTATCCGCATCGACAAGGCCAATGCCGGCTTCCTGGGCGTGGTCGCGCTGCAGTCGACGAGCCCCAGCGGCCCCGGACCGGCCGAGCTCAATAACATCGTCGCCTCCCAGGTGCTGGACCAGATCCAACGGATTCCCGGCATCGGCTCGGCCAACCAGTTCGGCGCCGAGTACGCGATGCGCATCTGGCTCAATCCGGACAAGCTGCATGCCTATGGCATGTCGGCCTCGACCGCGCTCGATGCCGTGCGGGCGCAGAACGTGCAGTTCGCGGCCGGCTCGATCGGCTCCGAGCCCGCCGCCGCCGGCCAGGCATTCAGCGCCAGCGTCTCCGCCGAGGGCCGTTTCAACGGCCCGGAGCAGTTCCAGAACATCCTGTTGCGCACCAATCCGAACGGCACCTCGGTGCGGCTGAAGGACGTCGCGCGGGTGGAGCTCGGGCAATCCCAGTACGGCTTCGAGACCCGCATCGGCACGACGCCGATGGCGGCGTTCGGCATTCAGCTGCTGCCCGGGGCCAACGCGCTCAAGGTCATCAATGCCGTCAAGGCAAAAATGAAGACCCTGCAGGCCACCTTCCCCGCCGATGTCACCTGGTTCATGCCTTTCGACTCGACGACATTCATCTATGTCGCCATCCGCGAGGTCATCATCACGCTGCTCGAGGCCATCGCGCTGGTGTTCATCGTGATGCTGGTGTTCCTGCAGAGCCTGCGCGCGACCCTCATCCCGACACTCGTCGTGCCGGTGGCGCTCATGGGCACTCTGATGGGGTTGGAGGCCGTCGGATTCTCGATCAACCAGCTCACCTTGTTTGCCATGGTGCTCGCCATCGGCATCGTCGTCGACGATGCCATCGTGGTGGTGGAAGCGGTCGAGCGCATCATGCGCGAGGAACACCTCGAGCCGAAAGAAGCGACGCGCAAGGCAATGCGCCAGATCACCGGTGCGATCGTAGCCATCACGACCGTACTGGCCGCCGTGTTCATCCCCAGTGCGCTGCAGACCGGCAGCGTGGGAGTCATTTACCGCCAGTTCGCGCTGACCATCGCGCTGTCGATGGGGTTTTCGGCCTTCCTCGCACTGTCGTTCACGCCGGCGTTGTGTGCATCGCTCCTGCGGCCCACCCACCTGCGCGGCAACTTCATCTTCAACTGGTTCAATCGTGCCTATGAGGCAACCTCCAAAGCGTACGTCCGCCGCGTCTACGCCTCGGTGGCCCACGTGCCGCGATGGATGGCCGCATTCGCGGTGATGCTGGTCATCGGCGGCTTGCTGTTCGTCAAGCTCCCGGGAAGCTTCGTGCCGGACGAAGACCAGGGATATGCGCTGGCCGACGTACAGCTGCCCCCGGGAGCGACGCTGGCACGCACGCGCGACGTGCTCACCCAGCTGGACCGGGCGATCCGCAAGAATCCCGCCGTCGACACCGCTCTGCTGATCACCGGCTCCAGCTTCACCGGCAACGGCGAGAATGTCGGCAGGGCCTTCATCAAGCTCAAGCCCTGGAATCAGCGCAAGACCACCGCCACCGAGTTCATCGCCTGGTGCAACCGCACGATCGCGCCGAGCATTCGCGACGCCCGCATCTTCTTCATCAACCTGCCGACGATCCGTGGACTCGGCCAGTTCAGCGGCTTCGACTTCTTCCTGGAGGATCGCGGCGGTGCCGGCCGTGAGGCGCTCACCGCCGCGCAGAACACGATGGTTCAGAGGGCGACCGGCAACCCCATTCTGACCGGCGTGCGTGTCAACACCCTGCAGGATGCGCCGCGCCTGCAGCTCAGCGTCGACCGTGTGCAGGCGCAGTCCATGGGCCTGTCCGTCAGCGACGTCTATACCGCCATCCAGCTGATGTTGGCTCCTGTGTATGCGGACGACTTCATCTACCATGGCCGCGTGCTGCGCGTGCTGCTGCAGGCAGACGCGCCCTATCGAATGACGCCGCAGGACCTGAGCCACTACTATGTGATCGCCACTTCCCCGGGCACCACGAGCAGCTCCGGCGGGAGCTCCGGCAACGCCGCCTCCGGAATCAACGCTCCTGCCACACCCGTCAGTCCCGGTACCGCCATTCCGCTTTCCAACGTCGTCAAGAGCAGCTGGCTGGTCGCCCCACCGACGCTGACCCGCTACAACGGCTTTCCGGCGGTGGAGGTCACGGGCAACAACACGTCCAGCCACAGTTCCGGCCAGGCCATGAAGGAAATGGAGCGGATCACCCAGCAGTACCTGCCCCGCGGCTTCGGTTTCGACTGGGCGGGAGAGTCGTTGCAGGAAATACTCTCCGGCACGCAGGCTCCGATGCTGTTCGCCTTGTCGATCCTGGTGGTGTACCTGTGTCTGGCCGCGCTCTACGAGAGCTGGAGCATCCCGGCAGCGGTGCTGATGGCCGTGCCCGTGGGGCTCATCGGATCGACGCTGGCGGCGCTGGTGCGAGGCCTGCCGAACGATGTGTTCTTCAAGGTGGGCCTCATCACCATCATCGGTCTGTCGGCCAAGAACGCCATCCTGATCGTGGAATTCGCCGTGACCCTGCAGAAGGAGGGCGGCAAGAGCCTGCACAACGCCGTGCTGGAAGCCGCGCGCCTGCGGTTCCGACCGATCCTGATGACCTCCTTTGCATTCATCCTCGGCGTGTTCCCGATGGTAGTATCGACCGGCGCCGGCGCCAACTCGAGGCATGCCATCGGCACGGGCGTCGTGGGCGGAATGCTGAGCGCCGCTCTCCTCGGGGTGCTGCTCATCCCCGTCTGCTACGTTGGGATCCGTCGCTTGCTCGGCGACCAGCTCGACGAGCCCGGCCGTGGCGAGCAGGCGTCCACTCCCATTGCGCACCCGTAGCGCGCTCGTACGCGCGCAAGATCCATCGGTTGCCGCTCGCCGCATGTACACGCGTCCCGCAGATCTTGCCGCTCGAGCGTGCCCGGCAGGCGATCCGCGGGCGGCGTCCCCGCCGAGCCTGGCCTCCGCCGGGGTATGATGCCGGCATGAAGCCCTTCGACTATGTGATCGTGGGCGCTGGATCGGCGGGATGCGTGCTCGCCGCGCGACTCTCCGAAGATCCGAAGAATTCCGTGCTGCTGTTGGAGGCCGGGGGCGAGGACAGCTACTGGCTGCTGCACATGCCGCTCGCATTCCCCAAAGTGTGCGTGCTGCCCGCCTTCAACTGGGGTTACTCCGGAGAGCCGGAGCCTCACGCGGATAACCGGCGCATTCCTATGCCACGCGGCAAGGTGCTGGGGGGCTCGTCCACCATCAACGGCCTGATGTACGCGCGCGGGGACCGCAGCGACTACGACGGCTGGCGGCAACTCGGTTTGTCCGGATGGAGCTACGCGGAGATACTTCCCTACTTCCGCCGCGCGGAAGCCAACTTCCGCGGCGAATCCGTCTATCACGGCGTCTCCGGGCCGATGACGGTGTCGCGACACGTCACCGACACCACCATCTATCCGCGCATCATGGAGACCGCCCGCCGGCGCGGCTTCCACACTCTCGACGACTTCCACGGAGCGACGTGCGAAGGCTACAGCACGCCGGATTTCAACGTTCACAAGGGCCGCCGGGCGAGTACGGCAGCCCAGTACCTTCGTCCTGCATTGCAGCGCCCGAATCTCACCGTCGAGACGCACGCGATGACCACACGCGTGTTGATGGAGCACGGTCGCGCGATCGGTGTCGAGTACGAGCAGTCAGGGCGGTTGAGACAAGTGCACGCCACGCGCGAGGTCATCCTCTGCGGCGGAGCCTACAACTCGCCGCAACTGCTGATGCTGTCGGGCATCGGTCCTGCCGCGGAGCTCGAGCAGGCAGGCGTGCGTCCGCTCCACGACCTGCCGGGAGTCGGCCGCAATCTGCAGGACCATCCGTCCGTGCGGATCGAGTTCATCGCCAACGACGGCGTCGCCTTCGACTCCAAGCTGCGCCTGGATCGCATGCTGGCGTCCATCATCCAATGGCATCTGTTCTCCAGCGGTCCCTGCGCCGGACTGCCGGTCTCGGCGATGGGCTTCTACAAGTCCCGGCCGGGACTGTCGCGCCCGGACATCCAGACGCTCATCAGCCCCACCGCTTTCAACGCGCACCTGTGGTTTCCCTTGCTCAGAAAACCCCTGGGCCACCGGATCGCCACGGCCAACGTGCTGCTGCGCCCCGCGAGCCGCGGGTGGGTGAAGCTGCGCTCGAGCGATCCCAAGGCACCGCCGCGGGTCTTGCTCAACCTGCTCGACCAGCCCAGTGACCTGGAAACACTGCGCATCGTCGTGAGGATGACTCGCGAGTTCTTCGCCACCAAGCCGGCTTCGGAGCTCATCAAGAGCGAATCGGTTCCCGGACCCGCGGTGCAGAGCGATGCTCAGGTCGATGATTTTATCCGCAGCGTCATTGGCACGGCGATGCACCCCACCAGCACCTGCTCGATGGGGACCGGACCCGAAGCCGTCACCGACGCACAACTCAAGGTGCACGGCCTCGAAGGCCTGCGCGTCGTCGACGCCTCGGTCATGCCCCGGATCATCGGCGGCAACACCAACGCCCCCACGATCATGGTCGCCGAAAAGGCCGCCGACATGATCCTCGGCAAGCCCCCTCTTCCCTCCAGCGTCGGGCTGTAGGCGCTGGCGCCAGGAGCGGCGAAGATACCCTTTCCTTTCCGTGCCCTGGACGAGCGCCGTCGTTCGGTGTTTGTCAGCACCGCACGTTGGTTGGTGCGTGAGAGCGTGAGGACGCATAGCTATGGGTAGGGACGCCGGTACCGGCGCACGAGCCACCGCCGAGTGCTAGCCTGCGCGAAGGGCCGCGGCGACGGGGAGCCGCGCGGCGCGAATCGCCGGCAGCAAGCCGCCGATCAAACCGACGACGCACGCCCACACGATCCCTACCGCAACGAGATCGGGCCCGATGCGCAGTTTGAAGGCAATCTGCGCGACTCCCTGGTTTCCCGCAATCGTGCTGACGGTGTTGCCGTTGAAGACCAGCCAAGCCAGAAAGGCGCCCACGAGCGCACCTACGATAGCGAGGAGCAACGCCTCCACGAGCACTGAAATCACCACCGCCCCCGACCCGAAGCCAATGGCGCGCAAGGTGGCTATTTCCATCGTGCGCGTGCTGACTGCCGAGTACATCGTGTTGAGTGCCGCGAAAATCGCGCCCATCGCCATGATGCCACCCACGAAATGGGCGATGACGGTGAGGAATCGGGCGAAGGTCTGCGACTGCTGTTCGTAGTACACCGGCTCGCGCTGCACGACGACCTGTAGCGTCGGGTCTTTGGTGAGCGCGGGAGCCAGGACACCGAGCGAGGTCGGATCGGCGAGCTTCACGGTGACGGAATTCACGCTGGTGCGGTTGTAGGCGGAGAGCACCGTCTCCAGATCCCCGAACAGCTCCGAATCGTGCGCTCCTCCGCCGCTGTCGAAGGCGCCGACGACGGTCCATTCGTTGTCGCCGAACTTGACGCGATCGCCGACCTCCAGGCCCTTGAAGCGCGACTGTGTCGCTCGGCCTGCGATGACCTCACGCAGCCCGGGCCGAAACATCCGTCCGTCCACGATCCTGGCTTCGGGCCGCACCTCGAAGACCTGGGGCGACACGCCTCGCAACGTGAGCGTCCCGAGCAGGCCGTTATCGCGTCGCGGCACATTGACGGTCGCAAGCATCTCGGCCGAGCCAACCGGCTTGCCGTCGTTGTCATGCAGAATGCCGGGCGCCTGCAGGATCGTCGCAACCCAGTCGTGCGGAATGCTGCTGCCGACCTCAGCTGTCGACTGCGCGTGCAGGATTATCGCGCGATCGGGCCGGCCGGTGGCGGTCAGGGACTGCGCCAGTCCAGTCGACAGCGAGAGGACCGCAATCAGGACGGCGACGACCCCTGCAATGCCGATGATGACAACGGACGAGGTGGCATATCGCTGCGGAAGGCTGCGCAGGTTCGTGGAGACCACCGAGGAAATCTGCTTGAAGAGTGTCACTGTCGACTCCTATGGCCGTGTCACTAGCGACCGGCCAGCGCCGCGACGATGTCGAGCCGGCGCGCCCTGCGAGCCGGGAGAACCCCGCTCACGAGTGCCAGCAGCACCGCTGTGGCCACGCCCGCCCCTACCACCAGCGGCCCCAGGTGCATCGGGCCTATCCCTTGCGAGCTCAGGAGCGAGGTGATCCGCGGCAGGATGAGCGAGGCGAGGCCCAGTCCGAGCAGCGCCGCCAGCACGCTCAGAGTCAGGCTCTCTGCCAGGACCAGCCATTGCACCGAGCTATCGGAGAAGCCCAGCGTCTTGAGCACCGCCAGCTCCGGAACGCGCTCGCGCACGGACTGCGCCATCGTATTGCTGGTCAGGAACAGCAACGTGAACAACACCGCCCCGACGATGCCATTGACCAGGAAGCTGATGTCGCCGATCTGCCGCATGAGCGACTCCACGTAGTCCTTCTCGTTCTGCGTCGTCGTCTGGTTCGGGGAGTTCGCGAACGTGTCGTCGATCGCCTGCGAGACCCTGGCGGACTGTCCGGCATCCGTGACCCCCACCAGGAACTGAACCACCGTGTTCTTGCCCGTGGTCCGGCCCTCGTTGATGTAGTCGTAGTTCGCCCAGAAGCGCGTCGCCCACTCCGCCTGGTCCATGTCGTAGAAGCCGACAATGTCGAAGAACCAGTCGGACGAGCCGTCCGGCTTGGCGACGTTGAGGGAGTGGATGGGGATGCGATCGCCGATCTTCCAGCCTTCTTTCTGCGCCAGGGATCGGCCGATGATGGCGCCCGTGCGCGTCCGCCGCATCGCCGCCAGCGCTTCCGGCTTGACGCGCAGAGTCTCGTATATCTTGGCCAGCTCATCGACGTCGACGCCCAGCACCACCTGGATGTCGCTCGGACGCTGATAAGTACCGACCAGGGCGGTCAGGGGCGTGACGTGCGCCACCCCGGGGATCGCAGCAATGCGGCTCAAATGTGACAGGGGCAGAGGGTCGGTCAGACTGACGCGGCTCATGACATCCAGGTGCGCCGTGTTGAGCAGCTTGAATACCCCGTCGATGCCGACATTGATGCCCTGGAGCACCCCGAACAGGAAGAACGCGGTGGTCACCGACAGCAGCGTCAGGAACGTACGCACCGGCCTGCGCCGCAGCGCCGCCCAGACCAGATAGAGATACTTCACCAGCCCCCCTAGCGACCCGCCAGTGCAGCGACGATGTCGAGCCGGCGCGCTCTGCGCGCCGGCAACACCCCACTCACGAGCGCCAGCAGGACCGCAACGCCCATTCCCACGCCGATCACCAGCGGCTTCACGTGCATGGCCCCTGCTCCCTGCGATTGCAGCACCGACGTCATGATCGGGAGCACGAGCGCCGCTATGCCCAGTCCCAACAGCGCCGCCAGAATGCTCAGTGCCAGGCTCTCGGCGAGCACCAGCCATTGTACCGAGCTGTCGGAGAAGCCGAGCGTCTTGAGCACCGCCAGTTCCGGAATGCGCTCGCGCACGGACTGCGCCATCGTATTGGCAGTCAGGAAGAGCAGCGTAAACAGCACCGCTCCCACGATGCCGTTGACGAGGAAACTGATATCACCGATCTGCCGCAACAGCGACTCCACGAAGTCCTTCTCGTTCTGCGTCGTGGTCTGAGCCGGGGAGTTGGCGAAGGCGTCATCGATGGCCTGCGAGATTTTCGCGGCCTGGCGGGCGTCGTTGATTCCGACCATGAACTGCATTGCCGTGTCCTTGCCCGCGCCCCGCGCCTCGTTGACGTAGTCGTAGTGTACCCACATGTTCGAGGCCCACTCGGATTGCTCCATGTCGTAGAAGCCGACGATGTCGAAGGCCCAGTCGGCCGAGCCGTCCTTCTTCGTCACGTTGTACGAGTGAAGCGGCACGCGATCGCCGACGTGCCAGCCGTACTTCCGTGCGAGCGCCCGGCCGACGATGGCGCCCGTGCGGGTACGCCGCATCGCCGCCAGCACTTGCGGTTGCACCTTCATGGTCTCGTAGATCTTGAACGTCTCATCGATGTCCACGGCCAGCGCGATCTGGATGTTGCGTGGCTGCTGATAACTGCCGATCACGACGGTCAGGCCCGTCACATGCGCTACGCCGGGGATCGCTGCCATCCGGCTGGCATGTGAGATCGGCATGGGATCATTCATGCTGACGCGGCTCATGACACGCAGATGCGCCGTATTGAGCAGCTTGAACACCCCGTCGATCCCGAGGTTGATCCCCTGGAGCACCCCGAACAGGAAGAACGCCGTGGTCACCGACAGCAAAGTCAGGAACGTGCGTACCGGCCTACGGCGCAGCGCAGCCCAAACCAGGTACAGGTATTTCACCGGCACTCCCTCCGTCGTGCGGCCGATTGTTGCATCGACGCGGTCGGCCGGCAACGCGCGGGCGACGAACGCCCGCCGCCCCTCGACGAGCCGACGTCAGCGGCCTGTCAACACGTCCGGCCCCAGGCTGCGCACTTGCGGTGCGGCGGCATAGCCCAGGTGCGGCAAGCCGAAGAAGTCCTCGACCGAGCGCAGCAGCGAGTAGTGATTGTAGGGCTGCGATGAGACGGTCCCGGGCTTGATGAAGGGGGAGATCATGACCGCCCCGATGCGGCCTCCGCCCGGACCGTTGAGCCCCGGTGGAAAGCGCGTCTCGGTGGACAAGGGCCGCTCCCCGCAACACGCCGTCGAGCCTTCCGGCCCGATCATGTCCGTCTCATCGAAGGTGACAACCAGCAGGCCATCCTGCCGGAAGGCCGGCGATGCGGTGATGCGCGGCACCCACTTCCGCAGGAAGCGATTCGCCGCCTCCATGCCTCCCGGCGCACCGTCGGCGCATTGCGGGTCGTGCCCGTCGTTGCACAGATTGGGCGTGATGAAGTTGTAGTTGGCAGTGGTCTCGATGGAGCGCAGGTCCGCACTGAGCCGCTCCAGGTTGACCACATGGGCATCGCAGCGCGCCTGATCGTCGATGATCGAATGGAAGTAGATAAAGGGATCGTGCCGCGCCGCATACTTGTCCGCCGGCGCCGCGTTGTACGACTTTTCCGTCGCCCCGATCTGCACGTGCCCGCAGGTTGCGCTCTCGCGCGCGGGCAGGTTGCCCATGTCCTCCATGTAGGCTTTCCACCGGTACCCGTGCGCCTCGAGCTGGTCCGGCAGGGACTTGACGACGGCAGGGTAGACGCAGCCCCTGCCGAGCGCCTGACCGTCGGCGTCCAGCCTCGCCTGGCTCATCTGAAACGGCGCGAACAGGGGGCAATCGAGCTGGGTGTCCCGGTTCGGCGCCTGGCCGCTGATCAGCGCCACATAGTTGGGCAGGCTCGAATGGCCGATCCCGTAGTAGTTCGGCAGCAGCGCGCCCTCGGCCGGGAGCGTCCGGGCCAGATAGGGTGCCGTGGAGCGCTCCCCGAACGTGGTTGCGAACGCCTGGTTCTCCAGAACGATCACAAACACGTGCTGGGGCTTCGGCGGCGCCCGCGCCGCAACCGGACCGGAGCCGGAAACCGGCGCCACAGCGATCGGCGTGGCTGGATTGAGGGCAGCCTCCGCCAACACGGCGGCGGCGCGATCCAACCGGTCGCAATACGCGCTCAGTACGGCGGCGGTGATCGGGATGTATCGGGCCGCCTCCTCGAACCGGTCCTGCTCGATGCCCTCACGCACCGCCGGTAGCGTCTTCGCGCCATAACCGGTGAGGCTGCCCGGTGCATAGACCAGGTGTTTGTACCACTCGCGAGCGGGTAGCCCACGCGCGTCGATCAGCGTCTGTTCCATGCCGCGCAACAGCTCGTTCAGGTCGGCCGCCTGTCCGGAGCTCAGTCGTACCGTGCCGGTGACGACCTTCGCGTACAGATCGTCGTACGCACGGGCGCTTCTGCTCAGACGGGCCGCGACGTCGTCCAGCGGGCTGAAGTCGAAATACGGGACCTCCGGCGAGCGGGCTGGCGGTGCGAGCCTGCGGGTGGGGTCGGCCGCGAGCGCGAAAGCGTTCTCCTGCAGCAGTCGCGCCAAATCCTCGGCATCACGCCGTTTGTCATCGGCCAGGCGGTGCAGCTCGCCGACGTATTCGGTGATGGCGCTGGAGAAATCGGTGAACTGCAGGGGCAGCACGTCGGCATCCGCCATGCGCAACACCAGCCGACCGACGGTCTCGGCGCACGCCACCCCGTACCTCTCCCCAGGATCCCCGAAGCGGCTGTAATGCTCGAACGTGTCGTAGGCGGAGTGATAGACCCCGCCCTGATCGTCCTCACCGGTGAAGTCCAGGTTCAATGCGGCCACGCCCAGGTGTTGTAGAAACGGCGTGTAATCGGAGCCCGAGCCCAGGGCGCCGAGGGGCAGATCGGCCCCGCTTGCGGCGAGCCGCGCGTCCTTTCTTTGACGCTCCGTGGCGCCGCGCCCGTAGCCGGCGACTCTCAGACTGGCGCGCTCGCGCGCCTCGACGCTCACGCCGGTCTCAGGATCCGGCACGGCACCGGCAACCTCGCTGAGCAGATGCTGGAGCGAATGACTGCCGCCGGCACGCAGAAAGCCGCGGCCGGTGTCGTCGGTGTTGATGTAGAGGACGGCCTTGTGCTGCAGCTCATCGGCGTGGGTTTCCGCCCATTCGGTCGAGCCCAGCAGGTTCGCCTCCTCGCCATCCCAACTCGCGTACACGAGTGTGCGTTTCGGCCGCCACCCGCTGCGCAGCAGCTCCCCGATCGCCTTGGCCTCGGCCATCATGACGACATGCCCCGACAGCGGATCCCACGCGCCATAAGCCCAGGCGTCGCGATGATTGGCGCGCACCACCCACTCATCCGGCGTCACCGCTCCCGGAATCCTTGCGATGACGTCGTACACCGTCTTCTGACTCCAGTCGGAGTCGATGGACATGTGTACGGTCGCCGGCCCCGCACCGACGTGATAGGTCAGCGGCAAACCGCCCCGCCAGGCAGCGGGAGCGACCGGACCTGAGAGGGCGGCCAGCAACGGTTGGGCGTCCGCGTACGAGATCGGCATCACCGGGATCTTCGGCATCCCTCTGGCCTGCGCCAGCGGCACACGCCTGGCCTCCTTGGTCGCTCCCACCTCCGGCGTCAGCGGGTCTCCGGCCGCCAGCGCCGTGTCGCCGACCGAGCCGCGCTGAATGCCATCCGCCGGACGCCAGCCGCCGCGCGGATACACATCCCCCTGTCCATAACCGTCATCCCGCGGGTCGGAGTAGATGATGCACCCGATCGCGCCGTGCTCCTCGGCCAGCTTTGGCTTCAGGCCGCGAAAGCCGCCGCCGTAGCGGGCAATGACGATCCGGCCCTTGACATCGATTCCCAGGCGCGCGAGTTCCCGGTAGTCGTCGTCCATGCCGTAGTTGACATACACGAGCTCACCGCTCACATCGCCGTCCGCGCCGTACACGTTGTAGGCAGGCATAGCGTCTGCGCGTGCCGAGGTGGCATCTCCGGGTATCGGTGCCTCGATGAGACTGGCAACGAAGCGGGTCGGCGCCGTCAGCTCCAGCCGATGGGCCTTGAGCGTCGGATAGAGCACCTCGAAGGACTCGATGTCTGCCTCCCAACCCCACTGCCGGAACTGGTCCCGAACCCACTCCGCATTGGCCTTGTCGTGCGGGGAACCGACCTGGTTGGGCTCCGCCGACAGCCGCTTCAGCCAATCGGCCATCTGCGCGGGGTTGAGCTGCGCGTCGAAACGCTGCTCGGTCGCCTGCTCCGCTGCGGCCGTTTCGGGGGTGAAGCCGTACAGGGCCGGGGCGCTGCCGAGCGCGCCAGCCAGAGGAATGCAGCACAGCAGCAGCAGAGCGGTACACGCGCGCATGGGGACTTCAATGGTAGACGACTAGGAGCGCGTGCGCCTAGCTCGTGCGTAGCGCTTCCAGAGGAAGTAGGCGGGGATTCCAACCACGATGAGGGAGAAGGTGATGCCCGTATTCCAGGGATCGGTCACGAGCGCATCCGCGATCATGCCGCAGGAGGCCAGCAGAAAGAGCGCGGGTACGACCGGATAGCCCGGGACCCGGTAAGGGCGCGGCAACTCGGGCCGGCGCCGCCGCAGCACGAATACGCCAGCCACGCACAGCGCATAGAAAGGCCAGATCCCCAGAATGAACCGGTCGGCGAGCTGTGCGAAGCCGTTGGTCAGCACGTAGACCACCCCGAGCGCCGTGGCGAGCCAGATGGCAACCGACGGGGTGCGGAATTCCGGTGACACACGCGCTACCGCGCGAAAGAACAGCCCCTGCTCCGCCATGGCGAAGAAGATGCGCGGCCCGGTCATCATCGACCCGTTGAGGCCGCTGATGGAAGAGACCAGGACCACGGCGGCGATGAGGCTCGCGCCGGAGTTGCCCAACAGCGGGATGTGCTCGGCGGCGGTCGCCGCGATCAGCTTCGACTCACCGATCTGCTGCAGTGGCAGCAGATACATGAACCCCAGATTCACCACGACGTACGCCAGCATCACACAGGCCGTCCCGAGCACCAGCGCCAGGGGCAGCGTTCGCTGCGGGTTCCTGACCTCTCCGCCCATGAAGGACAGATCGGCCCAGCCGTCATAAGTCCACAGCACTGGAATCAGGGCCGTCCCGAGCAGGGAAAGATTCAATCCGGCGCCCCACAGAGGGCTGAAGTGCGCTGCGCTGCCGCTGCCCGCAGTGAACGCCAGCAGCCCCAGCGCCAGGACGGCGGCAAACTTGCCGGCGGTCGAGAAGCTCATCAGCACCGCCGCCCGCCTGGCTCCAAAGTAGTTCAATGCTCCGATCGCCACGATGGCGGCCGCGGCAACGTAGCGGACCTGCGCGGGAGTGAGCGCAACGTAGTAGCCGACGTACTCGGCGAAAATCGTGGCCGTCGCGCCCAGCGCCGAGGCACGGATCACCGTCAGCTCCGTCCAGCCGAAAACGAACGCCGGGAGCGGGCCGAAGGTCTCCAGCAGATAGGCAAAGATTCCACCCGAGCGCGGTAACGCACCCGCCAGCTCCGCAAGCGTCAGGGCGCCGAACAAGGCCACCAGGCCGCCCAACAGCCAACACGCCAGGACCGGCCCCGGCTCATGCAGCAAGGCGGCCACGGTGGCCGGAACACGGAAAATGCCCGAGCCGACTGTCACACCGATGAGAACGGCAGTGGCATCGAAAAGGCCGATGCTGCGCGGCAGGCGCTCGCCCCACTCGTCGCTCCCGGGCGAAGGCTCATCTGTGCCCACGGGTCCGCGGTCGACCTGTCAGCGAGCGGCCGAGCTCTGGCCGGCGGGGAGGTGGAGCGCTGACTCGTGCGACCCCATGTCGACCCTCAGGTCGCGCGAGCGATGGGTGAGACTTTCGCGGTCCGCTTGCGATCCGCACTCACGGGGACGACATCAGGCTCGCACATCACACAGTTGCGTCCACCGCGCTTCGCAGCGTACAGCGCGGCGTCCGCTCGCTGCAGCATGCTGCTTACGGTGTCGCCACCGGGGCTCGACGTTGCGACGCCGATGCTGGCAGTGATGCTTCTATGGTCTGCAAACCAGCGCCCGGTGTCGATGGCCATGATGCCTTCACGCAGCCTCTCGGCAACCTGGATGGCCGGATCGAGCACGACCCCGGGCAACACGATGAGGAACTCCTCACCTCCCAGTCGCCCGAAGAACCCCGGCTCGGCCACTCCCGAGCGCACCCGATCGGCGACGACCTTGAGCACCTGGTCGCCGGCTACGTGCCCGTGGTGATCGTTGATGCTCTTGAAGTGGTCGATGTCGACAATGAGGATGGAGCACGGAGGCTGTGCCGCACTCGAGAGCACAGGGTCCAACCGTGCGAGCACAGCGCGGCGATTGGGCACCCCGGTCAGCTCGTCTGTCATGGCCAGCTTGCGCATGCGCAGGCTGCTGCCGTGCTGATAAATGGCCAGGGTTGCGAGTACCCCGAGCAGCAATACCGCCAGTACGATGACCGCCGCCTGCAACCGGCGCACGCTGAGCCCCTGGATGAGGGCTCGCTGGTTGGCGGCGTTCTCGCGCAGCAGCGTCTGGTTCTCCTTCTCCTTGGCCGCAGTGTCAAACTCGATCTTCAGGCTCTGGAAGCGCTGATCGATCTGGTTCTTCAGCAGCTTCTCGGAGATCGTCTTGGCATCGGTCTGTCTCTCGAAGGCCGCGCGCCAGTTACCCATGGCCGCGTAGACGGAAGCCAGCTCCGAGTCGGTGGAAGCGAGGTCCACCAGAGAATCGCCCTCACGGAAGATCCCCGCCGCCTCTTCCAGGGCCGCCGAGCTCTCTGCGAGCCGTTCCAATTGGTGCAATGACACTCCGCGAGCCAGCAGTATGAGCGCCCGCAGTCGCGCATCAGGCGTGTGACTCTGCAACTCGCTCGCCCTGGCGAGGGTCGTGAGAGCCCCGCGCGCGTCACCCGAAGCATTGGAGATCGCAGCCAGACCTCGCAGCGCATACGCCTCGCAACGCGGATAGTCGATGTGCCGGCAGATGCCCAGTGCCTCGGTGAAGGCTTCCTTCGCTGAGTTCCACTCTCCCAGGTACTCGTGCGTTCGCCCGAGGTTGTGGAGCGTGACCGCCTCCTCGCGATACATATTCGCGGAGCGTTGATCCTTCAGCGCGACTGTGTAGATGTGCTTGGCCTGCTCATAGTCGCCCATGCGGTTGTACAGAGTGGCGATGCCATCGCGTGTGGTGAGCGCGTGCAACGGCATCTTCAGCTTCTCGAACAGCGTGTCGGCGTGGCGCAGGTCGGCCAGGCCAGAAGCGTACTCACCCTGCAACCCCAGCAGCCATCCGCGCTCGAACAGACTGAGGGCGAGCATCTCCTCGTCGTTCGAGCTCATCGCGACGGTCACCGCGTTCTCGTAATCGCTGCGTGCCTGCGTGGTCCTGCCGGCCGTCTCCGCCATCTCTCCCTGGCAGTTGAGCATCCCCGCGCGCAGGCCCGGGCGCCTCGCCTTCGGTAAGAGCGCGCCTACCGCGTCGATCTGCTTTTGGGCCGCGTCGGGGTCGCGCTCGGACTGGTAGTCGCAGATCAGCAGGCGAGCGCGGATCTCGAGGTCGGGGTTGGGTTGGCGCTGAATCAGCGCCAAGGCGCTCTCGGCGTCGCGCTTGCTGGCCTCCGGGTCGGTGCGCACCTCGATGACTGCCCGGTCGACGAGGGCCTGGGCAGGGTGTGCCCGCGCGGCGCCCGCGTGGCTCTCATCGTGGGTGACCAGCGCATCAGCCGCGACGGCCAACGGGGGGGTGACCGCGCAAGACAGGCACGTCAGAGCCAGTACCAGAAGGGGACGACGAGACATCCAGATCACTGCCTGGGTTGGATTTTCGATCATTATCCCGCGGAAGCCCCCGTTAAGGGAGCGGCAGTCTCACACATCCGCTGGGAGAGCGTCCGGACCGAGGTACCATATTCCATCCATGGACCACGAGGTGGCAGTGCTCATGTGGAAAGCGATCGTGGCGATCAGCGTGGGAGCCAGTCTGGGCGCCCTGCTGCGCTGGTGGCTGGGAACCCTCCTGAACGCCCATTTCCCGACGGTCCCACCCGGAACATTGGCGGCCAACCTCATCGGCGGGTACCTGATCGGCGTGGCCGTCGCGGTCTTTGCGACCTATCCGGCGATCGCACCCGAATGGCGCCTGTTCGTGATCACAGGCTTCTGCGGCGGCCTCACCACCTTCTCGACGTTTTCCGCGGAAATCGTGACGTTGCTGCAACAGGGCCGGGGGCTGGCGGCTTGCGGAGCCGCGGCGGCCCATTTGTTCGGCTCGGTAGCGATGACGCTGGCCGGGATCGGCTCGGTCGCCCTCATCAAGCGCTAGAAGGGCCCTCAGGGCGCCGGCTTCAGCGCCCAATGCGGGCGTCAGCGGTTCAGTGCTCTTGCAGGCGCCAATGCGCCCGTCGACTGGGCGGTCCCGGGACGGGTGTCCGCCGCCGGGGCTGCCCTGACTTCAGGTGCCGCGTGCGGCGCACCACTCCCCCCGAGGGCGTTGCCCTTCAGGACGACGCCAGGGGCGATCAGCATCTGGGCCCGCAGTCCCGGGTGGTTGTCCTTCAGCTCCACCTGTCCGCCGTGGACCTTTGCCACCGCGGCGACCAGCGTCAGGCCGAGGCCGACGCCCGGCGTACCGCGGCTGGAGTCGCCCCTGTAGAACCGGGTGAGCACCTTGGATTTCTCGGCGTCCGGGATGCCCGGCCCGTCGTCCGCCACGGTGATCTCCACCGTCCCGCCGCCGCGATTCTGGACCTGCACCGCGATCACTCCGCCGCCGGAGGTGTACTTCAGAGCATTGTCGATCAGGTTGCCGATCGCCTGCGCGAGCAGCACCGGGTCGCCCGCAACCATGCTCGGCTCGTGCGCGCGGAAGGTGACGGCGATGCCCTTCAGCTCCGCCGCCGGCTGATAGAAATCGACGGCCTGCTTCGCCAGCTCCGACGCGTTGACCTGCACGAAGCCCGACCGCCGCATGCCCGTGTCGATTTCCGCCAGCCGCAGCAACGCGTTGAAAATGCGGATGACGCGATCGACGTCGGCCACGGCCGCCTCGACCTCGGCGAACGTCTCCTCGGTTCCCGGCCGTGTCAGGGACAACTCCTCCAGGCGGGAGCGCAGCTCGGCAAGAGGAGTGCGCAAATCGTGCGCGATGGCGTTGGAAACGTCGCGCACACCGTGTACCAGTTGCTCGATCTGATCGAGCATGCCGTTGATCGTGACCGAGAGGGTGTTGAGCTCGTCCGGGCCGTGCTGCACGGCCAAGCGATGACTCAGATCCCCCTCGACGATCGCCTGAACGGTATGTCGGAGGCCGTGCACGCGCTGCAGAACGGCGCGCCGGATCATCAGTCCACCCAATGCTCCGGCCGCCAGCAGCACGACGACGGCCGCGGCGAGGCCATACCAGAAACGCGGCGTCAGAGATTGGAACAGCGCCTGATCCCGGCCGACGAGCAGGTGATAGCCGCCTGGCAGCACCGAATGAGCAAACATCGCGTAGGCGGGCTTGCCGCCGAGATTCACCGGCAGGCTGTAGGTCCCGGAGGCGGCCGGCATCCCCTGCGGCCACCGGGGCAGGTTGCCCGCCAGCGGGTGCAGCGAGGGGTCGGTGAGCAGCAGAATGCGCTCGCCGGCGATCTGCATGCCGACGCGAGTCTTGATGAAAGCGGTGAGCCCTGAGGCGCCCTCCTGCCGAAACACCTCGGCCAGGCGCGCGGCATCGGTACGCAGCAGCTCGGTACGTCCGTCCTGGATCGTCACCTGCCAGGCGTACCAGAGCGGTGCGGCGAATAGAATCAACGCGGCAAAACCGAACGCCACGTAGCCGGTGGCGAGCGTGAAGGCGGAAGAGCGCAGCACTCTATTCATCGGCGCTCAGCATATAGCCGGCGTTGCGCACCGTGCGCAGCAGTGGCCGTTCGGAATCCGACTCGATCTTCTGCCGCAGCTTGCTGATGTGCACGTCCACGACGTTGGTCTGAGGGTCGAAATGATAGTCCCAGACGTTCTCCAGAAGCATCGTACGCGTGACCACCTGCCCTGCGTGCCGCATGAGGTACTCCAGCAGCTTGAACTCCTGCGGCTGCAGCTGGATGGCGCGCGCACCCCGTGTCGCCTTGCGGGACAGCAGATCCATGTGCAGGTCGCCCACCTCGAGCGTCGTCTGTGTATTGCTGCCCTGCAGGCGGCGGGCGAGGACGTCGACTCGCGCCAGCAGCTCGCCGAAGGCAAACGGCTTGGTGAGGTAGTCATCGCCGCCGCTCTTCAAGCCGCGGATCCTCTCATCGACATCCGACAACGCGCTCAGGATCAGGATGGGCGTGCGGTTGCCGGAGGTGCGCAGCGCCTCGATGATGGCGAGACCATCGACATTCCCCGGCAGCATCCGGTCCATGATGATCACATCGTACCGCTCGCTGGCGGCGAGAAACATCCCGTCGCGGCCATTGTCGGCATGATCGGCGATGTGGCCTGCCTCCTGCAGCCCTTTGAGGACGAAGCGCCGCACGCGCTCATTGTCCTCAACGAGCAGGATCTTCATCGCCCACCCTCGGAGTCGAGCAGAAGCTTCATCGCCCACCCTCGGAGTCGAGCAGAAGCTTCATCGCCCACCCTACGGATTCGAGCGGCAGTCTCATCGGGCGCCCTCGGGCACCGGCGGTGCGCCCTCCTCGCCCTGCGACTCCGGCGCCTTGCGCCGGCGCCCGATGCGGGAGTTGAGCCTGTCCAGGTACAGGTAGATGACCGGAGTGGTGAACAGCGTCAGCGCCTGGCTGAGCAGCAGTCCGCCCACCATGGTGAAGCCGAGCGGCCGGCGCAGCTCCGAGCCGGTCCCGTGTCCGAGCGCCAGCGGCAGTGCCGAGAACAACGCGGCCATGGTCGTCATCATGATCGGCCGGAAGCGCAGCAGGCAGGCCTTGCGGATCGCCGCCTCGGGCGGCAGATGCTGGTCGCGCTCGGCCTGGATGGCGAAGTCCACCATCATGATGCCGTTCTTCTTGACGATGCCGATCAGCAGGATGATGCCGATCAGCGCGATGATGGAAAGGTCGTAGCCGGCCGCCGTCAGCATCAACAGCGCGCCGACGCCCGCGGAAGGCAACGTGGAGAGAATCGTCAGCGGATGGATATAGCTTTCGTAGAGCATCCCCAGGATGATGTAGACGACCACCAGCGCGGCAAGAATCAGGTACGGCGTGCTCTTCAGGGAGTCCTGGAACGCCTGTGCCGAGCCCTGGAAACTGCTGGTGACGGTCGAGGGCAGACGCATCGCCGCGGTGGTCCTCTCGATGTCATCCACCGCATCGCCGAGCGCGATGCCGGGCGCCAGATTGAACGACAGCGTGACCGCGGGGAACTGCCCCTGGTGGTTGATCGACAGCGGGCTGGTATGGTGCGTGTCGTACTTGACGAGCGCCGACAGCGGCACCTGCTCGCCGGTGAGCGGCGATTTGATGTACAGCTTGTTGAGCGTGTTGGGATCCTGCTGCAGCTTCGGAGTGATCTCCAGAATCACGTGATAGGAATTCAACTGCGTGAAGTACTGCGCGGCCTGGCGCTGGCCGAAGGCGTCGTAGAGCGTCGCGTCGATGAGCGACGGTTGGATGCCGAAGCGCGCCGCCTGGTCGCGATCGATGGTGAGCGACAGTCGCGTGCCGGTGCTCTGCTGATCCGAGGCGACATCACGCAGGCGCGGGAGCTTCTTCAGGGCATCCAGCACCTTGGGCGCCCACTCGTTCAGCTCCGCCAGATCCGGGTCCTGCAGCGTGTACTGATATTGAGTGCGCGCTGTGCGGCCGCCGAGGTTCAGGTCCTGCTGCGCCTGCAGGAACAACGTGCCGCCCTGAACCTGCGCGATCTTGGGCCGCAGCCGCTCGAGAATCTCATCCGCGCTCGCCTTGCGCTGGTCGCGCGGCTTCAGGCTCATGATCGCGAAGCCGGTGTTGACCGGGCGGCTCCCGCCGACCGCCGTCGCCCAGCTGGTCACGTCCGGGTCTTTCGCGACGACCTCCATGATGCGTTTCTGCAGATCGATGGACGCGCCGAACGAGACGTCCTGCGAGGTGTCGGTGAGTCCGACCAGCACGCCCGTGTCCTGTTGCGGGAAGAAGCCCTTCGGCTCGAAGATGTACAACACCACGGACGTCGCCACGGTGATGAGGAACACGATGAGCACCGGCCGCTGATGGCGCAGCACGAAGTCCAGGCCGCGGGTGTAGCCGGCGACCAGCCGCTCGAAACCCTTCTCGAACACCATGTACAGGTGCCCGTGGCGCGTGCGCTTCTCGTTCTTCAGGAACAACGAGCACATCATCGGCGACAGAGTCAGCGATACGAAGGCAGACACGGCGATCGTCATCGTCACCGTGATCGCGAACTCGCGGAACAGCCGGCCGATGATGCCGCTCATCAGCAGCAGCGGGATGAATACGGCCACCAGCGAGATGCTGATGGACAGGATAGTGAAGCCGATCTCCCTGGAGCCCTTGATCGCCGCCTCGAACGGCGTCAACCCCGCCTCGATGTGACGGTAGATGTTCTCCAGCATCACGATCGCATCGTCGACGACGAACCCCACCGCGATGGTGAGCGCCATCAGGGAGAGGTTATCGAGCGTGTAGCCGACGATATACATGAGCGCACACGTGCCCAGCAGCGCAAGGGGCACGGTGACGCCGGGGATGATCGTCGCCCAGAGGTTACGCAGGAACAGGAAGATCACCATGATGACGAGCGCGACCGTCAGCATGAGGGTGAACTCCACGTCGTGTACCGAGGCGGTGATCGTAGTCGTGCGGTTGACCACGGTCTGCAGCTTGATCGACACGGGCACCGACTTCATCGCCTGCGGGAGCAGCTCCTGAATGCGCTGCACCGTGTCGATGACGTTCGCGCCGGCTTCCTTGTAGATCTGCAGCAGAATGCCGTTGTGGCCGTTCTGCCGGGAGAGCATCAGCACGTTCTCGGGCCCATCGACCGCCACGCCGATGTCGCGAATGCGCACCGGCGCGCCGTTCTTGTAGGCGACGATGACGTCGTTCCAGGGCGCGGCCTTCAGCAGCTGGTCGTTATCGTAGATCGCAAACCCGTGCGCCGTGCCGTTGATCGAGCCCTTGGGGGCATCGACGGTGGCCTGCTGGATGACGCTGGCAATGTCTTCGAGCTGAATCCCGAGGGCGGCAATGCGCGAAGGGTCCACCTGCACACGCACCGCCGGCTTCTGCTGTCCGCCGAGCGCCACCTGCGCAACACCCGGGATGCGTGAGATCTGCTGGGCAAGAATGTTCTCCGCGTACTCATCGACCTCCGTCAACGGCAGCACGTCCGAGTACACCGACATGATCATCACCGGCGAGTCGGCCGGATTCACTTTCTTGATGAACGGCGGCGAGGGCAGGTTCTTCGGGAGCTGCCCGCCGGCCGCCTCGATCGCGGACTGGATGTCCTGCGCAGCCGAATCGATGTTGCGGTTCAGATCGAACTGCACGACGATCTGAGTGGTGCCCAGAACGCTGCTGGAGGTGAGCTGCGACACTCCGGGAATGGCGGCAAACTGGTACTCCAGCGGCTGCGCCACGGAGGAGGCCATCGTCTCCGGATCCGCACCCGGAAGCTGCGCGGTGACCTGGATCGTCGGGAAGTCCACCTGCGGCAGAGGTGCGACGGGCAACAGCGGAAAGGCAACGATGCCCACGAGCAGGATACCCGCCATCAACAGCGAGGTGGCGATCGGCCTGCGGATGAAGGGTTCGGAAATGCTCACCGTCAGGACCTGTCGCCGCGCTTGGCGACTTCCGTCGACGTGCTGGCCGGCTCCAGGATGCGCACGTGCGCGCCGGGCTCGAGCCGATACTGATTGCTGGTCGCCACGCGCTCGCCCTCTCGCAGACCGCTCTGCACCACGGCGACGCCGCCGCTCTCCTGTCCGACCTGCAGCGGGCGCATCTCGACCGTGGAATCCGGCTTGATGACGTAGGCAAACAGTCCATCGGGGCCGCGTTGCACCGCGGCGTCCGGGATAGTCAGCGCGTTCTGCTGTGTGCGCAGCAGAACGCGCGCATTGACGTACTGGCCGGGCCACAGCTTGTTGGTCTTGTTGGGGAAGACCGCCTTCAGGCGGATGGTGCCGGTCGCCTGGTCGATCTGATTGTCCACCAGCTGCACGGTACCGCTGTCGAACTTCGTGCTCTCATCGCGCGCATAGGCGGCGACCGACAGCTCACCGGCGCTCATCGCCTCGTTGATCCTCGGCAGATCCTCTTCGGGAAGCGTGAAGATCACGTTGATCGGCTGCACCTGGGTGACGACGACGATCCCGGAGGTATCCGTCGCGTGCACGTTGTTGCCGACATCGACCTTGCGGATGCCGGTACGGCCGTCGATCGGCGAAGTGATGGTGGAGTAATCCAGCTGGGTGCGGGCGTTGTCGATGCTCGCCTGATCGCCCTTGACCTGCGCTTCGAGCGCGGCGACCGTCGCCTTCTGCGCGTCCAGCACCTGCTGGCTCGCCAGGTTCTGCGGCGCGAGCAGCATGTAGCGCTGCAGGTCCTGTTTGGCGCTCGCGAGCTGCGCTTCGTCCTTGGCTTTCGCCGCCTGCGCCAGCCCGAGAGCTGCCTGGAACGGGCGCGGATCGATCTGGGCCAGCAGCTCGCCCTTGTGCACCATCTGGCCCTCGGTAAACCCCAGCTTCTGCAGGGCCCCATCGACACGCGAGGTCACGGTGACCGTGTTGAACGCCTGCACGGTACCCAGTCCTTCGACGTTGATCGGCACGTTCGTGCGCGTGACCGCAGCGGCCTCGATGGCGACCGTGTCGCCGGCACCCTGCTTCTTGCGGTCTGCAGCATCGCTGCGCGGCAGCGCGTGCAGGCTCAGGACCAGCAGGACCGCGGCTCCCACTGCAAGCAACGTCACACGTACCCGATGGCGCGTGATCCAACTACTCCAATCGCTCGCCCTGTTCAACTTGTCACCTTTGTACTATGACCTGCTGCGTCCAGCCGCCGCCCAAGGCGCTGTAGAGCTGTATGAGCGCCTGCAGATGCGCGAATCTGACCTGCACCAGTGCGTCCTGGGCGTTGAACAGCGCGCTCTGCGTGTTCAACACCGTGAGAATGTTGACCACCCCGGCGTGCAACTGCGTCTGGGTGAAGTCATAGGCACGGCGCGCCGTAGCGACGGCCTCTTCCTCGCGCTGGTACTGGTCTGCGGTCTGCTGCAACGCTACCAGCGCGTTCTCGACGTCGCCGAAGGCCGTGAGCACCGTCTTGTGGTAGTCGGCCAGCAGCTCCGAGTAACGCGCCTTCGTCAGCTGGTACCTTCCCGTTAGCGCGCCTCCCGCGAAGATCTGCTGTGCGACCTGTCCACTGATGTTGAACACCCGGTTGGCCGGAGTGATCAGCGTCGAGAGCGCCGTGCTCACGAACCCGCCATCCGCGGTCAGATCGATGCTCGGGAAGAAGGCTGCACGCGCGGCCTGAATGTCGGCGTTGGCCGCCTTGAGCTGCGCCTCGGAGGAAGCAACGTCCGGACGACGCACCAGCAGCTCCGAGGGCATGCCTGGACGCACCTGCGGCTCGGACAGCGCGGTGAGCGATCCCCCGGGGAACTCCAGTCCCTGCGGCGGCCTGCCGACCAGCACCGCGAGCGCATTGACCGATTGACGGAACTGCTGCTGCAGCGGCGGTATCGTCGCGCTCAGCACCGCGACAGTGGTCTCCTGCTGGGCGACATCCAGCGCGTTGACGATTCCGACCGACAGCTCTGTCTTCAGATCCTTGAGGACCTCCTGGGCAGTCGCGAGATCCTGCTGCGCCACCTCCAGCCGGTCATGGCTCTCCATCGCCTGGAAATAAGTGATCGCGACGCTCGTCATGACGGTCAGCTCGACCGTCGCCCGATCGTAGCGGCTCGCCTCGGCCGAGAAGCTCGCCGAGCGGCGCGCCGCCAGGTTCTTGCCCCAGAAGTCCAGCTCGTAGCTGGCGCCGAGCTCCGCGCCAAACTGGTTGAAAGTCGTCGCGGGAGTTCCCGAAGGCGCGTTCGCGGGTTTGGTCCTCTCACGGGTGGCCGTACCGCTCGCCTCCAGCGAGGGAAACAGTGGCGCGCCCGCAATGCGCACCTGAGCATCCGCTTCGCGCACACGGGCCACGGCCGCGGCAAGGTCGTCGTTGGCCTTCTGCGCCTGAGTCATCAGGTCATCGAGCTGCGGGGACTTGAAGCCCTGCCACCACTGGGCGGCGGGCCAGAGGGGAATGGCCTCGGACGGGGCGCTACCGGTGCCTAAGACAGCAGGGCCGGTGTCGCTCTGGCGCCAGGCAGCAGGGGCAGCCACGTCCGGTTTCTTGTAGAACGGACCGACGGTGCAGGCCGAGAGCCCGAAGCCGATCAGGAGCGCGCCAAAAAGCGGCCGGCGTACGCGTGAGCCCAAAGCAGCCGCGCGCAGAGCCGGAACTCGCAACAGAGTGGGATGGAGGGTACGAATCACGAGGGCATGCCGATCGGGGTCCGCTGGCGAAGATAACGGCCGGCCACTTTCTACTACATTGGCGGAACATTAAATCCCGTTAACCGCTGCGCGCCGCTTCCGGCCACCCTGCAGACTTTGTAACCTTTTGATTCTAAGGTGAACACTGGCAACGTTCACGCCTTCGCTACACTGTGGCACCCCGCAGAACCACCGCCTCAAGGAACGATGAGCACCCGAACCCGCCTCTGGCTCCTGGCTGCCACCGCGATCCTCATCGGGTATCCCCTGGCCGCGTGGATCATCGGTTTCATCGTCCAGGAGCAGGTACAGGCCCGTGAGCAAGCGGCCCTGCAACGAGCCGGTCCCTACTTCACCGTCGAGGAGCGCACCTATCGCCGAGGTGTCTTCGGAGCCACCGAGGTCGTGACCTTCGGGATCGACACCAAGGGGCTCAAAACTCCCGCAGCCGCTGCCTTGATCGCTCTGTCGTCCTACAGGCTGACAGCGCGCAATACCCTGCACCATGGCCCATTCCCAGGGGGCCGCACATTCGCCCTGGCAACGATCGATACGGAGCTGGTCCTGCCCGCTGAGGCCCAGAAGGACCTGGATGCCCTCTTCCCCGGCCAAAAACCCTACACACTGCGCACGAGCCTCGGCTGGTTGGGTGGATACCGGATTGAATTCTCGAGTCCGCCCGCCAGCGGCGAGCCGGCACCCGGCACGACCATCCGCTCCGGCGGCATGTCGGGGACCGCGACCGTGACCCGCGGCCAGCAGTCGATCGCGCTCGACTTCAGCGCCAAAGGACTCGGCGCAAGCACTGAAGAGTTCCAGGCGCAGCTCGATGACGTGCGCGTGAAATCAGTGAAGCAGCGAGCGTTCGGGAGTCTGCGCCTCGGCGACTCTTCGGTCAGCATCGGCCGCCTCGAGGCTCACCGCAAAGCCCCCGAGCAGCGGCTGCTATTGTCCGTTCAGAGCCTCCAGATCATCGACCATTCCTCAGCGACGGGCGACTACCTTTCCTACAGCGGCAAGCTCGGGGCGGGGCCAGTGCAGGCCGCGAAGCTCACCGCAACCCGGGAGCAACTCGAGTACACGGCAACGCACATCCATGGCCCTTCGCTCGCGCACCTCGTCGACAGCCTGCGCGGGGTCGCCAATGCTGCCCCGAGCGCACCGTCCGCGGACCAACTGCAACGGCAGTTCTGGGACGCCGTGCGCAGCGACGGCATCGAGCTGCTGCTGCACGATCCCGTGATTGAGATCCCTCACCTTGATTACGATTCGCCGCAAGGCGCGTTCCGCCTGTCCGCGAGACTGACGGCGCCCGAATTGAAGCGCGAGGATCTCGAGCGCGGCAGCCCAGCGCTCGTCGCCGCCCTCACACAACACTTGCAAGCCAACGCCGACATCAGGATCGATACGGGGCTGCTCGACAAGATGACGGAGGGCACGCCCGGAAACGGTGACCGACTCGCCATTGCGGCTCGCCAGCTCGAGGCTCAGGGATATATCGCGCACGAGGGCAATGCGCTAACGACGCACCTGAGGTTCGATCACGGCAAGTTGAGCCTCGACGGCAAGTCGTTTCCGCCTTCGCGGGCGAGTCCGCAACCGTAGCCCGCGACTACTGAACGCGCTTCACGCGCATGCGTCTATGCGAA
>Ga0207652_10000214_pt1 | contig 61294 bp, 43 predicted proteins | sample KBSC63BmetaG_FD_184334 | JGI IMG/M metagenome (GOLD analysis project Ga0207652, IMG submission 184334) | Corn rhizosphere microbial communities from Kellogg Biological Station, Michigan, USA - KBS C6-3B metaG (SPAdes) (version 2) | ecosystem: Host-associated > Plants > Roots > Rhizosphere ... | reverse complement strand
CAGACAAAACACTTCCAATATTATCAGAAGGATGACAGGTTTCATTTTTGGCAAGATAACTGTCATTAAAATCGAGATAACGCACCAAAGCAGAATTGTAAAAAGCGGCGCGGTCAGGAGCAGTTTTTCCTCCTCCAATCAGGCTTACCAGGGGATTTCCTCCAAAATCATCCAATTGTTCTTTAAGCATTTTAATTGGTTTACCTTTTAAAGCGCCCATGGCACAACCGAGAGAATCAAGAAGGCGGATTTTCAGTTCACGAATTGCATCGTTTGACAAATCTTTATAACTCCTGGAGCTAACGAATTTTGCCAGTTTTTGTACTTCAGTCATTTTATTTGGAATTAGTGGTAAATAATGATGGCGCAAAGTTACCACGCTGTAATGCCGAAGTCAATGTGGGAGAAGCGATTTCAATTATAGCAGGAAGCGATGAAGTCTTTTTTTTGTGACCACCAATTACACCAATTGACACGAATGTTGAGGAAGGCATAAAGTGTTTTTGATGGCCACGATCCGAAGTTTCAGATTACACGAATTGACACAAATGTTTTCAATCGTGATTTAGATATTTGCTTTTATTTCTTTAGGAATGCCTGCAATGATTTCTTTTTTTATTGCCTTAATATTTCTGTTTTTTTCAAAGCCGCGAGGCGTAACAAAAATGATGGTTCGCGTGAGTACTGGCGAAACAATTTCGCGCACCATTTTCAATCTTCTTTCACCCATATAAAGTGTAGCGAGATGCGGAAGTAAAGTCAGACCTCCGTTGCGGTCAATAATTTTTCTAATCGTTTCAAGAGAGCCATTTTCAAACGCCAGGTTTTTCAATTTTTTTACAGGAACATTTATTTGAGAAGAATCTTTTGATAAAAGAGAATCCTTGATGTCTTCCTGCAGAATGAGTTCATCTATTGGAATATCTTCCCATTTTACAACAGCCTGTTGAGCCAGTTTGTGTTTGCAATTCACATAAAGCACAAACCTTTCATCAAACAGGGATTCTTCATAAAATCCTTTTTTTATAAAGGGAGAAAGACTGAGCGCTCCATCCAGTTTTTCATTCTCAAAATATGCTTCCATCTCTTTAGCGCCAAGTTCAAAAATTTTCAAATTCAACAGCGGATATTTTTCGGAAAGTGGTTGCTTGAATAAAGGAAGCAGATAGGGCGCTAATCCGGGTAGAATTCCAAGACGGAAATCTCCGGCTGGTTCATTATTTTTTTTAACCGCGATTTTAATAAATTCATCATGTGCCTGGATAATTTTTTTCGCCTGTGAAATCAGCTCAATGCCTTTTATTGTTGGCACTATCGGATGTTTTGACCGGTCAAAAATCATTATCCGGAACTCTTTTTCCAGGCGTTGAATTTCGCGGCTCAAGGTAGATTGTGCAATGCCGCATTCATCTGCTGCGCGCGCAAAATTGCGGTGCTTCTCAACAGAAATAATGTATCGAAGTTGATTGAAATTCATGCGGATAAAATTCTTTCATTTCAGCAAAAACAGATTATGCCAATATTTCTTTGTTTACTGATAATCTCAATTCTTTCGCCGCGTCAATCATCGCTTTTAGCGCTGCTTTAGTTTCAGGCCAGTTTCTTGTTTTTAATCCGCAATCTGGATTTATCCAGATTTGTTGTGCTGGAATTACTTTGATGGCTTTTTCAATCAGCGCAATCATTTCTTCTTTTGACGGCACTCGTGGAGAATGAATATCATAAACGCCGGGACCAATATCGTTCGGATATTTGAAAGCCGCAAAAACATCGAGCAATTCCATTTGTGAGCGTGATGTTTCTATCGTAATTACATCAGCATCCATCGCTGCAATATCTTCTATGATGTCATTAAATTCTGAGTAGCACATGTGCGTGTGAATTTGCGTTTCGTCATCAACGTTTGTAGAAGCAATGCGAAATGCTTTTACCGCCCAATCCAAATATTCGCGCCAGTTTTCTTTTCTCAAAGGCAGCCCTTCACGAAAAGCAGGTTCGTCTATTTGAATCACTTTTATATTTGCTTTTTCAAGGTCGCTCACTTCATCACGAATGGCACACGCAATCTGCATGCATGTTTCAGCGCGCGGTTGGTCATTGCGCACAAAGCTCCATTGCAAAATAGTAACGGGGCCGGTCAACATTCCTTTTACTGGTTTGTCAGTAAGTGATTGCGCAAATTTTGTATAATAAACCGTCATCGGTTTTTTCCTTTCCACATCTCCAAAAATTATTGGAGGCTTGACACAACGGCTTCCGTAACTCTGCACCCAGCCATTTTTTGTAAAAGCGAAACCTTCTAATTGTTCTCCAAAATATTCAACCATATCATTGCGCTCAAATTCGCCATGAACCAATACATCAAGTCCTAAATTTTCCTGCCATTTGATAGATTCGGCAATTTCATCTTTTATAAATTGGTCGTATTCTTCATTTGTTATCTCACCTTTTTTCCATTTTGCACGCCAACTTCTGATTTCTTTTGTTTGGGGAAAAGAACCGATGGTAGTGGTTGCAAACAAAGGAAGATGCAACGTGTTCTGTTGCTTTTGTTTCCTGATTTTAAAATCACTCTTTCGCTGCGTTTGTTTTTCATCAACTGATTTTAAACGCTCTTTTGTATGTTGTTTATGAATGAGTGGCGAAGTCTTTTTATCCTCAATTGCAGCTTTATTTTGCTGCAACTTCTGAAGCATTTCTGCTGATGGATTTTCGCCTGCAAGATTCGCTAATATGCCGACTTCTTCAACCTTTTGTTTTGCAAAAGACATCCAGTTTTTTATTTCTTTTGGAAGATTCTTTTCATTGGTTTCCAAATTCAAATCGCATGGCACATGAAGCAAAGAGCACGAAGGCGCAATCATCACTCTTTCAGTTCCAATCTCATTTACAACGCGGTTGATGGTTTCAAGAGATTTTGTAAAATCATTTTTCCAGATGTTTCTTCCTTCTACGATTCCAAGAGAAAGATTGAGTTTTGAGTGTTTGATATCAGTTTCAAAAATATCTTCCAATTGCATCGGGCAGCGCACGAGGTCGAGATGCAAAGTTTGAATGGGAAGTTTTAGAACCATAGGAAGATTTTCTCCATAACATTCAAAATACGAAGCGAGGATGATGTGCAATTGAGGAAATGATTTTTTAATTTCAGCATACACTTTTACAAAAACCTTTCTTTCAGCTTCCGTAAGATTTAAGGATAAACATGGTTCATCAAACTGAATATAATGCGCGTTTTCAGCATCCAGTTCTTTCAATATTTTTATATAAACCGGTAATAAATTTTGAATTAATTCCAGCCGGTGAAAGCCTTCTTCTTTTTCTTTTCCCAACATTAAAAACGACACCGGCCCTAACAATACCGGCTTGGCATTGAAACCTGCCCTTTTTGCTTCGCTGAATTCATGCAATACTTTTTTACAAAAAAAACTGAATTGCTGCTTGGCAGTGAATTCCGGAACAATAAAATGATAATTGGTATCAAACCATTTGGTCATTTCCATTGCCGTGATGTCAAAGCCCTCTTTTTGATAACCGCGCGCCATGGCAAATAACAAATCAATATCTGGTAATTGTTTTTTCTCCATTAAAGAATGATAACGTTGCGGAATGGCGCCGACCATCAGGCTTGTATCAAGCACGTGGTCATAAAAAGAAAAGTCGTTGCAGGGGATAATTTTAATTCCTGCATCTTTTTGAATTTGCCAGTTTTGATGACGAATTTTTTTAGCGGTTTGTTCCAGTTCTGTCAGCGAAATTTTCCCGGCCCAATATTGTTCTGAAGATTTTTTTAGTTCGCGGTTGCTGCCGATTCTTGGATAGCCAAGGTTGTGTGTGATCATGAAAGAACATTTAAAATTTATAGGTAAAGCTATTACGAACAGAAAAATGTTGTTGCGATTATTCCTGATTTAGTAAATGCAATGATGCATTCTAATGAAATGAAACCTATTGTGCTAAAGGCCGTTTTATTTAAACCGCTGTATTTTTTGCATGATTTCAATGCTGATTAGCGCTGTACAGTAAACGAAGAAATAAATGGAATTCCTATTTTTTTGAATGCTCATTATCTATCAGGAAAACCTTTTAATACTTATACTTAATAAAAAGCCTATAATGCCCGCGGTATTTCTGCTAATTAAAGAGCTGAAACAAGGTAAATACTTAAAGGAGTAGAATATTAAAAATTTATTCAAATAAAGCAAAAGCAAAATCCACTTTATTTGTTTATGCGCTGAAAATAAAATTCAGTCTTGTCGTAAATACGTCATCAATGCTTTCTTTCATAGCTTAGTCATATTACGCTCCTGGAGCATGATTTAGATCATTGAAAAAACTTGTTTAGTATGATTGCCCTCATTTTATAATGGCACGGCTCATTCTAATATTGCACGATAAAATTTAGAACCATTTTTTCTCAATCAAACATTTCATTTTATGAAAAAAATCCTTCTTCCGGTTTTATCGCTCACAGCAGCTTTAATTCTTATGGGTATAGGCGGATGCAAACCCAAAAATGCCGGCGACGCAACCGGCTCAGATGCTGCGTCAAGAGTTTATGTTCCACCGGGAAAATATGACGAATTATACAATTTCGTTTCCGGCGGATTTAGTGGCCAGGTGAGCGTTTATGGAATTCCATCCGGCCGTTTGCTTCGTGTAATTCCCGTTTTTTCTGTTGACCCTGAAAAAGGCTGGGGTTATAGCGAAGAAACAAAACCGATGCTGAATACTTCGCATGGTGAAGTTCCCTGGGGCGATCAGCATCATCTCGACCTCTCTCAAACCAATGGCGAAATTGATGGCCGCTGGTTGTTTGCCAACGAAAACAACACTCCGCGTGTGGCAAGGATTGACCTTAAAACATTCCGCACTGCAGAAATTATTGAAATACCGAACAGCGCCGGAAACCACTCTTCTCCTTTCATTACTGAGAATACAGAGTATGTAGTTGCAGGCACCCGCTTCAGTGTTCCAATGGATTACGAAAACGGTGATGTTCCTATTGATTCATACAAAAAGAATTTTAAAGGAACCATTAGTTTCATCAGTGTAGCGCCAAAAGATGGTGAGATGAAACTTGCCTTCCAACTTTTGTTACCAGGAATGAACTTTGATCTAAGCCATAGCGGGAAAGGCCCCAGCAGCGGATGGTTTTTCTTTAGCACCTACAACTCAGAACAAGCGCATACTCTACTTGAAGTAAACGCTTCAAAACGTGATAAAGACTATATCCTTGCGGTTAACTGGAAAAAAGCAGAAGAATATTTTAAAGCGGGAAAAGGTAAAAAAGTTCCTGCAAAATATGCGCACAACGTGTACAGCGACTCAACACATTCTGCAACTTCTACTATTGAAACAGAAAGCACCGTTATTGATACAAAAGATTTCCCTGATATTGCTTACATGATTCCATGTCCTAAATCTCCGCATGGTTGCGACGTAGATCCTACAGGACAATATATTGTAGGAAGCGGAAAACTGGCAGCATTGATTCCGGTATTTTCTTTCGATAAAATTCAAAAAGCCATTGCTGCAAAAGATTACGATGGCGATTATGGTGGAATTCCGGTGATAAAATATGAATCAGCTTTGCATGGTGAAGTGAAAAAACCAGGCTTAGGCCCATTGCATACAGAGTTTGATGGCAAAGGAAATGCTTATACTACTTTCTTTATTTCATCTGAAGTGGTAAAATGGAGTTTGAATGATTTGAAAGTCTTGGATAGACACGCTACTTACTATTCTCCCGGACACCTTTGTATTCCCGGCGGTGATACAAAAAAACCTTACGGAAAATATTTGATAGCTTATAATAAAATTACCAAAGACAGGTATCTTCCTACAGGCCCGGAACTGGCACAATCTGCTCAACTATTTGATATCAGTGGTGATAAAATGAAATTGCTTGCTGATTATCCAAGCATTGGTGAACCTCACTATGCACAGGCTGTTCCGGCAGAATTGATTGCAAAAAATTCAACCAAAATCTTTAAGATTGAAGAAAATAAAAATCCTTATGTTACCATGGGCGAAGGAAAATCAAAAGTAGTTCGCAATGGAAATCGTGTAGATGTATATATGACGATGATCCGTTCACATTTCTCACCCGACAATATTGAAGGTGTGAAAGTAGGTGACGATGTGTATTTCCATCTTACCAACCTGGAACAGGATTGGGATGTTCCTCATGGATTTGCTGTAAAAGGAGCAAACACCGGTGAATTGCTGGTAATGCCGGGAGAAACACAGACCTTGAAATGGAGTCCTCAAACTTCAGGAATCTACCCAATTTATTGTACCGATTTCTGTAGTGCATTGCACCAGGAAATGCAAGGCTACGTGCGGGTTTCAATAAAGGGTTCTAATGTGCCAATCTCATTTAGCCTTGGCAAAAACTCTGATGCTGCAGATTCTTTATTGAAAAAATAAAAAGGCTTAAGGCAAAAAGGCCGCACGTCAATAAATAACGTTCGGCCTTTAGCCTTCAGCATCCAACAATTATTAAACAAAATAAAATGAAAACCTTTTTCAAATTATTGCCAATAATTACTGTTGCATTGATGATTTCATGCAACCAAAGTACCCAAACAAAAACTGATATTTCATCCGATACAGATGCATTTTCTATTTCAGGCGGACAAGAAAATGTGAAGGATAGTGATTCGCAAAAAGACGTGGTGAAAGTAGCAATGGGTTCAAAAGACCATACAACTCTTGTAGCAGCATTGAAACAAGCAGACCTGGTAACATCTTTGTCAAATGCCGGACCTTTTACTGTTTTTGCACCAACAAATGAAGCATTCAATAAACTGCCAAAAGGTACGGTTGAGGCATTGATGAAAGATGATAAAAAGGAAGATTTACAAAACATTCTTCAATATCATGTTTTCATGTCTGCGTTAACGCCACAATCTTTTACTGACGGACAAACATTGGGAATGGTAAACGGAGATAACATATCCGTGAGTGTGAAAGATGGAAAAACGATGCTTAATAATTCAGCTACCATTATTGGCTCTGTTCAGGCATCGAATGGAATGATCTATGTGATTGATGGTGTTTTATTGCCACCGGCAAAAAAATAAATAAACCTGTTTTGTACAGGCGCAAAATCGCCTGTACAAAACTTTTTGAAAGAGGCGTATTGACGGCATCTTTCGAATAAAATTTTCGTTATGAAAAACAAAAAATTGGCCACACTCTCAAGAGTGATAACCGTTATCTGCGGATTTGCTTTAATCGTTGTTTTATTTGTTCCTCTATGGCAAATAGAATTAGCAGCACCTCAATATCCGGAAGGACTGGTATTGAAAATGTATCCCAATAAATTGGCCGGAAACGTAGATGTAATCAATGGTTTAAATCATTACATCGGTATGAAAACCCTTCATGCAAACAACTTTATGGAGTTTACGATATTGCCTTATATCATTGGATTTTTCGCTGCTTTTTGTTTTTTGGTTGCCATTATAAATAAAAGAAAATGGCTTCTAGGCCTGCTCGTCTCTTTCTTTTTATTTGGCGTAATTTCAATGTTTGATTTTTACCGGTGGAATTACAATTATGGCCACGATCTTGATCCAAATGCTGCCATCCAGGTTCCGGGAATGAGTTATCAGCCGCCTCTGATTGGATACAAACAATTATTAAATTTTGGCGCTTATTCGATTCCGGATACCGGCGGATGGATCTTTATCGGCGTGGGTTTATTCTTATTAATCGCTTTCATTATTCAATGTAAAAAAAAAGAAAAAGCAGTTATGAAAACAGTAAGTAAAAAAGCTGCGACCGCTCTTGCAAGTTTATTGATTTTTGGATTGATGTCTTGTAATTCAGGTCCACAGCCGATTAACCTCGGTCAGGATGCTTGCAGCTTTTGTAAAATGAGCATCGCTGACAAACGTTTTGGTGCAGAAATAATCACCAATAAAGGAAAAGTTTTTAAGTTTGACGATATGCATTGTATTGCAGGATTCATCAAATCGAATGAAGTTGCCAAAAGCGATATCAAGGAAATATGGCTCGTAAATTATGCTGAACCGCACAATTTTATTCCGGCTCAAAAAGCATTTCTTTTTGAAAGTGCAGATCTGCATTCGCCAATGGGTGGCAACATTGCAAGCTTCGATAATGAAAGCAAGTTGACTGATTTAATGAAAATAATGAAAGGACAGCCGCTTACATGGAATGAATTTATCAATGAAAAATAAATGAAGATTGTAAACATCATATTGATTTTTCTTTTGTTATCCGTAGGTAAGAATGTGGATGGTAAAAGTATCGTTGTTGGAAAAACCATTTCTGTTGGAAAAAACAAGGAAATTAAAACCATTCAAAAGGCGGTGGAAATTGCTCAAAATGGTGATACAGTTTTGGTGGATGCCGGATTGTATAAAGAGGGCGGAATTGTTATTGAAAAATCCATTGTTCTAAAAGGAATCAATCATCCTGTGATTGATGGAGAATACAAACATGAAATTCTTTTTATCAGGGGAAAAGAAATCACTGTTGATGGTTTTAAACTACAACATACCGGCCGTTCAGAAATAAAGGATATTGGCGCGATAATGATATACGATAGTTACCATGTAACTGCGATCAACAACATTGTAGATGATGCCAATTTTGGTATTTCTCTTCAAAATAGCAGAAGCTGCACGGTTAAAAACAACAGCATAACTGCTTACGGAAAAAATGAAGTGCAAAGTGGAAATGGCATTCATTGCTGGAAGTCAGACAGCTTGTTGATCATCGGGAATAAGATCACCGGATGCCGCGATGGAATTTATTTTGAGTTTGTAACCAACTCTTTGGTTTGGAGAAATATCAGCAGGAAAAATGTACGTTATGGAATTCATTTTATGTTCTCTCATCACGATACTTATATCTCAAATATTTTTGAAGAAAATGAATCAGGCGTTGCGGTAATGTACACCAATCACATCCGCATGTACAACAATTATTTTCTGAACAACTGGGGCGGCGCGGCTTACGGCATTTTGCTAAAGGATATTACAGACGCCGAAATATCCGGAAATCATTTTACTAAAAACACTACTGCCCTACACATGGAAGGCTGCAGCCGCAACAATTTTTATAAAAACACTTTTTTGAACAATGGTTATGCACTGAAAATTCAGGCGAGCTGTGATGACAATGCTTTTTATGAAAATAATTTTATGGGAAACACTTTTGATGTTGGTACCAATGGTTCCCTTGTACTCAATACATTTAATGGAAACTATTGGGACAAGTATGAAGGCTATGATTTGAACCGCGACAATATTGGCGATGTTCCATATCATCCTGTAAGCATGTATTCAATGATTATCGAAAGCAATCCTGCTGCCCTCATGCTTTTCAGAAGTCTGATCGTTTCTTTATTAGATAAAAGTGAAAAAATATTACCGGGCATCACTCCGGAAAATTTAAAAGATGAAAAACCCTTAATGAGGCCGTTGAAACTATGATAAACACGAAAAATATAACCAAGAAGTTTGGAAAACTTACCGCCCTTGATAATGTATCCGTTACATTTTCAAAAGGAGAATGCATTGCTTTACTCGGGCCAAATGGCTGTGGGAAAACCACTTTGATAAAAACATTGTTAGGCATGGTGGTTCCCAATAGGGGTTCCATTTATTTTAATAATGAATTAATTGCCGGCAAATGGCAGTACCGCAGCCACATTGGCTATATGCCACAAATTGGCCGTTATCCCGAGAATATGACCATTGCCAATGTGATAGACATGATGAAAGACATCAGGAAAGGAAGCGATAAAAATCCTGACGAAGAATTGATAGATGCCTTTGGATTAAAAAAAATGATGAACAAAAAGATGAGTACGCTTTCCGGTGGCACCACACAGAAAGTGAGCGCTGCCCTTGCTTTCATGTTTCATCCTGATGTATTGATCCTCGATGAACCAACTGCAGGATTGGATCCGTTGTCTTCAGAAAAACTGAAGCAAAAAATAATCAAAGAAAAACAAAATGGAAAACTCATCCTCATTACTTCACATATTTTGAGCGAGCTCGATGATTTGATAACTGAGGTCTTTTACATGCACGAAGGAAAGTTGTTGTTTCATAAAAAACTTTCCACTTTGAAAGAAGAAACGGGTGAAATTAAATTGGCAAAAGCGATTGGCAAGATAATGAAGGAACCCGTTGATTATTAAATTATTGAATTAGTCAATTATCTGATTATTGAATTATTGTTATGAAAAAGATATTAAAATATGTTATCGTAGATATTGTACAGAATAAAATTGTGTTGATCTATACACTTTTATTGCTGCTCATTTCATTTACTGTTTTCAATGTGGAAGACAATGCAGCCAAGGGAATGCTCAGTTTGTTGAACATTGTTTTGATCATTGTTCCACTCATTTGCATTATTTTTTCCACCATTTATATTTATAACAGTTCAGAATTCATTGAATTGCTCGTGAGCCAGCCTGTAAAAAGAAGAACCATCTGGTTGAGTATTTTTTCCGGATTAGCAAGTTCTTTATCGATTGCTTTTTTCATTGGAGCCGGCATTCCTATCCTGCTTTATCATGCTGATGCTACAGGATTTATGATGATTGCAATGGGATTATTTCTTACGATCGTTTTTGTAAGCATTGCGATGCTTGCTGCAGGGTTAACAAGAGACAAAGCGAAAGGAATTGGACTTTCAATCCTGCTGTGGCTCTACTTCTCATTAATATTCGATGCATTGGTTTTATTCTTATTATTCCAGTTCCAGGATTATCCTTTGGAAAATGCGATGGTAGTTTTTAGTTTTTTAAATCCGATAGATCTTAGCCGCATTCAGATCCTTTTGCAAATGGATATTTCAGCTTTAATGGGTTATACAGGCGCTGTTTTCCGTGAATTTTTTGGAAGTAATACAGGAATCCTACTTTCATTTGTTGGGTTATTTATCTGGATCGTTTTCCCAATCATGATTTCTATGAGAAAATTCAAAAGGAAGGATTTGTAAAAATTGTAAAAAATATTTTTTAAGAGATTTATAAGCAGTTTTCAAATTCCTTTTTGACATTATTTGTTCTTTTGCTGAAATAAAAATTGCTAAAAAATATTTCTTCAGACTAAGCTAATTTTTCTATTTTTGCAGGCCTTAAAATTACCGTTATTGGTAATTGGTCCTATAGCTCAGTTGGTTAGAGCACCTGACTCATAATCAGGTGGTCCCAGGTTCAAGTCCTGGTGGGACCACTTAAAAATCAAGCATTTATGTATTAAAAATCATAAATGCTTTTTTTATTTGCAAACAATTTGCAAACAAAATGGCCTAAAAATGGGAAAAAACGATTTGATTTTATCTCCGGAATTTGAATTGTTAATGGGATTATAGAAGATATTTGCGCTTATAGAAAATCGCATCGTTCTTTGCTTATTTAAAATAAAAGAACGGGAACGTCAGTGATTTGGAACAGTACCATTCAAGACAATAACTTTTACTCCAAAGTGTCACACTTTTTACAATTTTGATTTTCGCTGAACAATAATTAGAATCAATAAAAATATTATTGTCAAATTTTTAAAAATCCCTACCTTGTACCACAAACTCTGCAATTACCTCTCAAATTGAAAGTTGTTGATACTAAATTTTCTTTGAGTTCACTACTGAAGCAAGTTTCTTGAAAGAGCTTAAATATTTATAGCAATGCTATCATGTGTAATTATGTAATAAAACAATCGATTTAAGAATACCAAAATTAAATAATCATGAAAATCCTACATACTGCTGATTGGCACTTAGGTCAATTATTTCATGAGTATGACAGAACTTATGAGCATCAACAATTTTTAAATTGGTTGGTTAAAACTTTACACGAAGAACAAGTAGATGTATTATTGATTAGCGGAGATGTATTCGATCTGTCGAATCCATCAGCGTCATGTATAAAGATGTTTTATTCCTTTCTGAATAAGGCAATAAAAGTTAATTCTAATCTCCAAATCATCATTACGGCAGGTAACCATGATTCTGCTTCCAGGCTGGAATCACCGAAACCACTTTTAGAATCAACTAACATCCATATAATTGGACTTGTCGAAAAAGATAAAAAGGGTAATATTGATTGCGAAAAATTAATTGTTCCATTAAAAGATAAAGATGAAAACGTCCAAGTCTGGTGCATGGCTGTGCCCTTCCTGCGCATGGGAGATTACCCTGTAATTGAAGATTGTAATAATCCTTACGCAGAAGGTGTTGCCAAACTATATGAGCAAGTTTATCAGTGCGCTTTTGATAAAACTCAAGATGGCCAATCGATAATTTGTATGGGACATTTGCATACCCAACAAGCAGAAAAAACGGGGATGGATGATTTTGAAAGATTAATTATGGGAGGTATTGAATGTATTTCTGCAACAGCGTTTCATGAAGACATAAAATATGTTGCCTTAGGACATATTCATAAAGCCCAACGGATCGGCGGAAAAGAACATATTCGCTACTGCGGAAGTCCTATTCCTATGTCTTTTTCAGAATTAAATTATAAACATCAGGTAGTAGTTTTTGAACTGGTGCGAGGGAAATTGAGCAATCTGGATATAATAGAAGTACCGGTAACTGTTCCACTGTTAAGAGTTCCATCCCGGCATAGTAAATTTTCTGAAGTATTAACTGCGCTGGAACAATTGCCACCTAAGAATGGCCATCCCCATTTAATGCCTTATGTGCAAGTGTGCGTTTTACTGGATAGTCCCGAACCAGCCCTACGTTTTAAAATTCAATCTGTATTGAACGGGAAGAATGCCCGGCTTGCAAAGATTGATGCCAGGTATCCGGAAACCGTATCATCAGAAAACAACGGATTAGTTATGGCGAATGACAAATTGCAGGAATTGCAACCCTCAGATGTATTCTCGAAGATATATCAGTCAAGATATAATAATCCTGTTCCGGGAGAAATACAAATATTATTTAACCAGGTAGCTGCTGAGATATCACAAATGGAATCTGAATGAAAGTATTAAGAATCCGCATTAAAAACCTGGCTTCTCTTGAAGGTGTTACATCAATCAATTTTAACGAAGAGCCCTTGTGCTCGGCAGGAATCTTTGCTATTACCGGAGCAACAGGTGCCGGGAAATCCACAATTCTGGATGCTCTTTGCCTTGCCTTGTATGCAAAGACACCAAGATATTTACAAGCCAAAGAAACGGGTATTGATGTTCAGGATATTGGAGGTGGGTCCATCAGTCAAAGTGATATAAGGGGCATATTACGCGACGGAACTGCGGAAGGTTTTGCAGAGGTTGATTTTGTGGCCGTCGATGGGCAACATTATCGGGCTGCCTGGAATATAAGGCGCTCAAGAAATAAAGCAGAAGGTAGTTTACAAGCGTACACAGTAACGTTAAAGAATATTAGTACAAACACCGATATTGCCGGGAGGAAAACTGAATTGTTATCGCAAATCGAAAGACTGGTCGGATTGAATTTTGAACAATTCACCCGTTCTGTATTACTGGCGCAAGGGGATTTTACAGCCTTTCTAAAAGCGCCGAAGGATGAAAAGTCTTCTTTGCTCGAAAAGTTAACTGGTACACAGATTTATTCAGAAATCTCACAACGGATTTTTGAAAAACACAGGAATGAAGCACAGGAACTACGGGACCTGAATCTTCAATGTGAAGGAATTCTTACGTTAACCCGTGAAGAATTGGATGCTTACACCCAACAAAAAGAAGAAATCGAAAAAAACATCCCGCAGCAGGAAAAGCAGGTTGAACTTCTAAGCAGAGAAATTAACTGGCATACGCAGATTTCTTCATTGCAATCTAATTTGGTAATGGCCAGTGAAAAATATAACCAGGTAGTTGAAGCGAAAGCAAATGCTGTTTCAAGAGAACAAAAACTAAAGCAGGTACAACGTATACAACCAGCAAGAAGCCTGGTAGAGGGTAAGCAACAAACCGAAACGCAACTGTTTGGAAAATTGTCAGTATTGAAAGAAACAGAAGCCACTCTATCCGGGCTGCAAAAGCAAAAAGAAGAATTGGAAGAATTGTTACTGACTGCCAAAGAAAAATTAACTACCAGGATCAAGGCACGGGAGGATGCAAAACCTTTATTAGAAGAAGCGAAAGTATTGGATGTACAGATAAGCGAAAGAACAGCACAGGTGACAGATGCCAAACATGAACGCGATACTGCTTTGGAAAATAAAAAAAATCAGGAGAGGCAATTAAAAGAAAAGCAACAGGAATCTGATCAATTGCTGGCAGGTATTGATGCCTTAAAGAAGTGGAAGGAAAAAAATAATGCAAGGCAGCCCATTGCTGAAAATCAAAGCCTGATTGTAGCAAAACTCAATGATGCTCAACAGCAGTTAGATGATTTGCAGGTTCTTTCAACTAACATTCAAATCACTACAGATAACATTGATAAGCAAAAGAAGGAAAAAGAAAGGCTGACAACAGCATCAGTTACTATTTCGGGGGAGTTGCAGGCAGCGCAGCAGGATTATGATAAATTGTCTGAAGCTATCTTATCTGTTGATTTACCTGCTTTAGAAAATGAGAAGACAGCAATTGACGGGATGTTGGAGGACATGATACGTGCAGAAGCGCATTGGAAAATATTATTTAGTAAGCTCACTGCTTTTAAGGAGTTAAATCAAAAGTTAGCTACCAATAAAGCGGAAGTTGGAAATACGGAAACTTCATTGAAGGACGCGACAGAACAACTCGGCAAAATGCACGTACAACAGGAAGCCTCTCTCAGGATGTTGGAGAAAGCACGCCTTGCTGCTGCTGAAAACGTCGAGACGCTCCGCCAGCAACTAACACCCGGTGATCCATGCCCGGTTTGTGGAAGCGAAGAACATCCTTATGCTATTCATAATCCTCAGCTTGATCATGTGTTATCAGAACTGGAAGCAGATCATCATAAAAACCAATTGGTTTTTAGAGAAAGTCTCAAAAAGCAAAGTATCCTGGGGGAAACCTGCACACAACTGAAAAAGACAATTGCTGAGCAGGAAAAAGAGATTATATCGCTTGAACGTGAATTAGATCCTTTAAAAATCGATTGGGTCCGGTTTCCGGTATATAAAGATTGTGCTAAGCTGACTGACGAAGAAAAGTCACCTTGGATACAAGAGCAGATTCTTGCTAAAAGAGTGATACAAAAGGGCATTCATGAAAGGGTTCAGACCTACTATCATGATAAGCAACAATTGGAGAAACAGCAACAATTAATTATAAAAGTTGACAGGCAACGAAATGAAAATAGTAACCAAATAAAAGACGCTGACCGGGCACTTAAATCTCACCTTGAACAACTTGAGCAGCATAATAAAGAGATCGTAAAAGTAAATAACGAATTATCCGCTACTGAGAAAATGCTGACTCCTTATTTCTCAGTCACCGATTGGTTCGACCAATGGAAAAAAGATCCTGAACAATTTATAAAGAGCATAAATGCCTTTGCTGTAAAATGGAAAGCCGATATGCAAAAACTAGATGAAGACTCAAGGCAGCATAGCGTATTATTGGAAACACTAAAAGCTATGGACGACAGATTGAAAAACCTGCAGACTGAATGGGTAAAAAAAGAAGGAATTCTGTCGGGTTTCAATAACCGGCTTATTGATTTAGGCCAAAAGCGGCAATTGATTTTTAATGGAGAAGCCGTATCAAAGATTGAACTCGGATTGCAAGAAGATATAGATACTGAACAGCAGGCATTGGATAAACATGAGGGAAACAAGGAAGCCATGCAAACAACTATTACACGGACTGAGACGCAGATAGAACAAACGGCAAAAGACGTTACACAACTACAACTCCGGTTAGCAGCTAATACTGAAAAAATACAGCAATGGCTTTTTTCTGATAATGAAAAAAATGGCTCCATACTAGATGAAGACGGTTTATTGCAGATGCTGGCTCTGACTGAGGAATGGATAGAAACAGAACGGGCCTTTCTAAGAGCAATGGATGATGCTATTACTGAGGCACAATCCGTGTTGAATGAAAGAAGAATGTCTTTGGATGGGCATGAAAAACAAAGAATGTCTGAAAGACAACCTGAAGAATTGAATGGTTTATTATCACAAGCTAAAGATGTATTGAAAAATTCCACCGAGCAAAAAAACAAGATGCAATTTCAATTGGAGCAGGATGCAGCGAACAAAAAGAAAATCGGTGCTCTTCTGGAAACTATTAATGCAAAAGCAATAATTGTAGAAAATTGGGCAAAGCTGAATGACATTATTGGTTCTGCCGATGGTAAGAAATTCAGGCAGATTGCCCAAGAATATACGCTGGAGGTATTATTGAGCTATGCCAACATTCATTTAGAAATGCTGAGCAAAAGATATTTATTACAACGAATACCGGATACCCTCGGGCTACAGATTTTGGATCAGGACATGGGCAATGAAATACGAACTGTATTTTCTCTTTCGGGAGGAGAATCCTTTCTCGTGTCTCTGGCGCTGGCATTGGGATTAGCTTCTCTTTCTTCCAGCCGAATGCAGGTAGAATCATTGTTTATTGATGAAGGCTTTGGCTCTTTAGATCCTTCAACCTTGAACATAGCCATGGATGCGCTGGAACGCCTGCACAACCAGGGACGAAAGGTAGGTGTGATATCGCACGTGCAAGAAATGACGGAAAGGATACCTGTACAGATTAAAGTGAGCAAGGAGAACAGTGGAAGGAGTAAGGTGGAGGTGGTGGAATTTTAATAATTAAAAATCAATTCTAATGAAGATGAAATTTTTAAAAGCTGGGAATGGAGATTCATTTCTATTGTCCTTCAAAGACGATGAGCTAAATAGGAATATCCTTATAGATAGCGGTATTGAAAGCACTTACTACAATAGTTCTACAAATAATTATGGAGATCTGAAATCAGAAATAGATAACATTAAAGATAAGAAGGAAGTTATAGACCTACTGGTACTTAGTCATATTGATAATGACCACATTTGTGGTTTGACTGAATGGTTTTCAAGAGATGAAGATGCTTATAAATTGATAAAGAACATTTGGTTTAATTCAGGTAAGACGATAGCTGCTTATTTCAAAGAGCCTGAAAACAAGGATTTGCAAATTGAGCTTAAAGTTTTTACCAATCCTCAAACAGGAGTTAATGAGGCAATCGAATTTGAAAATTATTTGCTTAAACACAAGATATGGGATAAAAAAATTGTAATTCAGGGAGATGTGGTAGAGGATCATGGTGTTAAAATACAAATACTGTCTCCGGATAAAGCACAATTAATCAAACTGCTAAAAGAATATAAAAAAGTTACTGGTGATGATGCCTATACAGCTCCAAAGGAAAAAGACTGGGGAAAGAATATTTCAGATTATATAAAAGAAGAAAATGAGGACGGGTTTAAATTCTTACAAGATAATAGCCCCAAAAATGGAAGTTCCATTTCTTTCATACTTACAATCAATAAAAAAAATTTTCTATTCTTAGGAGATTCACACCCCAAGGCCATTGTATCATGTTTAGAACAGATGGGATACAATAAAGAAAACCCTCTTGAAGTTGAACTGCTTAAAATTTCCCATCATGGTAGTAAAAGCAATACAAATAAGGAATTATTAGAACTCGTGAAAACTGATAATTATTTTATTAGCACTGATAGCACGGAGCACAATCATCCTAACAAAAGAACTTTGGCCAGAATTATTAGTGTAAATCCAAATGCGATTTTTCACTTCAATTATGAGCATGTTCGAAATGAGCTATTTTCTACACAGGACAGGCAAGATTTTCAAATAAAAGCCCTATTTACTAAAGAATTAAATTTTAAGTAATGACACTAGATGAATTAAAACTTTATACTGTTCGAGTAAATAATGGTAGCGGAAGTTTATTTCAACCGATATTAAACGGCGATGAATTTACTTATATCCTTACAGCTAAGCACCTATTTGAAAATGGCATGAGGGACGAAAATGATGAGATTATACCTCCGATTTCTGATGGAACAAAAATTTCTATTTTTAGACAAGTAAATGGCGACGGCCAATGGCAAAAGATTCCAATCCCATTTACTCTTACAAGAGGCGTTACATACTTCCCGCATTTAGTAGCCGATGCTGCAATATTGAAAATTGATTTCTTGCCAGGGTTTGATCAAATTGTATCTATTGACCTTCCTAGAATAAATGCTTTATACTATTTAAATGGATTCCCCAATCAGTTCGAAGGACAGGCTGGTGAAGAATATACAACATATAGTATTAAAGAGTTTGAAGCTTCCGGAGATCATTCGCAAAATGCCCAACTCACTAATAATGTCTTAAACAAATTACAAGTTGAAGGAATGTCGGGAGGAGGAATTTTAGAATTGAAAGATGGTCAAATCTGTATTTTAGGCATTCAAAGTAGAATAAAACATCCGCAATTTGCTAACGGAAAAATATGCTTCGTTCCTATGAAATATTTTTCGGAAATAATCCAATATGAAGAGTACAAGACATTTCTAACAGTATTGCATCCCCCATTTGTTGGAAAGTTTGATTTTCTTAAAGATGAAGCGTTTGCATTGAAAGTTGACGCCTGGGATGAAAATGCAATGTTGTCCCTTAGAACTCATTTAAGAAATAAAGCCTTAACCGTAATTCAGTCAGATGTTACCCCCATTGGTATAAAGAAGCTTTTCAAAAACAGGTTATTAATTGATGAAAACGAAGCCTATTGTTTAGATACTAAAAATATATGGATAGCCTGGTTAGAATTTCTCACAATAATGAACATAGTAAAAGAAGATAGCCTTACTATACAACAATTGAACGAAACATTTGATAGCATTAGATTAAAATACCTTGACACTAATGACTGGACCGATTTTGTTCCTGATAAATTATCCAAATCAGATTATTTAGGCTTACAACCAGATTCAACGGTAATCGTCAGTACAAGAACGGCACCGGAAAGACCATTTATAATTCCAAAAGGGAAAATAGTTGATATTGCTCGAGTATATGACAAAAGTGGTTTCAGAACCGATAAAGGAATAGACCCCTTTACTTCTTTCAATTTTGTCCACTTAGATTATTTTAAAAAGAAATGTATAATAGATAAAATGGCTGCATACCAAAATTTAAGTGAACAAGAATTTTTAGCATTATTAAAAAATGAATACAATGAGTTATTTAACTGATGATCTACAAACTGCATTAAAAAGTAAGTTTTCTGATATACTATTTGAATACAGGGAAATAAATTTTGGTGGGACCATTCCAGCTTTCTTTATAAATATTAAGGATGAGGAAAATCTAAGAGCTCAATGGAAAGCTGTCACTGAATTCATTGCTATAAATTTCCAATCATCACTCAAGAATGAATTTAGTGTGTGGAATGTTTACTTATTTTTTGTTACTCCTGATGTGATCAGTGATGAATTAAAATATGCCATTGAGAATGATACTTTTTCAAGTAGAAAAATTGTGATTACTCCTGAGCTTGAGATAGACGTTATAATAAAAGAGCAAATATTAAACACTGATCTCAGTATTACCCCTACTATTGTCAAACAAGAAGCACAATTTGCTCCAAATTCAATTGTATGGGAATATTTAAATCAAATCCCCCCCAAAAAAAAAGTAACAGAGGAAATCACAGCCGGTTTGAATCTAATCATTGAAAAATTGAAACTCTAAGATCATGAAATTTAAAAAAGTAGAAATTTCAGCGTTTAGGATTTTCGATGACCCTCAATACGCAACGTTTGATCTTACAGCTAAATCAGGAAATGCTGCAGGTTTTGTTTCTTTATATGCTCCTAATGGCTTTGGTAAAACATCATTTTTTGATGCGGTAGAGTATGGGATGACCGAGTCCGTTGATAGATTCTATTTACGTGCAGAAGAGTTGGAAAAACTTGCTAATCTGCAATCAATCGATAAGTTCATTCGGCATTCAAATTCCGACCGGGATACTTATGTAAAAATTTATACCGATAACGAGCAAAGACAAATCATTAATACGCCGTTTTATAAGCACGGTAAACAGAAGCATGATCTTAATCTGGATCCTAAAAGGAGAAAAGAGGATCCTTTTCAAAAAGTTATTTTATCGCAAGAATGGATTTCAGCTTTTTTGACAGAAATTAATGGTGAATTCCGATATAAGAAATTTATGGATATCCCTGAGCTTGCTCCAATTAATAATTACTATACTAACCTTAAGCATTTACTAACATCATATTGGAATAGGAAAAATAAACTAATAGAGAATAAAGCTGAGTTTGAAAAGAATATTCAAAGTGTTAGCGATGGAAATTTACTCGAAACTATAAATAACCAGATAGGGATACTGATTGAAAAATTCGGAGATCAATCATTGACAAAACTTTCTCTTTCAACTACCCAGGAAGAAATAAAGTTGATTAAAGATAAAATAGCAGGTAGAATTGACTCAAATAATCGTGAAAATTTGTTGACTGAGTTATTAAGCTATGTCACTGTATCAAAGTCGGGTAACGAATCCAATATCGGTATCGACACTTTCTTTCAATTGATTGAAAATAATAAAAATGCTACGGCAAAGTTATTAGAATTACGACAGCTGCTGGGCAAGTTTGAAGCATTCGAAGGGTTAAATACAGAAATTGAAAATAACAAGCGTTTGCAAGAAAGCTACCTTGGCGAAAAAGATCAAATAACAAAAGCGTTATCTGATTTTTCGGAATATGAAAGAGTAGAAGGCATTTTAAAAGATAAAAACAGAAAAAAGGAGGAACTAGAAGAGTCCTTTATCAAGATTAATGAGCAGTTGGAGAGTTTGCGTAGAATCGAGATAGAAAAACGTGGTCAGATTGAAGCGTTACTACGAAAGATAGGAGAGTTGAATCGGCAAAAGACTGGCCTACCTTCAAAGAGGATAGATTTTTTGAATTTAGAATCTCAAATTGCTACAGAAAGAAAACAGTTAAATGATATTAAATCAGAGATTGATAAAAATGATAAAGAATATAGAAACATTCTACCTGTTATCGCAAGTCTTCAAAAAGTAATACAAGAAATTCCACAAAGTATTTACCCTCAGATTTCTGAAAAGGATAGTGCCGTTCTTACTCCTTTAATTCAACGATTGAAATATAATCAACAAAATCTTTTAGCTGCTAAAGAGCAGATTAGTGCATTAGAGTCTACTATTGCACAACATCATACATTGAACACTACTATTGCTGAGTTTATTCAGGCTGGCTTATCTATAGTTCATCAACGGCAAGCAAAAGAATGTCCATTGTGTGAACAGAAGTATGGATCTTACGAAGATCTGGTAAAAAAAATTACTGATAATAATGCGTTAGATGAATCATTAAAAGTTCTTTTAGCTCAAAAAAGTACAATAGATACTAGTATTTTAAAATTATCAAACGATATAAAGGATAATACATATGTACTTCTTAATTTTTACCAAAAACAGCTCGATGGGTTAATAGTAAAAAGTCAAGAATTATCACAGCTTATTGATGGCTCGAAAATACGTATGAGTGCCTTGGAAGGGGTTTTGGCAAAATTGGAACACGGAAGATTAAATTACAATATCGAATTTGATGGGCTTTCTTTTGAAGAGTTTGAAAAGAAACTAGATGAAAACCTAAGAGAATCTCAAAAATTAAAAGATGAAATAACTCCACAGTCAGATGAAAACAAACGATTGATCAATACTGCAAATGATCAATTTAAATCAACAAATGAACAAATAGATCTTATTAGAAAAGAAATAGAAGTTTTACTGTCGAATGCAAAATATCTATTCATTGTGGATTGGTTCAGGCAAAACTTTTCGGAACAAGAAATAAATAAACAATTAGTTGCGCAAAAAGAAACTTCATTGGCAGAAAATATTAGTACACTTAATACTAAACGGCTAGACATTGAAGAAAAAATTGCCAGTATCAATACTGACCTGGCTTCTTTTAAGAAAGAAAATTTGATAAGTGAGAAAAATGACTTGGAGAAGTATAGACAAGATAATGATGCCAAAATTAATGCATATCGCTATTTCTTAAAAGATAAATTAGATATTGTAGTCGCACAAATGGATCTAGCCGCACTTTCTGTTATATTGGAAGATAAGCGTTTAAAATATGATGAAGAATTAAGTCAAGTAAGAATTAGTCGGGAGGAATACAAAAAACTAGAGCGCTATAGTGAAAATGTGTGGCCTTTTTTACAATCTGAAAATGCTAAAGTGGAATTGGCAAATGCAGTAACGGAACTTGAATTTTTGGAACAGAAAGTTGAACCTCTTTTACAAAGTGAACGAAATAAAGCGAAAGAATATCTTGACTCAAGAATTAAAAATTTCTTTCATGAGGATTTGATCAATGCATTATATAAAAAAATCGATCCCCATCCAGATTTCAAATTTGTACAGTTTAAAGCAAATTTTGACGCAGATATACCAAGGTTGGATGTATTTGTAAGGAATACAAAAAATGAGGACTCTCTGATCCCAAACCTATATTTTAGTACTGCTCAAATCAATATTTTGAGTCTAAGTATTTTCTTAGCTACTGCTTTAAATTCAAAAGATTATCAATGTATTTTTATCGATGATCCTATTCAGTCTATGGACAGTATCAATGTATTATCAACAATTGATTTGTTAAGAAGCCTTGTAGTAAATGAAGGCAAGCAAATTATCCTGTCAACCCATGATGAAAATTTCCATAACCTACTTAAAATGAAAATGCCCGATAATCTTTTTGAATCTAGATTTTTGGAATTGGAATCTTTTGGTAAGGTTAAACAAATTGATGGTGTAGCAAATAACGCATTTTAATTTTTCGAAATAATATGATTTATGAATAAGTTATCTACGAATTTAGAAGTTGATTTAATCTACAGCCCCATCATAAATTTTGCTATGCAGCAAAATCATGTGCCTGTTATTCGTAAACTTACCATTAAAAATATTGGCGAAAATGATTTGAATAACATTCAGATTCATATAATTCCGGAGCCGGAATTTGCTGTCGAATGGAATAAGAAAATTGATTTATTGCCCAAAGAGGAAATGGTTCATATTGGTGCGATTGATATAAAAACGATTACAAAGTACCTGTCTGAATTAACAGAAAGAATTGTCGGGAGTTTTACATTGATCATAAAAACTGAAAATGATATTTTATTCCAGGAAGTATATCCAATCGACATCCTGTCTTATGAACAGTGGAACGGTATAGCTATTCTTCCTGAAATGCTGACAGCTTTTATTACACCCAATCATCCTGAAATTGCAAAAGTCATTATTCGTGCTTCAAAGATTTTGCAAAAATGGACAGGCAAACCTTCTTTTGATGAATACCAGAGTTTGAATCCGGACCGAGTAAAAAAACAAATGGCAGCTATCTATGAAGCCATTGCAGAATTAAATCTTGTTTACTGTACAGTTCCCGCAAGCTTTGAAGAAAGTGGCCAGCGCATACGCATGTGTGATACTATCTTTTCTCAGAAGATGGCCAATTGTCTTGATATATCCTTGTTATTCGCGAGTTGCCTGGAAGCGGTAGGGATTCATCCCATCATTATTGTTGTGAAAGGACATGCTTTTGCTGGTGGCTGGTTGGTGAATGAATCTTTTCCAGATAGTGTAAATGATGATATTTCTTTGCTTACTAAAAGAACCGCGGATGGTATCAATGAGATTGTATTAGTTGAGGGTACCTGCATGAATGCCGGGAATAATTCTGCTTTTGATGAGGCCATTCAATCCGCCAATTTTAAATTAATGAACGCGGACGATTTTCTTTTGTTCATCGATATCAGGCGTGCACGATTCAGTGGTATAAGGCCCTTGCCGCTTAAGATTCAAACCCTTAATGGTGTTGAATTTGTGGAGCCTGTTTCACAAAACAGGAACAGCCATATTCCGGAAGAAATTGTACCCGTTGCCAAGATCATGGATGTAGAGAAGATTGATGTATCGAAGAAACAAATATGGGAAAGGAAATTGCTCGATCTTACTTTACGCAATAATTTGCTTAGTCTGAGAATTACCAAAAATACTGTGCAGCTTATTTTTACCCAACTTCCCAAACTGGAGGATGAGCTTGCCATGGGGCATGAATTTCAAATTTTGGCAAAACCAACTGACTGGGATAATCCGCTCAGGAATGCAGGTGTTTATCAATCTATTAATGTTACTGACCCTATTGCCGATCTCGTCAACCATGAGTTTACACAAAAACGGCTGAGATCTTACCTGCCGGAAAATGAGCTCAATGCTAGTCTCACACAGCTTTACAGGGCTTCGCGCTTATCGCTTGAGGAAAATGGCGCTAATACATTGTATATTTCTTTGGGCATGCTAAAATGGTATGAGACAGAAGCTAGTGAACGTCCACGCTATGCACCCATTCTATTAATGCCTGTTGATATTATACGCAAGTCGGCACAAAAGGGATATATAATCAGAACAAGGGAAGAGGAAACCATGATGAATATTACCTTGCTTGAAATGCTCAGGCAAGACTTCGGTATCAGCATTGGCGGCCTTGAAGATTTACCTAAAGATGAAAGTGGTGTCGATTTGAGGAGACTATTCAATATAATACGGCAAGCAATTATGTCGCAAAAAAGGTGGGATGTAGAGGAACAGGTTTTCCTGGGAATTTTTTCTTTCAGTAAGTTTATCATGTGGCATGATATTCATGAAAATGCAGAACAACTGTCAAAAAATAAAATCGTATCCAGTTTGATTGCCGGGAAAATCGAATGGGATATCCAGGATGACACCAATTTAAATGGTGATTTTGATGAGTTGTATCACCCGGCCAATTTTGTACTACCCATAAGTGCAGATTCATCTCAACTGGGAGCCATTACCGAATCTGTAAAAGATAAAAGTTTTGTATTGCACGGCCCACCGGGTACCGGTAAATCGCAAACCATTACTAATATTATTTCAAATGCTTTATACAACGGAAAAAAGGTTTTATTTGTGGCCGAAAAAATGGCGGCTCTTTCCGTAGTGAGGGATCGTTTGGAAAAAATAGGGCTTGGTCCTTTTTGCCTGGAGTTACATTCGAATAAATCGAAGAAGTCATCCGTATTAGAGCAATTAAAAAGAACAGCAGAAGTTGTAAGATCTAATCCGCCGGAAAATTTTCGATCTGAAGCGGAACGAATTCATGAGTTACGCACGGAACTAAACTCTTATGTAAAGGCGCTTCATAAAAAATATCCTTTTGGATTTTCTGTTTTCGAATGTTTCTCGGTTGATGCCCAATTAGAAGGCATATCCGATGTGATCCAATTTTCAGCCTCATCCCTTGAAACACTTACCAGGACAGATGTTACTAATTGGAATGACGTGGTAGAAGAGATACAAGCGGCGGGTTCATTACTGCCACATCCACATAATCATCCGTTGCAACTTGTAAATATTAAAACTTATAGTCAGCAAACTAAGATGGATGCAAAGGACTTACTGGCACAATATCTACAGGCGTTAAAAGATTACAGGATTAGAACCGATGCGCTTTGTGTAAAGCAACAATTAAATGTTCCCGTTCTTAAGGAAAATCAATTTGATGCCTTAAATAGTATAGCCCGTTTACTATTATCGTTGCCTGATATTCCCGCATCGTTTTTCTGTACTGATAATGTGGTTCCCGTTTTAGGCCAGTTAATTGGCATATGCGAGCATGGAATAAGACGGGATGAGTTGAGAAGTGAATTATTTAAAAAATTTCGTGAACCAGTTCTCCAATTACATGGAGAAGAACTTTTGACTAAATGGAATCAGGCTGCGACAAAATGGTTTCTTCCTAAATATTTTGAACAGGGAAGTATAAAGAAAATTTTGAAAAACTGTTCGACAGATGGTAAAGTTGATGAATCCTCCGTAATAGGTACTTTAGAAAAAATTATCGCTCACCAGAAAGAACAACAGGTAATAGAAACCAACTCAAATTTTTTAGCAGGATTGCTTGGTTTTTTATGGAAAAATGGAGAATGTCACTGGACGCAGCTTATATTAATCTCTAATTCAGTAATTCACATAACCCGTGCCCTTATGGTTGCTACTGAGAACGCAACCTTGGCAAAAGCATGGAGAATTAATTTAGGCAATGAACTATCTGAAGGATCAGAAAATTTTCTGGCCGTTCATGGAAAAACATTGCAGGATTTTACTGAATTACATTTCCTGGTCAATTCGCTCGAAAAGAAGCTCACTGAAACTCTTGGTATTAATTTTACTTCACTTAAAGAAAATTCATCCAATTATTTAGAAGAGGTCAGCAACGAAATCTGTAAGATGTCAGCAGCTATTGAGCAATTGAAAGATTGGGTGAGCTGGTTAAATATAAAAGAAATTGCATTGCAGGCTGGCTTATCACCAGTTATTACTGCTTACGAAAGCGGAAAGATTGAAAGCCCTCAGGTAGTAAATGCTTTTAAGAAAGGATTATACCGTTCCAGCGCAAATTACATGATACAAAAAGAAGCGGCGCTTTCTCTTTTTAATGGAAAACTTTTTGAAGATAAGATCAGGCGGTTTAAAGAAATGAACAGGTATTTTGAAAAGCTTACCAGAGAAGAATTATATGCAAAGTTGGCTTCTAAAATACCCGACTTTACCAAGGAATCTGCGCAATCTTCAGAAATTGGATTATTGCAGAGAACTATTCGTAATAATGGCCGGGGAATGCCGATTCGAAAATTATTTGATACCATCCCTAACCTTTTGCCAAGAATTGCACCTTGCATGTTGATGAGTCCCATTTCAGTAGCACAATATTTTGATGCGAGCGGACCAAAATTTGACCTGGTAATATTTGACGAGGCTTCTCAAATGCCCACCTGTGAAGCAGTAGGTGTAATAGCGAGAGCAGCTAATATGATCATTGTGGGAGATCCGAAGCAAATGCCACCTACCAGCTTTTTCTCTTCTGCCAATAATGTGGATGAAGATAATATTGAAAAAGAAGACCTGGAAAGTATTTTAGACGACTGCCTTGCCTTGTCCATGCCTTCCAAACATTTGCTATGGCATTACCGTAGCAAACATGAAAGTTTGATAGCATTTAGCAATTCAAAATATTACGATAATAAATTGCTCACTTTTCCTTCGCCTGATGATATAGCCACGAAAGTAAATTTGGTTCCTGTTAAGGGCTATTATGATAGAGGCAAAACGAGACAAAATAGTTTTGAAGCAAAGGCCATCATAGATGAAATAAAACGTAGGTTGAATGATCCGGAATTGGCCAAAAAAAGTATTGGAGTGGTGTGTTTTAGTTCAGTGCAGCAGATCCTCATCCAAAATATGTTTGATGAATTATTAAGAGTAAATCCGGCATTGGAATCAATAGCATTTGAAACGCAAGAGCCTATTTTTATTAAAAATCTGGAGAATGTCCAGGGTGATGAAAGAGATATTATTCTATTCTCAGTTGGGTATGGGCCGGATAAAGAAGGTAAAGTGAGTCTAAATTTCGGGCCGATTAACAGAGAAGGAGGCTGGCGCAGATTAAATGTAGCGGTTAGCCGTGCAAGATATGAAATGAGGATCTATTCCACTTTGCATGCAGATCAGATTGATACTACACGTAGTGCTTCAGAAGGTGTTTCCAGCATGAAAGCATTTTTAGAATATGCAGAAAAAGGACGTGCAACTTTAGGAATACGAAAGAATATTACAGTGAGTAATGAAGATGGATTTCAAAAAATATTAGCAGAGAAAATACGCCAACGTGGATATGAAGTGAATACCAACATTGGATGTTCCGGTTACAGGATTGATATAGGTATAGTTGATAGAAGAAAACCTTCACAGTATATTCTTGGTATTTTATGCGATGGCAATAATTACTACGCTGCCAAAACTGCCAGTGACAGGGAAATCATTCAACAGGATGTCTTAAAGTTATTAGGCTGGACATTGCATAAAGTATGGTCAACAGATTGGTGGGAAAATGCCAGCCGCGTGATGGATGATGTGTTGTCCGCCATTAAAAATGCTGAAGCAAACGAAGGGAAAGAAATATATAAAGAAGGAACTCCGCAATCTGTTACAAGAGAATCTTTCATTTTAAATAAAACTTCATTTAAGGAGAACGAAACTGTAACAGAAAATCATCTCTCTGCAAACACTTATCAGGTTTGTGAGCTGGATATCGTGTTGTCTTCATCATCAGAAGACTTTCTTCAATTCAGTAATGCTCAGAAAATAAAAGATCAAATTGAGCAGGTTTTGGAAACCGAAGCTCCAATTGTAAGAAATTTACTGGCAAAGCGTGTTCTTACATCATGGGGGATTTCAAAATTAGGGACAAGAATTAATACGCATTTTGAAAGAATTCTGGCGGAGTGCCAAATAAAACAAACCGGGGAAAATGGAGATATTGTTTTTTGGAATACCACATTAGACCCCAACAATTATGAAGGTTATAGAGTCGCAACAATTAATGGACAAAAAAGGAATGCTGAAGATATACCAGCTGAAGAAATAGCGAACGGAATAAAAGAAATACTGAGCAACCAGATCAGTTTACCAAAAGAAGATCTTATTCGGGAAGCATCAAAATTATTTGGTTTTGCACGAACTGGCACCCAGGTGGAGCTTGCTATGAAAAAAGGTATTGAGATGGCATTCCACAAAAATTTTGTGCGGGAAAAAGATGGGAGGATAGTTGTCGAGTAATCTCCTATTAAATACCCTTGCTGCTAAAAATAAAAGGCAATCGACCACAGAATAATAAATAATGTAACTGTTCAAATTTAAGATTGAGATTACCTTTTCTTTTTCTTTTCAACCGCCAATCGATGCTTCTTCTCTAGCTCCTTAATCTGACGTTCTGCCTCGAGAACCTGATCTTTAAAATTGTTGTTATCAAGTTCATATAAACTATCCGTTTTGAAAATGATTTTTAATAGACTCGCATTGCCATTAGCTTTCCAAAATCTATACTTTATATCATTGGCTTCAAATTGCTTTTTTTCAATGTGGCAATTCATCCATCCATAAGCAAATAATAATGAAACGATGAATAGGCTAAGACTGATCCATATGTGCTTATGAAAATGATGAACATGCTTAACCTGATTTGGTTCAGAATTAATATAGTTTGTTCTTAAAGTATTTATTTGATTTGAAAGATCAGTTACACAATTTGTGTTTATTCTGCATTCAGAACTTAACTTCATTATTTCAGATTGGAGTGATTTCATTAGCCTTGCTAATACATTTAATGATTCACAATCTTTAGTCGGATCACTTTGTTTTAATAAAGCAATTTCCATTGCTTCCAACTTCTCTATAATCGTTTGTAATAGTACCTCATTCATCAAAATCTATTTAAATTATGGATGCAACCGGTTTGATTTTTTCTTCCTGCTTTTTTTACCCATTTTCCATTGATAGGGAAGTGTTTGATTATTTTCGTGTGGATTGATTAACGGAAATAAAATATTTGCGTCCTTACCTAATGATTTTTTATTTTCAGAGATAAGGTTTTCTTTGGTATTCGGATTTGAATTTAAACTTGCTGCTGATACCTTAATTGAGGTATTTAATTTCTGCTGTCCAATTGCCTTTTCAAGATTCTTTACAGAAAATTTCCTGTCAATTTCGCTGCCCTTATATTTGAAATTTCCGATTTTAAAACTAATGCCCTGAAACTCTTTTGTTTGCCCTTTGTATTTGTATAACGTTTCAATATTTTTCCTGGCTAATTTTTCTTTAAGATGGTCAAGGCTTTTACTCTGGGGCAGCGTATCTAAAATCGCCTGGTAAATAACATAACGGTTCGCTTCTTTCTCATTTAACTGTTCCAAATGAGTATGCGATAAATTTTTTGAAATCGCTTCTCTTAATCCATATTTAATTGTTAGCTCCTGGGCAACTCTCTTGCCTTTTAAACCTATCCAATTGTCTTTTATTGTTTTGCCTTTATTGTTGACAAGATTGGCAATTATATGGAGATGCGAATGATCTTTGTCGATGTGCTTAGTAATAGAAAACTGGGTGTCTGAAATGTGTATTTTTTGTAAATATTCCCGCGCCATTTCTACCATTTTTTCATCCTCAACTTTCTCTCCCGGATAGAAACTTAGGATGCCGTGGAAAACAGCTTTTGAAAGAGTAGGTCTTAAAGAATGCTGCCTCTCAAAATCTTCAGACATTAATTTCCAGTCATAACTTCTAACGCCTTCGGCATCTAGAACCACTGCTCTTTTTTGATCCTTGCACACATACCTGCAGGCTCCTGAAAATGTTTTTCCTATGATCACTTTGCTTATCATCTTTTCAGTTTCTCTAATAGTTCATCAATAAAATTTTTGTATTTTTCAAACATCAATACGGCTGTCAAAAATCCTTCCTGGTGGCCCTTCTTTGTAAGCTGATTTATATTGTTAGCCATGCCGACCATTTGCCTGACAAATTGCCTTTCTTCCTCATCCAACAGTGGCTTTATTTTTCCATTTATAGCCGTTTGCCGGATGAATAAAGAAATTCCAACTCCGGCTTGTGCGGCCTTTTGTTTTACCACATAGTATTCTGCTTTCGTAAATCTTACGCCCTTTACAATGTCTCTTTTCACCGGTTTTTTTGGCCTGCCTCCTGGATGCTTTATTATCGTTTCTTCACTTATCATTTTCCTCTGCAATTTCTTTTGCGACCAACGGGAGAAAAAGCAAGCTGAGTTTTTGTACAACAAAAACACCGCTTGCTTAGAAAGATTTTTAAAGGTGTCTATGCACATACGGCCTTACATTCTTTTGCATTTTCAACTTCCCGAAATTGATCGACCAGTCATTTAAATCTTTATAGCCTTTGTAAAGTTTACTTTCATCTTTAAAACTTGGGGATCTCTTTAGTGCCAGTTTTGTATTTTTTCTTCCGGCTTCATCCTGGTCTAAATACAGATTGATACCTTGATGTTTTTCCATTAAAAGCAGACTTCTTTCAAAGAAGGAAAGGGAATTTAAAACGAGAAAATTTGTCAGTTCCTGCTGCTGGTTTTGATGAATGGTTTGATAGCTTATGAAATCAAAAAAGCCTTCAAACACAGTTACCTTATTTGCTAAGTTATCCAGGTAAGTAATGTACTTTGGAGAACTGCTTCCTTTGAAATATTCATTGCGTAATTCATATCCGCCTGCATTATTTTTAAATCCTATCGCAAAGTATCTTTTGTCATTGCTGCTATTGGTAAATTGGACTTCATAACAGTATTTATCGGCAATATTTTTTTCTATTTTTCTTTGCTTCAAATAGCGGCAAAGCATCGGGTTTTGTATGGGCTGCTTTGCGGCTATTATTCTTATCGCCGTTTCTCTCGTATCGCCCTGGAAAATATTGTGCTCATACGAGTGGAACGGCGGTCTGTTATAACTGTGTTGAAAAAACTTTTGCCCTTGAAAAAAAGAAAGATTTTCTAGTGCTTCGGGTATAGTTTCATAATGAAAATATTCTATTGCAAAATCTACCAACGTTCCTCCTTTTCCGAGGCCATGATCATACCATACATTTTTGCTCCGGTTGACTTTAAAGGATGGCTCTTTTTCATCTCTAAAAGGAGACTGATACCAATAATCATTGCCTCTGATCTTTGCGGGTTCAAGGCCTGTCGAATGCAGGTAATCCACCAGGTCAATTTGATTGGCTTGTTCACAGTTCATGGCTACACATTTAATGGTGATTAATCTTTGTTGAACCAGAGGTCTTTTCCTGTCCGCTTATTAAGGCTTCAATCTCTGCACGCAGAAAATATCTGCGCGACATGACCTTAAAGCTTTTTAGCTTTTTTTGTTTCAGCCATTCATAAAGTGTCGGCTTCGATACCTGGAAAATCTCACAGACATCGGATGGCTTCAGTAAAGTTTTTTCCGGCAGGTGATTGTTGGGCGGGGAGATTTTTTGCTGGCTTATTTTTTCAGCAATTACATCTTCGATGATAATTTTGATTTGTTTCCAAAACTCGCTGGGAGGTATTGGAAACAGCATAGGTGTTTCTTCCATACTTCTTCATTTTCGTGTTCACAAATAGAAATGCCTGGTCAAAAATAATTAAGCTGATTAATATAATCAATACCTCATTAAATTTTGATGGGGTGCTTGTAAGTCCTAATTAACAGAAGGAACAGCGATTAGTAATAAATGCTAGTAGATGGAGTAAAGTGAAATTAACGTGGGAAAAGTTTTATTAAGGTTTGGGAATTCTTATTGCAAATGATAATATAAAAAATTAACAAAAAATGACTGCTGTCATGTACGATTTACCATAATTAAGTCCGCGGATGTCTTCATTCGATTAAAGATTCCATACTTTGTGACATGACTAAATTGCTTTATGAGATTTAAAGGATTATAGTAAGAAACAGTGCCCGCAATTAAATTGCTAATCAAATTAATCTTTCCTCTAACGTTCCTTTCCAAACGGTGAACCCACTTTTTGCATCAGTATAATCATGAACAACCCGGCTAAAATTGTAATCCTCTTTTCTAATATAATCCGGCTTGCCAGTCGCTTTTATTTGCTGGAGTATAGTCTCAACCTCTTTTAGTCCTTGTCTAAGGGCATCCATTGATTTTTCAAAATGCCAGATGTAAGTTGCCTCTTCGCTATTAAGCGTTTCCCAAACAATATGGTATTTTTTATTTCCATCGAGCAAAAACAAAAAAGAAAAGGGGGTAAGCACAAATCTGATTTTGAGAACTGAAGACAAGTGTTGTGATGAAAGATATTTGAGTTGATAATAATGCTTTGAATTCTTTATTTTGAGTAAGTCATCAATTAAATCCTCCTCTGATTTAAATATTTTTCCAACAACATTTTTTTCTTTTGGAAGTAAATCCTCAAAAGTATTTAAAGCCGAGGAGCCTTCGGGATTTCCTTTGAAAGTCAGCATCTCTCTTTTCACAAATTCAAAACGTACATTATCAATAATGCTACCGTTTATTTTATCAATGTCTTCAGAACTAGCAGACACATTAATAATTTCATTTTCCTTATAATGAATTTCAATTTCAGCACAAATTAATTTCTTCTTCAAAACTTTAATGAAATAACTTTTAATTACTTCAAATTCCGGTCGGATATCCAGGTTCTCAATTTCAAAAATAATTTCCTTATTAAATTCTTCAATAAATAAAGGAAAGGAAATGCGGCCTGCCAAAAATTGCAATTTATTGAATGGAACTTTCATGGTTCGCGACAGTTCTTTTGGAATTGGATTAACTGCGATTTCGGGATTGATAATTGGCTTTGCTTCTTGTATTATTTGATTTTTTTGAAGGACTGTGGCGAGTAATAAGCGAGCGGTATCAATAGCGCGGAATTTAATTTTATCAATTATTAAAAACTGTAAATAAGTTTGTTTACTGGCGTGCATTTCCGGTTTCGCATGATAATTAATAATTTCTGCTGTCAGCTCACCACTCCCTTCATCATAAGCCAATACCCTGATCTTCCATATAATTCCCTCTTTAAACTTTTCTACTTCTATAGGCAAATCCAAACAGTTTATAGATAATTGAAATTCCTCAGAATTTATATAGACTTTTTGCTCATCAAATAGCAGGGTTAGTTCTTCAAATCTTTGTAACTGCCCGGTATTCAATAATCTTTTATAGTACCGGTTTCTTTGCCTGAATTGCTTTTCCAGGTAATCAATACAAATATCCCTGTAATCATAAATAACAGGGGTAATTTCTCCACGTTGCACTCTGCCTATGTATTGTATCAATTTGCCCTCGAAAGCAAAGGGATAAGCTAAGATTAAACAGTCCAGATTATCCTGATCGGTTCCTTCGCCAAAGAACTGCCCTGTGGAAATCAAAACCTGGAAATGTCCTTCTCTGATTTGTTTAAGTTTTGATTTCCTTACTGATGTTGCATCTTCACCTGAGATCGTTATGACTTCATATTTGTTTTTCAGGTATTGATACAAAACCTCAATGTGAGCTTTTCTTTCTGTGAGTACCAATATTTTCTTACCGGTATTTACTTCCGTTTTAATGTCCTCAATGATCAATTGGTTTCTTGCAGAATCATGAATGAGTATCTGGTGAAGTGTTTCAGGCTTATCTGTTTTATAATCAAACGGAATAAGTAAATCCGTTTCCCTGATAATTACTGATACCTTTTTAGAAGCCAGAGAATCTTCTGCAGGAAATCTTACTTCATGAATAACATCGCCGATATGAATGAAGATAAGTTTTTCATCATTGTTTTTTCTGACCGGCGTAGCAGTTAGCCCGTATAAATAATAGGAAGAGAAATGCCTGATCACCTCTCTGAATGTTTTAGCAGGGATATGATGACATTCATCAATAATGATTAATCCAAAGGAATTAAAGAGATCGTTTGTTGTGTCAATAGCAGCAAGGCTTTGAATCATTGCAACGGTTATATGTGTACCAATTTTTTGTTGACTTGGAACTATTTTTCCAATAAACGCTTCAGCAATTCCAAGAAAAGATTGAATACGTTCCACCCATTGATCAAATAGCTGTTTTCGATGGACAATGATTAAAGCTGGTTGTCTTTTGTTTGCTACAATGGCCAGCGCCATGATGGTTTTGCCGGAACCGGGAGGAGCGACTATAATCCCTATTTCTTTTTTGTCTGTTATATTAACTGCCTGCTGCTGATACTCATACAAAGATGCTTTAAATGAGAAATAGACTTCAGTAAGTTTCTTTCGTTCATCAATCAGATGATATTTAATATTTTTCTCGTTACAAAAACGTAGCAATCTGCCAATAAAACCTCTTGGTAATAAAACAAGGCCTTCTTTTTCTTCCAGCATTTTGAAATAAGGCTGAATTGAAAATGTGTTTTTGCCCAACTTCTTTTTTATGATATAATCGGAATTTAAAAAATTGAGATTCTCTCTCAAAAACATTACCAACTCCGGAGTAAGTTGTTTTCTTTGAATTAAAACCTGTTCATTTAATATGATTTGAATTCCATTTTGATTTGCTAATGTTGATATAGAATTTACTGGCACATTTGGTACTACCGGATTGTCTATTTTATCCAGAATGTTATCTAAATGCTCAACGGAAACCCTCTGGATACTTTTTAAAAGATTAAACTGATCTTCAAAAGGTATCTCATTAACGGGGTCAATAAAACATGAATTCTTATTTTCCAATGCTTTTCCCTGAAGGGGTAGTGCGATCAGGTTGCCGAGTCCCTTACCTGAATGGTAATCCTGATTGGGAAAGAGCCTGTCATAATTGGAATTTTTATCAAATGCTGAAATAATACCGGCAATCTCCAGAAGATGTAAAATTATTTTTCTGCTCTTGTATGCCGGGTAAGCAGAATCGAAAAAAATCCAAACATGGCCGCCTTTTCCACTTCGTGAGCGCTCAAGGTAACATGGAAGTTTATGAAGGTTACAGGTTTCAATAAAGATTCTGCACTCTTCAATCCAGCGTTTTTTGCTGGCTAACTTTTCATCAAAATCGGCAACAATAAACCAGGAAGTATTATCAGGCAATAAAGGATAAAGCCCAATTACTTCTTTCCCGGCGAGGTGATTCATAATTCTTTCTTCAGTAAGAGTCGAAAATCTTTTATCGGTGAAATCTTTTAAAGTACCACCTCTTGCTTTATGTTTTGAAAATTCATTCCAATTCAAATCATAAACAGGCATATATCCACTTTTGTCAGCCTTTTCCCATCGAATTGCAAACACATCTTCTCTGCCTTTGAAGAGAGAAAGAAAAATTTGTATGTTTTCGTTAGAAGGATGTGGCATACCAAGAAATAAAAATATCTGCAAAGCTAAAGTATAGGAGAAATCAAGGCTAAAGCTAAACTATCCATAAAAGAAAATATATTGTGAGGAATGAAAATTTTATAAACGCTTATAATATAAATAGCCGCAAAGATCCATCCGACATAATAAAAGCCCCTTTTTGTCTGTTATTTTCTGTAGTCGAGATACTGAAAGGCCCGGAAGGCGCCAGAAATCCATAACTGATCTCCAGTTATTTTCTTATTTGAATTGCGGTCTTCCCCTATGGCGCAGCCATTTGCTTAATAAGAGGATAATTCTATGCCTTTTCAGGTATTCCTGTAAAAAAACTTACACTCTACATTCAGCCATACGCTGGCGTTGGTGCGTATTGGTGCATGGTTCGCAGCCAGGTAGGAATTCAGAATATTGTAGAGATTGGCCTTTGTTGTATTGATGCAGGCACAGCTGGCACTGCTTCAGCGACAAAACGAATGGGAAAACCGCTTTCGTTAAACTTAAATGCTTAAATGCAAGTACATAACAGAATGGGATATTAAGTTCAAAACGCAGTGAAATAAAAAACTATCTTGATAATTTTCTTTATAAAATTCTGCCTGAAGTGTAATTTGCCTTTGAAAATCTTATAAATCTGATTGATATAGGAGTGATGCTACTTCCTAATGAAATTGGAAAAAAACGTCAGCAATTGCAAAAAAAGCTTTTCACTATGGGCAGATTGAAATTTGATATTATCAATTAGCAAAAAATGATGCTTTTTGAAACTGGAGATGGCGAAACAGTATCAACAATAGAAATAGATGATGACACCGAAAATTGTTTAAGCGAAATATTTATAGAGTAAGAAATGAGTAAGCAAAAAAATAATACACGCATTGAGTTCGAGAACATTCTTTTATTAATTGAAGAAGCTCGTAATCGTGCATTTAGTAAAGTAAACGCAGAATTGGTAATGCTATATTACCATGTTGGTAGTATTGTTGCTTTAAAAGTGGAAGAAGGGGTTTGGGGCGAAGGAACTATTGATCAGCTTGCTGAATATATTCAGTTAAAACAACCGGGCTTAAGAGGTTTCAATCGCAGAGGACTTTACAGGATGAAACAGTTTTATGAAACCTATTCAGATCCCCAATTTCTGTTAGTGGTACCAGATCCATTAAAAGGAACTGTTGGCAGCAAGAATTCAATTGTGACAACATCGTTGTCACAATTAGAGAAATATTCAGAACCAAATCAGTTTGTGACAACTGTGTTGACACAAATACAATGGTCGGCTCATCTTCATATTCTTAATAAAACAAAATCACCCGAAGAAAAGATATTTTATTTGCTTCATGCCATCAAAGAAAGGCTTTCAGTAAGGGAACTGGAACGTCAATTAAATGCCGCTGTTTATGAACGGACCATGTTATCTGATAAATCTGTCTCATCGGTGTTGACCCAAATTCCACAGGGCGTTTTCAAAGACCCTTACATCTTCGAATTTCTCGACTTGCCTGATGTTCATTCAGAAAAAGATTTTGAACAGGCGCTTATAAAAAACCTGCAAAAATTTATCCTTGAAATAGGAAAAGGCTTCGCTTACATGGGCAACCAATTCAGGCTGCAGGTCGGTAATAAAGATTATTATACGGACCTGCTTTTTTGTCACCGTGACTTGCAATGCCTTGTGTTGTTTGAATTGAAGATTGAAGAGTTTCAACCGGAATTTTTGGGCAAGCTTAATTTTTATCTCGAGGCGCTGGACCGTGATGTAAAACGGCCGCACGAGAACCGTAGCATTGGCGTATTGCTTTGCAAAGGAAAAGATACGGAAGTAGTGGAATATGCAATGTCGGGTAACTTATCAAAAGCAATGATTGCCGATTACGAAACGAAGCTCATTGATAAAAAATCATTAGCGCGCAAATTGCATCAGTTGGCAGAACAGCTTACAAAAGAAATTGATTAATCTGTTATCTGCCCGCCAATATAATGGAAGATCGACGGCTCAATAATTCATTTCAAGGTATGTTGGAAAATCTAAAAAATGCAGATTTGGCCGGCATTACTTGATTTATTAACGGCCAAATGTTCAATGAAAAAGCACATTTGGGCACCGTTAAGAGATAGTTTTAACCAACATTTTTAAACCCAAGTAAACAATTTGAAAATTCTTTTTTCATTTCATTCTCGAAGCTATCCAAATAGCTTTCAGTAGTTTTTACATCTGTATGACCTAGTGCCTCTGAAATAAATTCAATACTGGCCCCCGAACGCTTTAAAACAGTGGAGAAAGAATGGCGTGCACTGTAAGTTGTAACATGATCTTCAATTCCTGTTTCAAAAGTTATTGTTTTGATTCCGTCATTTACATCTCTTGTAAATTCTTTAATACGATCTCTTTGCTGTGAGGGGGTTAATCCTGGTTTTAAAATTGGGAAAACATAGTTTTCCCTGCTCTTATCCCAGTTACTCCATTTTCTTATTATTGCTCTTATATCATCATTAATATATACAGTAATCAACTTTGGATTTGTGCGTGTACTTCTTATTGTCTTAGCCCTTTCAAAAGATAAAAACTCGTCAGAAATATTTTTAAATTTTAGCAAAGCAATGTCTTTCATATTCATCCCATTAGCAAAGTAGCTAAATAACCAAAAAGCCCTGGCTTTTGCTTCTACTCCTTTATCGTGTCTTGGCTGATAAAAATAAATCTTGCCTATGTCTTGAAGACTGAGAGCTTTTTTTATGTTTTTGCTTACGGGCATTTGGTATTTTCTTTTGCCGAAAGGATAATAATCTAGTGAAATAATTTTTCGGTAAATCGCTTCATTAAATATCGCTCTAAGACACCTGCAATAAATGCCTACCGTTGTTATAGAGCGGCCTCTTTCAAGCATCCATGTTTCATATCGAAATAGAAAAGTATCACTTACATCTTCGAACCGTAAATTTTTTTTAAAAAGTAAAAGACTTTGAAGACTGGATTTATAATTATCGGCAGTACCGACCCGGCACTGGGCCATTAATTTATTCATTATTTCTACATAAAGGGTTTCAACGTACGTTGCATCATAAGTTTTTTGTTTAAATTTTTCAATAAAAACAGGGAAGTTAAACGGCCGCACGATTTTTATTATTGAATTTGCCTTCGCTTCCAATTCTAAAAGATTCTCTTTAATGTCAAACAATTCTTTACTGATACGTCTGGAAGACAATTTTCCAAAATCTTCTTTAGAAAGATCAATGCCGGTTTCCATGTATTTTGATCGTCGGTCAAAAGTTACCCTGACTTTGACAGGATACAAATTATTTTTTTTAACCCTGCGCAAATCATGAAAAATATTTACTGTTACCATAAGGAAAAATTTTATGAAGAAGTAAATTGTTTTCTATTTTTATAGCTTGTTATAAAAACAGAAACGAAGCGAAAAGCTTGTATAAAAAAGTGCCTTAAAATTTGCAAACAATTTGCAAACAAAAGTAGGTTAAATAACAAAAGGCTGGGTGAATTTGAAAATTTATTTTTTTCTGAAACTCTTTACTGGCCTGTATTCCAGTTAAAATAAGTCAACTTAGGTAAAGCTAAAAAAAGCCGATTTAGAATCTCATAATCAGGTGGTCCCTGGTTCAAGTCCAGGTGGGACCACTTAATAAAAGCCGTACTTTCCATGTAGTGCGGCTTTTTATTACCTCAATGAATAAGGTTTTTTCATTCCTTCAGAATTAATTTTCTTTGCTCATGCAAAAATTTAAAAATATCATTTTTGATCTTGGGGGCGTTATCCTCGATGTCGATTATAACCTTACCCGAATTGCATTCGAAAAACTCGGCGTTATTGATTTTGATGAAATGTATTCACAGGCAAACGCTGATAAACTTTTTCGAAAACTCGAAACGGGAGAAATTACCGATGATATTTTTTATAAAGAATTCAACCGTTGCACCGGCTTGCATTTGTCAGATGAAGAAATCAGAAAAGCCTGGAATGCGATGCTTCTTTCTTTTCGTGAAAAAAGCCTGCAATTTTTAGAGCGCATCAGGCCGAAATATAAAACGTATCTTTTGAGCAATACCAACTATGTTCATATTGCTGCTTTTAAAGAGACTTTACATCAGCAAATAGGCGTAAAAACACTGGAGGAATATTTTGATCAGGCATTTTATTCGTGTGAAATTGGTTTGCGAAAACCAGATCCTGCATGTTATGATTGGGTTTTAAAGAACGTTGAAATTGAACCTGCTGAAACATTATTTATCGACGATTCTTTACATAATATTGAAGGTGCAAAAAAGGCAGGATTGCAAACCATTCATCTTTTGCCAAATGTGAAAATAGAAGATTTGGGCTTGTAATTTTAAAAAAAAAGAAATCTTAATTATTTGTGCTTTTGCTGTAAGGAAATTATTATTTCACTTCTTCAAAATCAATATAATCCCCCTCTTTTTGTACGGGTTTTGCAGGTTGCGATTGTGCAGGCTTTTGCTGATTCTGATATTGATTCATGTTATTCTGCATTTTTTCCTGCATCTCTCCAAATTGTTTTTTTATTTTTTTGGATGATTCGTACACAGGAATAATAAAATCAAAAATGAATTTATATAGAAGATAAATTAAAAAAAGTTCTGCTGCTAATCTGAAGATATTCATAAGTACAAAAATAAGTTTTAAATTAACTCAAAAGGTGCTTGCAATGGCTTGCTTAGTAAGCAAAATGTTATATTTTTATATGGCATGCAATTACTAAAACTTTAAAATTTAAAATTATGGGAAGAAGCAACCAACGCGGAATGGCCATCTCACTTTTCGTAATCATCATTTCAATTTTCAATTTTGAAAGATTGACTGACAGCGATTGTATCCGACCGATTCATGTTGTTACGCTATTAGTTTGTGGCATGCCATTGGAATTTTAGTGATGAATTTTTTTGGCTGGTTAAGGACAAGGAAAAATTAATTGCGTAAAAGAATCCGGTGTCTCGGAAACTATAGAATGATTTTCCGCCTTATTTTTCTTTCTTGCAATTCGTGTAAATTCGTGTAATTAGTCCAAAAAACGGTAAATGAAACTCGGAAACTATATTACAGGAAAATGGATAGAAGGCGATGGTGACGGCGAGCAATTATATAATGCAGTAAACGGAGAAATAATAGCAACTGCTACTACAAAAGGATTGGACTTTGCTTCCATTCTGGATTATGGCAGAAAAACCGGAAGCCCGGCTTTACGTAAAATGACTTTCCAGGAAAGAGGCAGAATGCTCAAGGCTTTGGCACTTCATCTGCTGCAACACAAAGAAAAATTTTATCAGCTTAGTTACAAAACCGGTGCAACCCGTGCAGATAGCTGGGTTGATATTGAAGGCGGAATTGGTAATTTATTTTCGAATGCTTCTTTACGCAGAAAATTACCGGATGAAATTTTTGCTTTAGATGGAGAAAATATTGGTTTGAGCAAAGGCGGCACTTTTGCTGCCCAACATATTTTATTGCCAAAAGAAGGGGTGGCAATTCACATCAATGCATTTAATTTCCCGGTCTGGGGAATGTTGGAAAAAATTGCGGTGAATTTACTTGCCGGAGTAGCGGCGGTTGTAAAACCGGCCTCCATCACTTCTTTTTTAACGGAAGCTGTTGTAAGAGAAATCATCGCTTCTAAAATTTTACCGGAAGGTGCTTTGCAATTAATTTGTGGAAGCGCCGGAAACCTTCTCGACCATGTTACTTCGCAGGATGTGATCAGTTTTACCGGTTCTGCATCTACAGGATTGATGCTAAAATCGAACCCAAATATTCTTCGTGAAAATGTTCCATTTAATCTTGAAGCCGATTCGCTTAATTGTATCGTACTTGGCGAGGATGTAACTCCCGAAATGCCGGAATGGGATATTTTTATAAAAGAAGTGAGAAAAGAAATGACCTCGAAATGCGGGCAAAAATGTACTGCCATCAGGAGAATCTTTGTTCCTGAAAATAAAATGGAAGATGTGTGGAAAGCGATTAGTAAATCACTGGCACAAACAACAATTGGCAATCCTGAAAACGAAAAAGTAAGAATGGGCGCGCTGGCCGGTCAGTCGCAAAAAAAAGAAGTTCTGGAACAAGTTCAAAAATTACTCGCTTCTTCGCAAATACTCTATGGCAGCCTTGATAGCGTTGAATTGATTGATGCCGATAATAAAAAAGGCGCTTTTATGAGCCCGCTTTTATTAAAAAATGAAGAGCCTTTTGCAAGTGATGAAGTTCACAAGGTAGAAGCATTTGGACCGGTAAGTACCATTATGCCTTATAAAAATAGGGATGAATCGATTGCGCTGTCAAAACTTGGCAAAGGAAGTTTATGCAGTTCATTAGTTACAACAAACGAACAAATAGCGCGAAATTTCGTTTTAGGTAGCGGCACTTTTCATGGCAGAATTTTAGTGCTGAACAGAGATTGTGCAAAAGAAAGTACGGGCCACGGTTCGCCTTTGCCGATGCTGATTCACGGCGGTCCTGGTCGTGCTGGCGGTGGCGAAGAAATGGGCGGCTTGCGTGGAATAAAACATTATATGCAGCGAGTGGCCGTACAAGGTTCGCCTTCAATGTTGACGGCAATTACCAGTGTTTATCAGCCGGGAGCGAAGGGAAAAACTGATACAGTTCATCCTTTTAAAAAATATTTTGAAGAACTGCAAATTGGCGATCAGCTTATTACTGAAAAAAGAAAAATTACTTCAGAAGATATTGACAAGTTTGCAGAATTAAGTGGAGATCATTTTTATGCACACATAAAAACGAATGATTTTACTGATACGATGTTTGATGAACAAGTGGCGCACGGTTATTTTATCATGAGTGTTGCTGCTGGCTTGTTCGTTGACAGCTATGAAAAAAATCCGGTGTTATTAAATTACGGAATTGACGAGTTGCGTTTCACAAAACCGGTTTATTCCGGCACGGAAATTTATGTAAGATTTACCTGTAAAGAAAAAATTTCTCAGGAATTAAAAGAAGTAACTCCTGAAACTGCTCATGTAAAAGGCATTGATATTCCAAAAGGAATTGTAAAATGGTATGTGGAAATTTTAGATGAAACAGAAGAACCTTTGATTGGTGTGTCGACGATTTTGACAATGGTTAGAAAGAAATCACAACTTTTTTAAAAGAGAAAAAAATATATTTGAATTAGAAATAGAAAATTTATGAACGACATGCAGGAAGAATACGTGAAATCCCACACAGAGCATGGAATTACCACCATCGAGTTTTTTCATCCACATAGTAATTCGTTACCCGGAAGGATTTTAGATGCGTTGGCCCAGGAGATTCATTATGCCGGTACCCATGATACAAAAGTGGTTATATTGAAAAGTGCAGGAAACGGAGCTTTTTGTGCCGGCGCAAGTTTTGATGAATTGATTGCCGTGAAAAATGAAAAAGAGGGAACGGATTTTTTCCTGGGCTTCGCCAATGTAATCAATGCGATGAGAAAATGTCCTAAGTTGATTATTGGCCGCATTCATGGAAAATGTGTTGGCGGCGGCGTAGGCCTTGCTGCTTCTGTTGATTATGCAATTGCTGTAAAAGAAGTTGAGGTAAAATTGAGCGAACTGGCAATTGGAATGGGGCCGTTTGTTGTAGGCCCCGCAATAGAAAGAAAGATTGGCAGATCTGCTTTTAGCCAGATCGCCATAGATGCTACTTTATGGAGAAATGCTGACTGGGCCAAACAAAAAGGCTTGTTCGCAGAAGTGCATCAATCTGTACACGATCTGGATGAATCAGTTTACAGATTGGCAAATACACTCGCACATTCCAATCCGGAAGCAATGGCTGAAATGAAAAAAATTTTCTGGCAGGGAACAGAAAACTGGGACTCGCTTTTAAAAGAAAGAGCAGCGATAAGTGGCCGATTGATCTTAAGTGATTTTACAAAAAGCGCAATTGAAACATTTAAAAGCAAGCGAAAAGTAAAATCATAAATGTGTGTTTTTAATTCGATTTAAAACCTTTTAAATCTTATACTATGCAATGGATGGGAAGAAGAGAAAGTTCTAATGTTGAGGACAGGCGCGGTATTACCGGCGGCGGTATGGCGGTAGGAGGTGGAGTTATCGGTGTAATATTTATCCTGGCCAAATTTTTATTGGGCGGCGGCGATTTGAATGACCTGCAACAACTGGGCGCGCCTCAACAACAAGAGTTAACGACCGAACAAAAGGCTGCCCAGGATACAGAAGCGGCTTTTGTAAAAGTAGTTCTTGCAGATACTGAAGACGTTTGGACGAAACTGTTTAGCGACATGGGCAGAACTTACACAGATCCCACTTTGGTTCTTTTTAGCGGCTCTACTACTTCTGCCTGTGGCAATGCAAGCGCAGCAACTGGTCCGTTTTATTGCCCTGTGGATCAGGATGTATATATTGATTTGTCTTTTGCCCAGCAATTAAAAGATCAGTTTGGCGCTACCGGAGAATTTGCAATGGCTTACGTTGTGGCCCATGAAGTTGGCCATCACGTGCAGGATTTGTTGGGAACTACCAAGAAGATGGAACAAATTCAGCAGCAGGTAGGCCAAACTGAATACAACAAATATTCGGTGGCGCTGGAATTGCAGGCCGATTTTTATGCCGGCATTTGGGCACATTATGATCAGAAGATGAAAAACGTTATTAATTCTCAGGACATCCAGGACGCACTGAATGCCGCAAATGCAATAGGAGATGATCGTTTGCAACAGGAATACCAGGGAACGGTAACGCCGGATTCATTTACGCACGGCACTTCTGCACAAAGAATGTACTGGTTCAAAAAAGGTTATGATACCGGTGATATGAACCAGGGAAATACTTTTGCAGCAGAAAATCTTTAATCAGCCGATTAATATAATATCTGGCAATTTTCACAATAAAAACTTCTCCTGTGTGTTTTTCCCAAATGCTTTTTTACGAAAGGAATATTGCATCTGGGGCAAACGGTTTTGGTATGTGCCAGCCAGTGTTTTCGTAATACATATTGTTTCTTCCATTCTAAAAAATCAAAACTATAATTACGCGCTTCTTTAATTAATTCATTTATTTTCTTTTGAGGAATGTTTCCGATTTTACTTTCCGGGTGAATCCTGGTTCTGAAAAGCACTTCATTTTTGATGATATTTCCTACTCCTGTAAAAATATTCTGATCCAATAAGGCATCGCAGACAAGGGTATCAGGAATGCTTTTTAATTTTTCTTTTGCCGCTTTCGGATTCCATAGATCAGTCATTACATCTGACGTCCAGTCGTAGATTTCATCTAAATTTTCTTCCAGGATTTTTACCGAGCATGCATAGAAATTCATTTCTCCTTCATCAAAAATTAATTGAAGGCGCGGAGCACGGTCCTCCTTTTGTCCATTGATTTTATAACTGCCAAAAAGCATGAAATGAATTATAACCGTGAAATCTTCAAAGCAGATTAAAAAATGCTTGCCCCAGCTTTTAAAATCAATGATTGTTTTGCCGGATAATCGCTGAATATCCTGTTTGCTGTTGCCTTCTACTTTAGTAATTTTCTTTCCGATAAAAGGTTGAACCTCTTCTTTTAAAATAACTATTGACGGGCCTTCGGGCATGAATGAAATTTCTGTTGCTACTTCAAAAGTTAAACCACTTTAATTTAATTAAAATGGAAATCCCTGATATTTCTTTCTTTACTGCAAAATGTTTTGTGATAACTTCTAAATTTGTTTGCATCAATTTTTTTATGTCGAAAATTTTTACCTGTATTTTCCCTTCACATCTTCTTTCAGAAAGTGGCTGGGAAAAAATCGTAAATGCAAAACAGGAAGGTCCAGATTGAAACCTCTTGCTGAATTAATCAATAACAGAAGATAAGAAGAAAAACAAAAAATTAAACTATTAAAAGCATTAAAAAAGAACCATGCAAAACAGGGAAAAAATACTGGCGATCTGCGGCAGCACAAGAACAAATTCTACCAATCATCGTCTCATAAAAGCAATCGCAGAACTTTCAAAAGATATCTTTGGTATTGACCTTTATACCGGTCTCACGCATTTGCCGCAATTCAATCCCGATGATGACAACGAAAATGTATCAAAAGAAGTTCTTAGTTTCAGACAGTTATTGAATAGCGCAGATGGTGTAATTATTTGTACACCGGAATATGCTCATGGCGTACCCGGAAGTTTAAAGAATGCGATTGACTGGACAGTCGGAACAAGCGAGTTTTCCCAGAAACCAACCATGCTAATTACCGCTTCTACCGATGGGAAATCTGGCCATCAGTCTCTGTTAGAAACTCTGCATGTTATTGAAGCGAAAAACATACATCATCTTCAGCTTTTAATTTCATTTGCTTCTACTAAGGTCAATGACCACAACGACATCACTGACATGACGACTTTAAATGAAGTCAAAAAACTGCTGGTAATATTTGAGCAAACTATCAATGAAAATGTGAAAGTTGAACAAAATGGAGGATAAAATGAAAGCACAAATGGCGAAGCTTTTCATTTATATGTTCAAATGTTTTTTCAATTCTTTTAAATTTTTATTTGTTCGGTACGTCATTTGAAGAATAGGAAAAAAATAAATTTATGCAGGGAACAATACTCCAGTATTTTCATTGGTATTTACCATCTGACGGCTCACTTTGGAAACAAATAAAAACAGAAGCGCCGCGACTCAAAGAACTCGGTTTTACCACAATTTGGTTTCCTCCGGCTTATAAAGGATCAACCGGTGGTCTCAGCGAAGGTTATAATCCCTATGATCTTTATGATTTGGGCGAGTTTGATCAGAAAGGATCTGTACGTACCAAATTCGGAACCCGTGAAGAATATTTTGAGGCAATAGATGCCGTGCATGACGCCGGAATGCGCGTGATGGTAGATATTGTTTTAAATCATAAATCCGGCGCGGATGAAACGGAAAAAGTAAAAGTAGTTAAAGTTGACCCGGATAACAGGACAAAAGTTATTTCTGCGCCTTTTGAAATTGAAGCATATACCAAATTTACTTTTCCTGGAAGAGCAAAAAAATACTCTGCTTTTGAATGGAATTTTATGTGTTTCTCGGGTGTTGATTATGCAAAGGATTTAGATGAAACAGGCATTTTCCGGATATTGAACGGGTATGGAGATTCATGGGAGGAAATGATAAGCGATGAAAAGGGGAATTACGATTTCCTGATGTACGACGATATCGACTTCAGAAACGAGGCGGTTCGTGAAGAGCTGATCAGTTGGGCAAAATGGTATTGGTATCAAAGAAATTTTGATTCCGTGCGCCTGGATGCAGTAAAGCACATTACTCCAGCTTTTTATGTTGACTGGTTAAGGGAATTGCGTGAAAGTAGCGGGCAAGAAATTTTTGCAGTGGGGGAATATTGGGCTCCCGGGTATCTGAATTTATTATTAAAATATATCGAAGAAACACAAGGGGAAATGAGCCTTTTTGATGCGTCGCTCCAGGAAAATTTTCACAATGCTTCTGAAAAGAGAAACGAATATGATATGCGCAAAATACTGGACGAGACGTTGTTGAAAGCGATGCCTGAGAAAGCCGTTACTCTTGTAGATAATCATGATACACAACCACTACAGGCGCTGGAAGCGCCGGTAGAAGCGTGGTTCAAGCCGGTTGCCTATTCTATTATCCTGCTGCGCGAAGAAGGGTATCCCTGTGTTTTTTATCCGGATCTTTACGGAGCACACTATAAAGATAATGGCAGAGATGGCAAAGAATATGAGATATGGCTGGATAAAGTTGATGAATTAGAAAAACTTTTGGAAGCACGCAGCAAATACGCATACGGAAACCAGCGCGATTATTTTGATCATGTTAATTGTGTAGGCTGGACACGTGAAGGGGACGATGAACACAGCGGCTGCGCCGTTTTACTTTCCAATGGTGAAGACGGATTTAAAAATATGGAAATCGGCAAACGGTACGCAGGAAAAAAATTTATTGATCTGCTGGGGAAAAATTCTTCGGAAGTAGAAATCAATGAAGATGGTTGGGGAAATTTCTTCGCACCGGCAGGCTCTGTTTCCGTATGGATCGAAAAATAAAGAAAAGGATTTGGCTTTATTTGTTTCTTTACTGGGAAGCCATTGCAGATAATTTCTTTACCGTATTCCAGTTTCGCGTGGTTGCTTTTACTTTTAATTTTTTTTCAAAAAATGCATTGGAAATTTGTGTTTCACCATAACTGGCGGGTATTGATAAATAAATATCTTTATTCCGGATAATAAAACGATCGGGAGAAAAATCCATACTTTGAATACTCATTGCATTTTCTTCTGAAGGAATTTCTGAGAGAAAAGTAACATGCAGTTTTTTTTCGTCAATATTTTCTTCTTTTAAAAATGGATTTGCAGAAATAATTTCTTTCATTTCATCTTTACTTCTGACAATTACCGGAACTTGAAAATCAAAATGTTTATAAATCGCTTCTTCTATTTTTTTTGCAAATTCTATATCGGATAATTTTTCGTTGTTTTTAAAGATAACATTGCCGCTTTGGATAAATGTTCTTACGTCTGTGAATTTTAAATTCTCATAAAGCGCTTTTAAATCCATCATTAAGATTTTCTTTTGCCCGCTGACATTAATGCCTCTGAGGAGGGAGATGAAGGTTTGCATAAACTATAAAAGTATTTTTAGATTTTTGATGAAGTGCAAACCTAAAAAGAACTCTTCAATCAGAAAATATCTGCCATTTATCCAATTTTTTTGCCCTCTATAAAAATATTTTTTTTTCTTTTAAAAGTAATTTTTGACTGAAACCCACGTCAGTATTGCGTTTTAATTAAATAAACCGATGGCTACCTTAAAAAGGCAGGTAGTATGTATTGCACAGTATTATGAAATGTATTATCTTTGTCTTGCAAATCTGAAAAGACTAAAAAACCAATTACAATGAATATTGATAACACAGCAAGCCAGATGCGAAAAGGGGTTTTGGAGTTTTGCATTTTGTCGATCATCAAGCTCGGGGAAGCATATCCGAGTGATATAATTGACATTATGAAATCGGCCAACCTGAATATCCTGGAAGGAACACTGTATCCTTTGCTCACAAGATTAAAAAATGCCGAATTTCTCACATATCGCTGGGTAGAAAGCAACAGCGGCCCACCACGTAAATATTTTTCTCTTACAGAAAAAGGAGCAAAATTTTATGAAGAGCTGGAAGCAACATGGCTGGAACTGGCAGGCGCGGTCGAAACAATAACCGGCAAAAATAAATAACCATAAAATCAACTTAACAACCAATAAACTACATTTAAAATGAAAAAGGTAATTAATATAAATTTTCAGGGTACGATAGTGCCGATTGAAGAAAGTTCTTATGAATTGCTGCAACAATATATCGAAAGCCTGCGCCATTATTTTGCCAATGAAGAAGGAAGAGATGAGATCATCAACGACATCGAAAGTCGCATCAGTGAATTGTTTCAGGAACGATTAAAAGCCGGCAGTACCTGTATTACAGATGATGATGTAAATGCAATCATTAAAAACATGGGCCGTCCTGCAGATTTTGAAGAAGCAGATAAAGGCGATAATGAAAGCGATAAAACTGCCGGAGCTGGTAATGCTAAGAAAAGCGAAAATTTTTTCCAGGGCGATTGGAGCTGGAAAGGCAAACGTCTTTACCGCGATGAAAACAATAAAATTCTTGGCGGTGTTTGTAGTGGTATCGCCGCTTACTTTGGAATAGATCCGGTAATCGTCCGGATTTTATTTCTTGTTTCCGGAATCGGAGTTCTCGCTTACGCCATCTTATGGATTTTTGTACCCGGAAGCAATATGCTTGAAAATGGCGTGCGCAAAAGGTTGTATCGCAATCCTGACGGGAAAATCATTGGCGGAGTGTGCAGCGGAATAGGAAGCTATTTCGATGTGAATCCATGGTTGCCAAGATTTATCTTTTTAATTCCGTTTATCTCTTTCTTTTTTAGATGGGGACATATTGGGCCACTCACTTTTCCAAATTTTTTAAGCTTTTCTTTTAGCCCCGGCAGTTTCATTATTTATATCATTCTATGGCTGGTCATTCCTGAAGCAAATACGACATCAGAAAAACTGGAAATGAAAGGCGAAAAGGTGGATTTAAATTCTATTAAAAATTCGGTTTTGAAAGAAATGAAAGAAGTAGGTGTAAGAGTAGGAAAAATGGGCCAGGATGTAGGTGAAAGAATGGGGAAAATGGGTGCAGAAGCAGGAAATTTTGCCAAAGAAAAGGGCGCGGATTTTGGAAAAGAAGTTCATTTTGCTGCACGCCGGTCCAGCGGAATGTTGGGAAAGGTCATTACAACGATCTTTAAAATATTTATGTATTTTGTTCTCGGTTGTATCGCTTTGGCAATCATCATTGCTTTGTTTGCAATAGCGATTGTCGCCATCGGGTTATTTCCTTTGAAGAATTTTGTTTTGACTGAAGGCTGGCAAACTATTCTTGCCTGGGGAACCTTAATTTTCTTTATCGGAGTGCCGGTGATTGGCATCATCACTTTTATCATCAGAAGATTTGCAAGGGTAAAAACAGCCAATAAATTAATGCGTTATTCGTTCGTAGCCCTTTGGATCCTAGGAATTGTTTGTTTTGTATCCCTGATCACCTCTGTTGGCCGCGATTTCAGAAGTATCAGCTCATTGAATGAACAACAGATTCCTTTAACAAATCCTGCGGTAAAAAGCCTTGAAGTAGTTCCTTTTCAAAATCTGAATTACAGAAGGATTGGCTGGTTTAATCTTGAACCTTTTGGAACTTTTGGTTCTACAGATGATACTGCTTTCATTGGAAATGTAAGAATAAGAATCACGAAATCTCCAACCGATAGTTTTCAGCTGAGCATTATTAAAATGTCCAATGGCAGAAGCCGCAGATTTGCAGATACACTTGTTTCGCTTATTAGTTTCAATGCACAGCAAAATGATTCGTTACTTATGTTAGACCGCGCAATCACTGTTAATACAACCGATAAATTTCGTAATCAGTATGTAGAAGCAACAATCGCAGTTCCGGTTGGCCACTACATTAAAGTCGACAAAAATTTTGGATACGGCAACCGCGTCAGGTATCGTTTTTTTACACAGGATCCAGATTGGTATTATTATAATAATGATAACGATCACGACTATGATTACAATTACGGTGTAAAATATATCATGAAGCAAGATGGTCTATATACGATGGATGGAAACCGGTCTGATGGAAGGGATGATGATTGGAACAATAATTCTGATGATAATAATCAAACGTCTCCACCGGCAAATGATCAAGGCGGCACATACCGTTATGACAAAAATCCAAAAATTGATTCTTTGAAAAATGCACAGGAAAAGCAAATTCAAAAAATGCAGGCAGCAGTTGATTCTATGAAACAAGCCCGCGAAAAAGAAGTGAACCATATGAGAGATTCATTAAATAAAGCAAAAGACGAAATTGACAAAAAAATTGAAAATCTAAACAGAAGGACCGCTTTAATTCCGAATTGTGAACAAAAGATTGCTGATAATTACACTTTCATTATGTACATCTGAAAGATAGTTGTGGAAGTTTAGTTGATAAGGCTTCATGCAAAAGCATGAGGCCTTTTTTCATAACAAAACAAAAAAAAGGTTTTTTTAATCAGCCTAATGCTGTAACCGCTATTGTAAAAAGCTTGCAAACTTTCTGAATTTACAAAACATTAATTGCGCTTATTTCTTTCTTTGCTGATCACACATATTATTCAATAAAATACAATTCCAAACCTTCCGCAAATTGGAATTAACTTTGTAATCTAGTTATCAAAAAATAAAAAAATCGAAATGGATCCTGAAAGAACAGAAGTTTCTACTCTCGGAGAGTTCGGCCTGATCGATCATCTTACGAAAAATAACGAAATCAGAAATGCTTCTACCATTGTAACAGTCGGTGATGACGCAGCGGTGATGGATTATTTTGGAAAACAAACGGTTGTTACTACCGACATGTTGGTTGAAGGAATTCATTTTGACCTGATGTACAATCCGCTAAAACATTTGGGTTATAAAAGTGTGATCGTAAACCTCAGTGATGTGTATGCCATGAATGCTTCGCCAACACAAATAACAATGAGTATCGCATTCAGCAACCGTTTTAGTGTAGAAGCCCTCAGCGAGTTTTACGATGGCGTTTATGCTGCTTGCGACAGATATAATGTAGATCTTGTAGGCGGCGACACTACATCTTCGCAAAAGGGATTTATCATTTGTGTGACAGCGCTTGGAGAGGTAGCTCCAGATAAATATGTAACAAGAGGCGGTGCAAAGAAAGGTGATTTGATTTGTGTAAGCGGTGATCTGGGAGCGGCTTTTCTTGGATTAACTTTACTGGAAAGAGAGAAAAAAGTTTTTTTGGAAACAAAAGGTGTTCAGCCTGATCTTGAAAACCAGGATTATATTGTAGGAAGGCTTTTGAAGCCGGAAGCAAGAAGAGACATCATTGATTTTTTTGCGGAAAAACAGATGCTGCCGACAGCAATGATTGACATCAGCGATGGGTTAAGCAGTGAGCTTCTGCATATTTGTAAAAGAAGCGAAGTGGGTTGCGTTTTGTATGAAGAAAAAATTCCGGTAAATGATATGGCCCGACAATTTGCATATAAACTGGAGTTGGATCCTACTGCCTGCGCGTTGAGCGGCGGAGAAGATTATGAATTGCTCTTTACGATTGATCAAAAAGATTATGATGCTATCTCATTAAACACGGACATCAGTATTGTAGGGCATATTACTGACAAAGAAGATGGTTCCATTATCATTACCAAAGGCGGCAATAAATACCCGCTTACAGCCCAGGGATGGAACGCGCTAAAATGATTTAAAATTTTTTATAAAGAAATATTATTGTAACATTTTTATACGGATTGCAAATCATGAGGCGTTTATTTTTCCTGTTTTCTCTACCATTATTTTTTTCGTGCTCCGTCTCAAAAAATTATAATCCCGATAAAAAATACTCCAAAGAAGCATTACAGGAAGATTATACTTTACTCAGAAATATTTTACAAAAAAAGCATCCGACGCTTTATTGGTACACCTCTAAAGATAGCATGAATTATTATTTTGACAGAGGTTACAAGTCTATTACTGATTCAATGACTGAGCTCCAGTTTGGCTGGCAAATACTGGCACCGCTTACTGCAAACATTCATTGTGGACATACGAGTTTCAGCATGAGCAAAGGTTGGGAGCATTTTATAAAAAATAAAACCATTCCGTCATTCCCGCTTTTTTTAAAAGTTTGGAAAGATACCATGATGGTGATCGGCAATCTGAATCACAAAAACCGCCTGATTCAAAACGGATCTTTTATTTCATCGATTAATGGAATGAAGAATGCAGATCTCGTCAATTACATGTTTCATTTCCTGGTAGAAGACGGCTATTCAGAAAATGTAAATTATATCCGCCTTAGTGTTGATTTTCCTTATTTCCACCGCAATATTTTTGGTTTGTATAAAAAATACCAGGTGGATTATACCGACAGCAATGGGATCGAAAAGAAAACCCTCATTCCTTACTATGCGCCTGAAGTGGATACGGTGAAGAAGCAAAAAAAGGAAAAGACGATCTACGAAAGGAACCGTACCCGCCAGGAACGGCTGCAAGATATCCGTTCTTTACAATATGATTCGTTGTTTGCTCTTATGACAGTCAACAGTTTTTCAAAAGGCCATTTAAAAATTTTTTTCAGAAGATCGTTTCGTGAAATGCGAAAAAATAAAACAAAGAATCTCGTAATTGACATCAGGGCAAATGGTGGAGGAGACATCATTAAATCTGTTTTTCTCACCAAATATTTAAGAGACAAATCTTTTAAAGTTGCTGATACTGCTTATGCGATCAGCAATACTTTGAAGCCTTTTACAAGATATATTTCCGGTGGCTTTTTTAATAACATCGGTTTATTTTTTGTAACGCACAAAGAAAAAGATGGAAAATATCATTTTGGTTATTGGGAGCGTCACCGCTTTTATCCAAAAAGAAAAAATCATTTTGATGGAAATATTTTTGTTCTGACTAACGGGTTCACTTTTTCTGCCTCATCTTTATTTTGTAATGCAGTAAAAGGACAAAAAAATATAAAATTAGTTGGTGAAGAAACCGGCGGTGGCTGGTATGGAAATTCCGGAATAATGATTCCAAATATTACTCTTCCGAATACCAAATTAAGAGTGCGGCTTCCTTTTTTTAAACTCGTTCAATATGATCATATTCCTGTAAAAGGCACCGGTGTGATTCCAGATGTTTATGTAGGTCCAAATTGGCGTGATATCTTAAAAGGAAAAGATTCAAAAATCGATAAAGTAAAAGAAATGATTGAGAAAAATGAAGTTGATTAATTCATTTTTTTTCTCAGACATTTCAGTAAAGCAACAAATAATAACAATTCAATCAGGGTTTAAAATACTTTACTAAAGCAAAGCCAACAACACCTGCCACGCATCCGCAACTTTTCCATCATTCAATAATTCTTTCGCGTATTTATGCAATTCCGTTTCCATTTCTCCAGGATCGGTGGAGAAATATTGAAAAATGTTTTTCAGTTTTTCATCCTCGAATGAGGGATTTACCATCGGTATTTCATTCACATTTGCGAGCTGAATAAGATGGTCAGAAGACAAAATTTTGCTGTTAATAATGCTTGCCGGTAAATGATTTGCTTCCAATTACTTTACGTTTTAAATGATTTAAAAAAAATCATTTGCGACAAATGTAAAATGAAATAAAAGGAAATAAGTTGTCAGCCGATTTTATTGCCGGATACCCGCAGATTATTTTGAACATTTCGAACGCCTGAAACATTTTCTACCAGGTTTTCTGCACGTCGTTTTTCGAAACGCGTATCAACGGTTCCTGACAAAATAAGCTCGCCATCTTTTACATCGAGGTCAATATTTGAAGCATCAATTAATGAATCATCCATCAAGCGGTCAGATGCATCTTCTTTAATCCTTTCTATCGAACGGTTGTAATTTTTAGGACCTTTTCCACGATGCGGTCCTTCGGGCATCGTGTAATTCCTTTTTTTGTGGCCATAAAAATCATTGTTTTTATACGGATGTTCGGGAGGATAAACAGGAGGCTGCTCATTGCTCCTTTCCATTTCATCCTGACGGTAATAGCGATCGCTGTAATTGTCGGTGTAATACCTCATATTCAAATCATTATTGCCTGATTCATTAATTTTTCCCAAATAATAATTCTGATCGCGCGGATCATAATTCCAGCTTGAATCTTTATACTCGTCTGATTCATGCCAATCACCTTCGTAAGGATTCCATTTGTAATCTCTCATGTCTTTTTATTTTTAAATGAATAATAAAAATGAATAAGAAAAAATTATTCCTGATTTTTTTAAGAAAAAAGAAAGAGGAATTACCGTCATATCAGTAAATCGTGTTGATATCTTTCTACAAAATCAAATTCAAAATCAGGTCAAAAGTCGTTTTGCTGTGATAGTGGTTTTCGTTTAAAATATAAGCAAAAATTATTTTTTAATTTGAATTTATAAATGATAACTTTATTCAATAGAACTGCTTTTCATAGTCCTGTTCTATTCCTCAGACTCCACAAGAAAACAAGATCAATCATCTTTTGAGCAACTGCTGTTCATTCAATTTTATCATCTAAAAAAATCAGGTCATGAAAAATTTATTTTTTGCAGCAGGCATAATCGTATGTACGCTGCTGAGCTGTTCTTCATCAAAAAATTTGACTAACGCAACCACTACCACGTTAACAGATGCTGAAAACTATTTTAAGAGTCCAAACGCGATATCTGAACAAGAAGCCCTTGCGATGATCAACGGGTTTCCTAAACATAAAACTCACTTCGCCAGACGAAAGCATTTGAAGGATGCATATGTCATGTTTGATCCAGTAGACTTACATAAAGTGGATACTGATTCAAACGTAGAAAATATTAAATTCGTTTTTGCTTCACAAAGCGATAATAAGCATGTGAAGAAATACCCGACGGTCATTATGAGAATAAAACTAAAACCCAGTGCTTTAACCTCATTTAATGAAGCGCAATATCCCGCAGGCAATACGGAAGGAATCAAAGGCGCTAAAATGAAAGGTTCATTTATGGTGGAAACGACTATAAATGATGGCAAGTTTTTAGTTAACTCAGTACAGTATATTAAAGCAGTGCAATATTGCCCTCCTCCATCCGGTTGTGCTTTAACAGCAAATGAATAACTTATAACAAAGCCGTATCTTCTTCCAACTCTTCCTTATGTGAAGAAGATTTTCTTATGTTGTTCCACCAGCGTTTGAAAGCCACGCCGGAACGAACCTCTATAAGTTTTTTAGATGCCAGCAAAGTGATCAAATTGCGTTCAAGAAAATGTTGACAAGGAGCAAGCAGGCCGATTAATCCTATTTTGATCAGCCATATTTTTAATGGTTGATGATTCACCGTGTCTTTGATAAAAAACTGGTCTATGAGCAACACAATAAATTCAAATAAAGAGATGAAGAAAAAGTAACCCATGATCTTTACAGTCGTTTTGGATACATGGAACGACCCTACAAAGAGCATTATAAAAAACACAATGACCAGAACAAGCGTAATCATCATAAATTGAATGTTCTTATGAATATTTTCTTTTTTCTTTTCGAGCAGCAACTCCTGTTCGTGTTGTCGGATTTCACGATCCACTTTCAGTAAAGCGATATCTTTTTCTTTTGAAAATGTTTTTAATATTTCCCGGTTTGAATCCGCTTCCTTTATAGAAAGAAAAGCACTTTTAAAATCATTTTGTTTTTCGTACAAACCACTAAGCGAATCAGAAAAAGAAATCGTGGTACTGCGTTTATTTGTTTTCCTGCTTATTTCCAAAGCTTTCAGATAATATTCAATTGCCATTAAATAATTTTTTTTTAAGGTGTAGCTCTGTGCGAGCTGGTCATAGAGATCCATTTTCATTTGTTGATCAAACTTTTTTTCGATTCCCGGAAGCGCCAGCAAATAATAGTATAAGGCCGAATCAGGCTGCGATGAATACAAATAGATATTTCCTAAAGCCTGGTAATAGCTTTCAATCCCGCTATTTAAAAAGGTTTGCTTTAAGTCAGGATCATCCTCAAGGTACTCTAAAGCCTTTTGCCGATCTCTGTCTACTGCGTAGGTATAAGCAAAAATCAGTCTTTTTGCATGTATCAAATATTGATACAGTTTTAAAGAATCAGCAATTCTCAAAGCTTCGCTGATATAAAACTTCTCATCGGTAAATCTTGAAAGATCAATGTAATCCATGATCATTCCACCTGCATTCTTATTTTTTTTATTTAATAAAAGACTTTCCTTTAGTTCAGCTTTTGCCAAGTCATTACTTCCGAGGTTATTATACATTTCTGCAAAACAGTGATGGATTCGTGAAAGCAGGGTAACTGAATTTATTCTTGTTGCAATATCAAAAGCACTGTTGTAATTGTTACAAGCCTGCACTTCTTCTCCTTTTGCATGATAGGCATTCCCAACGGCAATATACGTTTCAACTTTTACTGAATCGGATGTTACATTTTCGAGCACAGAGAAAGCGGACATAGAACTGTTAAGCGCATCATCGGTTTGACCTCTGCGGCTTTGCAAATCCGACAAACGGTTGTAACCCAACGCCAAATAATTATATTCTCTATTTGCCTGGGCATAATCAATTCCTTTTTGAATAAAGCGCATCGTTCTATCATATGTTTCAGAAGTGGCTGTAGAGCTGAGATTCAGAATCGCATTGCCAAATAGGGTTGCCAGAATCAAATTACCATTGTTGGAAAGCTCCGCAACCAACAATTGTTTTTCAAGCGTGCTGTCGGCTTTATCGTTTAGATAAAAGAGGTTGTAATAATTGGCAAGGAGTCCAAGGGTAATTACCTTCTCAGAATCGGATGTATTCCGGTTGCACATCATGCACAGGCTGTCGATTTGTTTGCTGAACTGTGCAAAACAATTTCTTTGGGAAAAGACAAAAAAAATAAGTAGCGTGAAAATTACTTTCTGCATACTCAAACTTTTGTACTCAAATGTACAAATTTGCTAAATGGATTATTAAAATAATATCTGCGTTTAAAAATCGAAATTTAGCGTCGTAAAATGAGATTTTAAAACATCATTATTTCTTCTCCAAAAAAAATCGCAGTAAGTATGATTTACCGCGATTTTGTTTGTAAAAATTCTTGTTTTTTCTTAATGATTATCTACCGGCAAAAAAGAATATTTTTTTCCATATTCCATCATTTGATCAAAGAAATTTGTCGGGTACTCAATTTTTACATCAGTGATTTTATCTCCTTCCATTACCGGAACCAGCTCTGGCTGAATAAAACCTTTGTATGGTTTAATGTTTAATTTTTTATATCGCTCCAGCACTTCTTTGTGTAGAGCATGATTCACTTTTACGCCATAGGTTTCTATCAGATTTTTACCTGCGTTATAATCTCCTTCTGATTTTATTCTTTGAATCTCTTTCAGCAATTGCCCAAAAAGATCGCGTAGTTTGTTGTAATCATTGATCTTCACGTAAGTTTTTCCATTCTTTTTTACAAACTCAACTACGTTGTCTTTTTTACCATGCTCATAAGCCCACATTGCATTTAACTGCCGGTTGCGCATGTGCGCTTCCTCCAGGTCTGCTCCTGGTTTCAGCCGCACAAGTTGTGTCATTAATCCGTTCATCATGTAAGAATCGTATTCCGCCTTTCCTACTTCCAGCGATGGCATTACACCAATCTCAATTAATTTAGGATCCAAGATATAATATAATCCCACCAGATCTGCACGCGCTTCTTCCAATGCAGAAGCATATGTTTTTAATGTCTTATCGGTTGTTTCCACTCCCGGATTTATTTGGCCGGATGCATGCCCGATTGCTTCATGCATATCTGTATGCAAATCTTCTGCGAGGTCGCCATATTTCCTGATGCGCTCTTTCACAGAATCATTTAAAGCAAATTCATCCAACATACCGCTTGTTGCACTTGCCACATTATATGAATGAACAATATTGCTCAATGCGACCGATTTTGACCCATGTTCTTTTCTGATCCATTCATTGTTGGGAAGATTAATTCCGATAGGCGTGCTTGGCGTTGCGCTTCCGCCTTCGGCAATCACAGTAATTGCTTTTGCAATAATGCCTTTTACATTTTTCTTTTTATTTTCAGGCAAAATGGGCGAATGATCTTCAAACCATTGCGCCTGTGCCGCTATCGCATTGATTATTTTGGTGGCCTGCAAGTCTTTCATCGAAACGACACTTTCCCAGCTTCCCTTTCTGCCCAACGGATCAAAATAAACTTCAATAAATCCATTTACTACGTCAATCCGGCTGTTGATGTCATTTACCCAGGCAATGTTATAATCATCCCAGGTATGCAGATTGCCGGTTTTGTAAAATTGAACGAGCAGTTGAAGCGCTGTTTTTTGCTCACTGTTTTCAGCCACAGTAATCGCTTTTTCAAGCCAGTCAATTATTTTGTCAATCGCTGCACCATACATCCCGCCCGACTTCCATACTTTTTCAACCACATTACCGGCGCTGTCTTTTTCCACTTTACTGTTTAATCCCCATTGTGGCTGATTACCTTTTGAATCGAATTTTGAATAAAAAGTATCTACTTCTTTTTGCGTTACATTTTCATAAAAATTTACGGAAGAAGTTTTTACGTTGTCAACATTCGGACTCAGGTTCACCAATTTAGGCTCAATTTTCGGATCATAAATAATCGGTTTTATTCTTGCTAAAAAAGCGTCCATGCTTTCGCCGGAATTTTTTGGAAACAATGTAGAATCACTTGCTTTCGCAACTTTTATAAAGTAGTCTGAAGAGCATTCAGGAAAAAATTTATCGTTGCTGTAATGATGATGATTGCCATTGCTAAACCAAAAGCGGCCACAATACGTTTCAAATTTTTTCCAATCGTCAGTTGTTTTATCGCCGGTATAACTGCCATACATTGCTTCTAATGTTTTGCGAAGCATGATGCCGTATTTGCTTTTTTGGTCGTAAAAAATATCACGGCCGGCAAGTGCCGCTTCATATAAGTAATATGAAAGCTGTTTTTGCTGAAGGTTCAACTGGTTAAAACCCGGCACCTGGTAACGAAGCAATTGCAGATCGGCAAATGACTGCGCCTGCACTTTGAAAGCAGTATCGTAAGCAACAGTGGTAGTATCTGTTTGCGTCGTGTCCGTTGTTGTCATCACCGTTGTATTTGAGCCATTCTGATTGCACGATACGGTGACAACTACCAGCATTAGCGAAACAAAAACGTTTTTCAATTTATGCATCATAAATATTATTTTTTGGATAAAAATAGGTAATTGGCTTACGATAATAAAACAAAAGAAGTTTTCACGCAAAAAGTGGAAAATGTAGTATTTCCTTGTTCGCAAAAAATGGCGCGAATGGTGGCACGTTAATTTTTAATTTTATTCGATATTAATTACATTTAAATGGTGAATAAGAAAATTCAATCAACTTTACAGCTTCTTCGCTTTCATTTTTCTTTCTTCCTGATGCCTGTTTATTGGTTTGCATTAAGCCAGGTAAAAAGTATAAACTGGCCGGACGCTGTTTTGGTATTTATCATTTTGCATTTGCTGGTTTATCCCGCCAGCAACGGTTACAACAGCTATATGGATCGCGATAGTTCGCCCGTAGGTGGAATAAAAAATCCGATGTTGCCTACGAAACAATTATTTTTCGTAACAGTCATTTTAGATGTTATTGCCATTTCATCTAGCTTTCTTATTTCAGCCGTATTTGCAATTGGAATTTTTTTCTACATTCTCGCTTCACGCGCTTATAGTTACCGGAAGATCCGTTTAAAAAAATATCCGGTTATAGGTTATGTCATAGTAATTATTTTCCAGGGAGCGGTGACATTTTTTTTGGTTTATCATGGCAGCAGCGGCAACCACACTTTAAAAATTCCCGTTTTAGCAGTGATCGCATCGGCTTTGCTCATTGGGGGATTTTATCCGCTTACGCAAATTTACCAGCATGAAGAAGATAAGAAGGATGGCGTAATTTCTATCAGTTATTTGCTTGGATATGAAGGCACTTTTATTTTTACTGGCATTGTATATGCTTTTGCCTTTGTTGTATTGGGCGTGTATTTTTATTTTCAATTGCATTTTGTAGAATTTATTATTCTTCAAATCTGTATGTTGCCGGTAATCGTATATTTTGCTAGTTGGTTTGCAAAAGTGAGAAAGGACAAAACGGAAGCGAACTTTAAAAATACAATGCGAATGAATTTACTTGCCTCTTCGTGCAGCAATATTGGATTTATCACGATCTTAATTTTAAAAATCATTGAGTAAAATAGTTTCAATATCAACAGCGGTGCCTTCCTATAAACATCCACAAAATGATATTTTAAAATTCATGCAGAATGTGTATGCAATGAATGAAACTGAAAAAAGAAAACTGAAATTTCTATATCACCAAAGTGCCATTGAAACACGATACTCGGTGTTGCCTGATTATAGTTTGAATGCAAATGAATGGCAATTTTACCCGGCTTCTGAAAACCTGGA